>OMGM01001256.1_pt1 | contig 9451 bp, 7 predicted proteins | sample 1645851 | NCBI WGS metagenome assembly OMGM01 (sample SAMEA103958126, study PRJEB25191) | human gut metagenome | reverse complement strand
TAAATTGTTGTTCCATATTCATCTGATATCTTTGTGCCATTTTTATAAACAGAAGAGAAAAATAGGAATCAAGAATAGAGATTGCAAACAAAGAAGGATCTAAATACTCGCATAAAATCATTTCTATAAGCTGCACTACATAATCATGATCATCTTCTCTATTATTAAAAATAATATAATCATTGTGCTGTGCTTTTTGATCTATAATATTTGTCAGGAAAGTCACAATCGGGTTTACCGAAGAAAATTTACTAATAAATGAGTCACTAAAATAAGAGCGATCCATTTGAAAGTTGAAGATAATATCATTTTCTGTAGGCATTAAGACTGTATGCTTTGAATTAACATCTAAAAGAATCATATCTCCTGCATGAAGTATCACTTCTTTATCATTAACAATTGCATAACAATGTCCAGAATAGACATATTTCATTTCTACATAGCTTCTTGTATGTAGTGGCACAAATGAATATCTTGTCTGTTTTGAACAATAAATCGGAAAAGCAAGAACTTCATCTGTAATTATCTGCCCATCATAAAATAAAGTATGTTTTTCTTTTGTAGTTTGATATCTATCAATTGTGAATTGAACTATTTTTTCATCGTCTTTATTAATATGCTTTTCAATGTAGTCATCTGAATGATTCGGGTGACTTTTATAATATTGTTCTTTTTTGGTTAGTGGAGTAATCCTACTTCTTAATTCTTCTATTTTCATTATTATCACCTATTCTAACTATAACATCGGTTTTTGACAGTCTGCAAGTGTGTTTATGATATTTTAATCGCTTTCATAAAACATTATGATAAGCATGTAAGTTAACTTAACAAATATCAATTTTGGAGGAAAATACAAATGGCAAAGGATTATACTTCTTTAGCTAAAAAGATTGTAGAAAATGTCGGTGGAGAAAATAATGTGATCTCACTTGTACATTGTGCAACAAGATTAAGATTTAAGCTTATTGATGAAAACAAAGTTAATATGGATGTTTTAAACCAGACCGAAGGTGTTATTACTGTAATGAAAGCAGGAGGACAGGTGCAGGTTGTTATTGGAAATAAAGTAGATACTGTCTATGATGCTGTACTTAGCTGTACAAATATTAATACTGGTAACACTGAAGAAATTGAAGATACAGGAAAGAAAAACCTTCTTAATACATTATTAGAAACTATTTCTGGCATCTTCTCACCATTGCTTGGTGTTATGTGTGGTGCCGGTATGTTGAAGGCATTACTTATTCTATGTACTACATTGAATATACTGACTGCTGATATGGGAACATACAAAATTCTTTATGCAGCTGCAGATAGTGTGTTTAATTTTATGCCAATTATCTTAGGTTATACTGCTGCAAAGAAATTTAAATGTAATCCATTTATTGCGATGTCTATTGCCATGTCACTTCTTTATCCAACTATGACTGCCGCATACTCAGAGGGTACGAAATTGACATTCCTTACTATACCAGTCACTCTTGTAAGCTACGCTTCTTCTGTCATGCCAATCATTATTTCTGTATATGTTCAAAGTAAATTAGAAAAGCTATTAAAGAAAATCATACCAGAAGTATGTAAGCTATTCTTAACACCATTATTAGAACTATCTATTATGGTACCTGCTACATTCTTAGTGATTGGTCCAGTTATGGATAAGTTTGGTAAATTACTTGCATCAGGGTATACAGCTATTATGGGTTTCAACCCTATTATTGCTGGAGGATTTGTTGGCTTGATCTGGCCTGCAGCCGTTATCTTTGGACTTCATTGGGGCTTTGTACCTATCGTTATGAATAATATCGCAACTTACGGTAGAGATACATTATTTGTTATTACTGGACCTAATAACATGGCTCAGGCTGGTGCAGCACTTGGCGTATTCTTAAAAACTAAAGATAAGAGATTAAAAGAATTATCAGGTTCTGCGGCATTCTCTGCAGTTCTTGCAGGTATTACTGAACCTGCCATTTATGGTGTTACACTACCTTACAAGAGACCATTTGCGATTGCTGCTGTATTTTCATCTATTGCCGGTATGATTGTCGCTGCTGCTGGTACTAGCTGCCCTACTTTACTTGGTACTTCTATTTTAAGTCTTCCTGGCTATATTGGTCCTGGTTTTGTAGGTTTTGTGATTGCTTGTGCGATTGCTTATTTCGGTTCAGCTATTTGTACTTATTTATTTGGTTTTAATGATTCTATGCTTCCACAAAACAAAGTTGAAACAAAAGAAGAAACTACTTTAAAAGATGAAACAATCAGTTCTCCTGCTACTGGTGAGATGATTGCCTTAGAAGATGTGAATGATCCTATCTTTTCTTCAAAAGCGATGGGTGAAGGTGTTGCTTTTAAATTAACCGATGGTCGTATCTACTCTCCTGTTGATGGTGAAGTCATTATGGCTGCCAAGACTGGCCATGCAGTTGGATTAAAGTCTAATAACGGCGCTGAAATACTTATTCATATTGGTATGGATACTGTTAATATGAATGGTGAAGGATTTAATGTCTTAGTTAAAGAAGGACAAAAAGTGAGTGTTGGTGATTTACTTGTTGAAGCTGATCTAGAAGCTATCGAGAAAGCTGGTTATGATAATGTAACTCCTGTCATTATTACTAATACTACTGAATATAAAGAAATTGTTCCTGCATCTTATGGTGCTAAGACTGCAAAAGAAGAAATCATTGAAGTAAGAGCTGGTAAATAATTATGTTAAACCTTATTAGAACAATCATCACTCAGGATGCTGAAGTAGATGATCAGAACTCATTAAGACATATTCTCCTTTATGCCAATGATATAGAAATACAGGGTATCGTACAGACATCATCCATCTTTCATTGGAAAGGACAACCAGGAAAGACTGGTCCAAGTGATAAGGCTGATTATGATCAGCCTTATCGCTGGACTGGTGTAAAATGGATGCAGGACGTAATGGATGATTATGCTGTAGACTATAAGCATCTTGTGACTCATGATGGCAACTACCCTTTTCCTGATCATTTAAGGAATCTTATTAAAGTCGGAAATATTGGATATCCAGGAGAAATGGATGCTTCTACACCAGGCTCAGAATTAATTAGAGAAAAAATATTAGATGATGATCCTAGACCACTTTATATTCAAGTTTGGGGTGGTACTAATACAATTGCTCGTGCTCTTTATGATATTGAGCAAGATTATAAAGATGATGAGAACTGGTTATCAATCAAAGAAAAAATAGAAAAGAAAGTTATTTTAACTGCCTGTGGTGAACAGGATAATACGTATCAGAACTATATTTCAGAAGTTTATCCAAACATTCAGTTTGTGAAATGTGTGATGATGAACAGTTATGGATACGGCTGGAATAATATGCCTGAAGGAAGCAGTAAAGAGACTCTTAGAGCTGATTTCATGCAAGAACATATTCTTAATAAAGGTGCTTTAATGAGTGGTTACGCTACCTGGGCTGATGATAAGTATTATGAAGGTGAAGAAAATAGATCACAATTCGGTTCAAACAAGAGTCTTCTTGTTGACTGGTGGGGAAAGAAATATGGTATGGGTACACATATTCCTTATGATTTCTTATCTGAAGGTGATTCCCCTACTTTCTTCTGTTTACTGCCATGGGGGTTAAGATGTCTTGAAGATTTCTCATATGGAGGATTATCTGGAAGATATATAAAAGATAATACTAAGAAGAATTCTAAGGGAATTACTTTAAATTACTGGAATCCTGTAGAAGACCTCTATATTGATAAATATACAGAATCTATGTGGTATTATGTTTCTTCTATTCAAAGAGATCTTGCAGCAAGAGCTTCTTGGTGTATCACTGATGATAAAGAAGAAGCGCCTGTACTATCTATCCAGGAATCTCTTGACATGAAAGCTGATAAAGGTACAACTATAGAGCTTCATATTAATAAAGAAGATCATGTACTCTATAAAGCAAAGTATTATAAAGATGCTTCTAGTTATAAAGGAAATATTTCTGTTAGTTTAGATGATTCTATCAAGATTGATATACCTGAAGATGTTGAATCAGGTGATATTCTACATATTATCATTGAAGCAACAAACGATTATAAACATCGACTTTCTAGATTTAAACAGATTATCATTAAAATCAATTAAAAAGCGAGCTGTAACGATTTGCGTTACAGCTCATTTTTTAGTCTATTCTTTCAAATACCATTGTTGCCTGAATCTTATCTCCTCCAAGGAATCCTTTTGATCCAGAAGACGAAGTAGAAATAGTATGCAGTTTATAGCCTTTTGCAGCCTGCTTATTGATTTCAGCCTGCAAGTTAGTTAGTCAAGCTCTTTGTACCAGAGCCTGTACCTAGAAACTTTTCAGTAAGTACCACCTGCAATACAACATACTTATCTCTATTGTTATGTGAAGCTTTACCTGCCACATCATCCCACATAAGAATACCTCCCTTCTATATTTCTATTATAGTAGAAATGATTCTTAGATGCGTTGAGTAAGCTTTTGACAGCGTCTTATTTAAGGCGCTTATTTGATATTTCTATATTTTGTGACTTTAATAGATTCAGTAAATAATCATAATTATCCGATAAAGCATCTATCTTAATCAATTTCTTTCCCATCTTATCATACAAGATCATTGCTTCCTTCTTATCAATAATTACTTGTCCAATATCAGTGATACACAATACCTTCTTAACATGAAATATTCTATGTATCTCTAACTGAGAATCATCTACTTGTACACCCCATATAGATGCCCAGGCCACACCATATAAACCAATAGCCCCAAAGATAGAAGAAACATACAGATGTCCCATCTCTACGGTTTCATTGCCTTGCACGTAAAAAAAACTAAATATTATAAACATAATCATTCCAAGTAAAAACTGTGACATACAGGCATACTTCAACACTGTTGGTGCTTTGACTCTATAATGTGTAGTACTTGTGTTTTCATCAATCGTTTTATTAGATAAATGAGATATCACTTCACCGATAACACCTAACACAATTGCAATAATTATGTATCTAATTATAGTTTCTATCATATCTGTTCACCTCTTATACATAAATTATATTGTATCAATTAATATACTACAAGACACAAAAGAATCCCCTAGGATCTCCTAGAGGATACTTTTTAACCCCAGACTTCTTCTGCGATTTCTTTTACAAGCTTAAGCTTTGCCCACTGTTGTTCCTCTGTAAGCTTATTACCTATTTCACAAGATGCAAATCTGCACTGTGGACTTAAGTATAATCTTTCAAGAGGAACAGGCTCTGCCTATAACTTATTTATCTGTTTCTTATTATCTTAGCCGCCTCAACCATATTTCTTAAGCTGGCATCTGTTTCCTTTACACCTCGTGTCTTTAAGCCGCAGTCTGGATTAACCCAGAGTTTGTCCCTGCTGATTTTAGTAAGCATTATATTTAACGCATTAACAATTTCATCAACTGATGGAACTCTTGGAGAATGTATGTCATATACTCCCGATCCTACTTCTGTCTCAAAATTATTCTCTCTTAAAGAATCTAATATTAAAAGGTCTGAACGTGAAGCTTCAAATGTGATAACATCAGCATCCATATCGTCTATTGCTGGAATTATATCTGTGAATTCTGAATAGCACATATGTGTATGTATCTGTGTATCCTTCTTTACTCCGCTGTGTGTAAGCCTGAAAGCAGGAATTGCAAAATCAAGATATTCATTATACCAGTCTGACTTTCTAAGTGGAAGCTTCTCTCTTAATGCTGCCTCATCAATCTGTATTACCTTAATTCCTGCCGCCTCTAAGTCAAGAACTTCATCTCTTATTGCAAGTGCAATCTGCAATATTGACTCTTTTATAGTTATATCTTCTCTTGGGAAAGACCAGTTTAATATAGTTACAGGTCCTGTAAGCATACCCTTCATCGGCTTATTAGTTAATGACTGTGCATACACTGACCAGTCAACTGTCATTGGCTTCTTTCTGTATACATCACCCCATATTACTGGTGGCTTAACACATCTTGTACCATAAGACTGAACCCACGCCTTCTGTGTGAATAAATATCCCTCAAGTGCCTCGCCGAAATACTCAACCATATCATTTCTTTCATATTCGCCGTGTACAAGCACATCAAGACCAATCTCCTCCTGCCATTTTACGCAATCAGCAATCTGCTTCTTAATATACTGTGTATACTCTTCTTCTGATATTTCATTCTTTCTGTAAGCCGCTCTCTCCGCCTTAATCTCCTTAGTCTGAGGAAATGAACCAATAGTTGTAGTTGGAAATTCCGGAAGACCAAGTTTCTCCTTCTGAAGCTTTTGTCTTTCACTTCTTAATGGAAGACGTACATAATCTTCTTCCTTAATATTAGCAAGTCTTTCCTTAACCTCTGCGTTATGGCAGTTTCTTTCTTCCTCAAATACCTTCTGGTTATCAATATAGGCATTTTCACTCTTAACCTTATCCTGTTTCTTATCAGCAAGAACACCTAACTCGGCAAGCTCTGTAAGCTTTTCTTCTGCGAATGAGAAATGTATTTTATAGCTGTCAGCTAATTTATCCTCGTGCTTTAATGTATATGGAACGTGTAATAATGAGCAGGAAGTTGATATAACAACATTTATATTATTGTCACAGGCATTTTTAATACTGCTTATTAAATCTAATGTCTTCTTATAGTTGTTCTTCCATATATTCTTTCCATTTACAACACCGGCAAATAAAAGCTTACCAGCTGGAAAACCATATTTTTCTACTAATTCAAATGTCTTTCTTCCCTCATTAAAATCAAGTCCAACACCTGCAAATGGCTTATTAATAATGTCCTCATATATATCCCTTACATCTCCGAAATATGTCTGAAGAAGTATATTGCAGTTACCCCTTTCCTTAAGAAGTTCATCATATATCTTATTAAATAAAGCCTTGTCAGCATCACTCAAATCATATACAAGTGCAGGCTCATCAAGCTGTAACCAGCTTATGTTATTATCGTTACATAAAGCTATAAGCTCCTTGTAAGCTGCAATAAAATCATCTAAAAAATCATCAATGCCCTTGTTCTCTGTAAATCTGCATAACTTAAGAACTGTATAAGGACCAGCGATTACCGGCTTTGTTGTAATGCCCAGTTCCTTAGCTTCTTTGTATTCATTAAGGAGTTTGTCTGCTGAAAGCTTAATAACTGTATCATCTTCAACCTCTGGTACAATATAATGGTAATTAGTATTAAACCATTTCTTCATTGCCAGTGCCTTAACATCACCAGACTCTCCCTGATAGCCTCTTGCCATTGCAAAATATGTATCAAGACCTGATAAATTAAGCTCCTTATATCTTCTTGGAACAATTCCAAGTGCAGCTGCTGTATCAAGCAATGTGTCATAAAATGAGAAATCATTACTTGGAATGAAATCTATTCCTTCATTCTTCTGTGTAGTCCAATGTATCTTTCTTAAATTCTTAGCTGTATCTAATAATTCCTGTGAACTAATCTCACCTCTGAAATACTTTTCACTTGCAAATTTTAATTCTCTTAATGTTCCAATTCTTGGAAACCCAATAACCGATGTCTGCATATATATCCTCCAAATTAATTAACCTCAGGCTGTTCGACTAATATACTGAACAACCTGAGGTCATATGATCATTATATGAATTTTTAATAAAATACTTAATTTATTACGCTTATCATAGTTTTAAACTATGGATAAGTTATTTTTCAATGCTTTTATATAGAATTCTGCGTATCTGCTAAGCATTATATTCTTCTTTCTGACAAGTCCTATCCTCATAATACAATCGGATTTTAATGGCTTGGCAATAATATCTGAGCCATTGAGCTTCTCATCAATAATACCTGAACTTACGGTAAATCCATTAAGTCCTATTGCAAGATTAAATAAAGTAGCCCTGTCACGCACCTGTATATTCTTAGGGAAATCAAGCACGCTTAAGAATTCTTCTGAAAAATAAAATGAATTTCTCTCACCCTGCTCAAACACAAGATATGGATACTGTTTTAAATCTTCAATCGTCACAAAATCCATATCTGCAAGCGGGTGCCTCTTGCATATAAATACATGCGGCTTTGCTTCAATAAGCTGTTCGTATACAAGGTCATTTTTCTTAAGAAGCTTGCTTATTACTTCCTCATTATTATCTGACAGATATAGTATTCCAAGTTCACTTTTGCCATAAGCAACATCATCTATAATCTCGCCTGTCTGTGTTTCCCTTAATATAAAACTGTATTTATCTGCATCAAATTGATTAACAACATCAACGAAAGCATTAACGGCAAATGAATAATGCTGGCACGATACTGAGAACTTCGGATCTCTTTTATTAACAACCCCGAAATGCTCTTTCATAATATCCGCCTGCTCTAATAACATTCTTGCAAACGACAATAGTTCTTCACCCTCGTGGGTTACTATAACGCCCTTTTTCGTTCTTATAAAAGCTGTAACACCCATCTCTTTTTCAAGATTGCTTATTGCCGTGCTAAGACTTGGCTGTGATATATATAATTGTTCCGCAGCCTCTGTTATATTGCCGCACTCAGCAACTTTTATAAGATAAGACAGCTGTTGTAATGTCATACCATTTCTCCTTTATAATACAATACGTTTAACTACAGCAACTAATGCATCAACAATAAATATGGCTATCGCAATTGCCCCTGCCGCACCAATTGTTCCAACAAGACTTGATAATGCCTGCTGTGTATCTGATGTGAACAGGTAATATACCGTCTGGTACATTCCAGCTCCAGGAACTATTGTTAATATCGCCGGTATAAGTGTTGTTGTAACCGGTGTCTTTAAAAGTCTTGCCAGTATGTGGGAGATTATTGCAAGCACAAGTCCTGACATAAAGGTTGCCATAAGAACTGATGTGAACTGTTCTGTATACAAATAGATTGCCCAGCCTGCAAGACCTAGTATGCCGTTAACTAGCAGGCATTTTCTTGGGGCTTCTATTATTACTGAAAATGTTATGATTGCACCGAAAGCGAATAGGCATTGAAGTAGCATATGGATGGCCTCCTGAATTTTATCTTTTCCTTGATGTGTGGGTGATATTATTTACGTTGTGGCTGGCCGCCAGCTTGGGCTGCCGGCTAAGGACCGGCGGCTCGTTTTTAGGATATTATTACCAGGCCTATGTAGACGCCCAGGGCTATTAGGGCGGCTTCGGTGAAGGCTTGGAGGATATTGGCATTGCCAGAGGCGTAGTCGCCGTGGAGAGTATCTCTTATTGCGTTGGTTATTGCAGCCCCGGGAACAAGTACCATTATCGAACCTATTATTATTAAATCAAGATGGGCAAGTGGATTAAGATGAATGAGTACCCTTGCCACAACTGACAATATAATAGAAGCTGTCAGGTCTTTTATAAGGGAATTAAGCTTCATACTGCCGGCGGCGTGTAACCATATAGCCAAGAATACGCCAACTATC
>OMGM01001225.1_pt1 | contig 9648 bp, 10 predicted proteins | sample 1645851 | NCBI WGS metagenome assembly OMGM01 (sample SAMEA103958126, study PRJEB25191) | human gut metagenome | reverse complement strand
CAAAGGGAGCCAGTCTTGCACCGCAGGAAATCAAGATGCTTTTGGCTGTCTTGCCGCTGGCGAGCTTGTATTTCTTATACTGCCTCACGGCGAAGTGCTGGGGGCTGCGACGTTCCAACCCGTCAAACATATAGTCCACCGCATTTTTGAAGGTTTCGTCATCCTCCCGGACTTCCATGCTGTTTATCATTTCCACCAGCGTATTCATGTTGCGTTCTTCCTCCGGCCCCTCAAAGACGATGTAGGCCACAAGGGCGCAGTACAAGAGGGTTTCAGCTTTAGTCCAGAACTCGTCGCCCTCCTTGCCGTCGCCTTTGGTGTTGGCGATCAGAGCAGTAACGAATTTCAAAACATCGCTTTCCGTCTTGATATAGGCCAGCGGATTGTAGTGCATGGATTTTGAAAAGTCGATACTGTTGAACACCCGCACCCTGTATTTCTCCCGTTGCAGAAACCGCCCGCACTGGTCGAGGGTGCCGCCCTTCGGGTCTACCACCACATACGAGGAATGGGCTTGAAGGAGCTGCGGGGTCAGCCAGAACCTTGTCTTTCCCGAGCCGGACGAGCCGATGACACAGGCGTTTAGGTTCCGGGCATTGGCGGGTATCTTCGGACGGGTGTTCATGGTAAGGAACTCCGTCCCGGTCAGAATGACATTGTTCTGAAATTTAGGGTCAACAAACGGCTTTATATCCTCCTTTGTTCCAAAGCGGGCGGTGCCGTACTCCGCATCCCGCCGGAATTTTTTCGCCTGCCTGATCTTTGACTGTATCAGCAGATACATCCCAGCCGCACCGGCAAGGCCCACCAGCAGGTCAATACCGCCCAGCCCCGGCCAGTAGGTTTCAAAGGCTTTGGGGAAGGTATCGAGCATCCCCATGAGCTTTGTCCCGAAGTCTGTGCCGGGGGCGATCCGGTAGGCCGTCCCGATTTTGGAGAAGAACCAGAACACAAAGAGGTACGGCAGGTTTGGGAGCACATATTTTCTGATCTTGTCACTCAACGTCCGTCCTTCACCGCCTCTCTGGTCCGCTGCTTTTCCTTTGCCTGTGTCCTGATCTGCTCCGTGAATTTCCGAAGCTGGCCGAGGATGGAAGCCTTGTCCTGCTCTTTGTTCAGCACCTTTGCGCTGTACTTCTGGAAGGCCGCCGTGATAGCGTCCGCCTGATTGGCTTTGAAAAACAGCAGGTAATGGCCGGGGCTCACTTTATGGAAAGCGTAGTCCACATGGAACTCCTTCGCAATCCGGTCAAAATCCTTTGGGGCTCCCACATAGGGCATGGCGCTTTTGCCGCCATAGTGGTTCATCAGCTTTTTCACGCTCTGGCGTCCCTGCGGGGTCAGCGCCTTCCGGTGGTGCTTTTGCAGCGCCCGCGCTACCTTCCCAAGAGCGGCAGCCAGCACTTTTCCCGTGAGCTTCGTTGTCCTGATCGAAAGGGCAACCGTTTTTTGGTTTACTTCTTCCTGCATAAAACCTCCTTTCCGTCGGGGTTCCCGCTATCCGGGAGGCCCCCGTACAATCTCGGGGAACAGAAAACCTCGGGCCAATGTGGCCCGAGGCTTACCGCTCGGCATCTCTGCCGGACGGAGCTTTCTTTTCCGGCTCCGTCTGGACTTTTTCGCCCTGTTCCCGCATGGTCTGCAAGATAGAGGGCTTCTTTTGAAGCTGGGAGGGCTTTTCGCCGGACAGCGGCTTGATACATTCCAAACGGTCAGCCGCCCGGATGGCGTTGTCCGTGAGCTGCCTCTGCCATGCGCCCACGCTGGGAGCCCAGCGAAAGCCGCTGCTTTTCAGCTCGGCCCGGGTGTCCGCGTCAGGCTTTCCATCAAAGAATACCTGCAAGCGGTTGTCCTCCCGGTTCATCTCCACACGGCCCCCGTCGAACTCCCAGCCGGAAAACTCCCGCTGTGCCTGTTTGGAAAGCTGTTCGATACGGGCCTTTACCCGGCGGATCTCCGCATTGTTGTTGGTAAGCTGGTAGCTTTCAAAGGGCCTCGGGTCGCTCCGCCAGCTTGACGCCATGCTTGCTTTCAGCTTTTCGATCTGGTCCGGCGACAGCAGCGCACAGCCGTCCAGCTTGCCATGCTTGCGGTAATAGGCGTTGACCTCCTTCATAATGAGCTGGGAGCGTTCCAGCCCGTCCAGCTTCTTCTGGAGCTTTTCAATCGCTGCCGGGTCATCGGCGCTGATCCCGCCCATGCCGGTACTGCGTATCTTATCCAGCAGCCCTTGAATATACCGCCATTCCTCCATGTTGCTGTCCCGGGCCCGGTTCTGTTTTTCCTTCTTTCCCACCGGGAAATTGGCAGGTCCGGCGATCATCACAGAGGGAACCCTTGCGTCAATGGCAAAGCCCTGGTTCATGTTTTCGGCCAGCTTGCGGGCGTAGGTGTCTAACAGATGGTCGATCTTCTCATGGTACATGGGGTCCACCCGGGATTTCTGCTGTTCCGCTATGGCGGCGGCCTTGTCCACCATTGCCCGGTATTCCGCCGTTGCGCTCCCTTCCTTGTAGTCGGAAAAGCTGTTCATTTCCTTTGCCCGGCGGGCGGCTCCTTCATTGATAGGGTAATAGTTGATGGTATGCACCTCCTTCATGCTTCGGGCCATGCTGGCCCGAAGTCTTACCGTTCTTCATGGGAAGGCCCCGCCTTGTCCTTTTTCGGAGCGGGCGGGGCTTCTTGAAACCGTTTGAGTGCAGCGAGAATGGAGTGGACAGGCTCGGCCTTTTCAGGATAGGCAAATATCCGGTGTTCCGGCGGAATGTCCTGCGGCCCGTGGTAATACTCCTTGAAGCCCTCCGGGACTGCCGACACATACCCACCGGGAGCGAATACGCCGCCCTCGTTGATACGCACATCCCGCCCGTATGCCTCATAATCGAAGTAGTTCTGAATGTGCTCCGGTATGTCGATAGTCCCAAGCTCGTCGGCGTAAAGACGGCCCAGCCCTTCATCATCGGAAATATCCGGGTAAAAGCGGTAAAGGTCAAGGTTCTGCGTCAGGTTTATCAAATCCTTCACGCTCCTTGTGTGGTTTCCCAAGACAAGAGCGGCTTCAAAGGTTTCCAGTCCGCCCTTATCCCGTACTTCCAGCAGGGCGTGGCCCAGCTCGTTCAGCTCGTCGATGTTCTCACATTCGTAGAGATGATCGTAGAGCCCCAGCACATCACTGTCAAAGCTGGTAAAGAACACTTCGCTGTACCGTTTCCCGTCTATCCCGATTTTGGCAAGGGCGGCCTGCAACTCCTGTGTCGTCATGGGGAAATGTACCGTTGTCCCTACCTCGATCCCCATTAAGGGGTATAGGGCTGTATTGGTTATATAGGCTTCAAACATGGGCTCATTCCTCCTTTCCGGCCCGGTCAGCCAGCACCTCATAAATCCCGGCCATAATGTAATCGGCGCAAGGGAGGGCAATCGCGTTTCCCAGTGCCTTGTAGCGTTGCAGAGGCCGGATCTCCACGCCGTCCGCCCCGTACTTTGTCCAGCCCTCTGGCAGCCCCATCAGCCGTTCGCTTTCCGTTTCCGTCAGAAAACGGATACAGCCGCCCTTCGGGTCGCCCTCATACCAGAAGGCAAAGGGCGTTACATCACTGGCTAAAAGAGTGGGAAAAGGGTCAGTTGGTAATCCGAAGCTGTTTCGGAAGGCCGTTTCTTCCTGCCTTTTTGCCGCTCCCCGCATACGGAAGCACTGAAAGGGGTGGATGACTGGTATCTGCCGCCCTGTTTCAAAAGAAGCTGTTCGATCTCCTTCGGCGGCGGCCCACCCGCCCTCTCCGCAAGGCGGAGGAAGTGGGAGCATTGGACGGGGCTTAAATAGTATGTCTGCGGCACGTCTGCCTCCAAAATCCGCCACGACGAAAATCCGCTGCCTTCGTGCCAGCCTTCGGGAGCCTGCCCAATACTGGGCGTCCATGAGTCGCCAGCACACATCAGGCGTTCCCCCTCGCACCATTCCGGCGTTTCCCCATCTTCCCGAAGGAGGCATTGGAACTTCGGTGTCCGAGAAGGCGGATAAGACGGCTCTAAAGTCCATCCGGTCATTTGTAGAAAACGCTCCCATGACGTTTTCCCAAACAGCGATAGCTGGATATAGGTTATCAGTAGCATCCCTCATTTCCTGTATGATACGAAACGCCTGATAGAACAGGCTTGATTTTGCCCCGGCAAGGCCGGAGCGGTTGCCGATCAGAGAAAGGTTCTGACAGGGGGAACCGAAGGTAATTACATGAACCGGCGGGATTTTCCCGCCGTCCACCTTCGTAATATCCCCCAAATGCACCATGTCGGGAAAGTGCCTTTTGGTTATGGAGATGGGCGCTTTTTCAATCTCACTGGCCCATACCGGACGGATACCGCACCGGGAAGCAGCCAGAGGGAACACGCCAATCCCGTCGAAAAGGCTTCCCAGCTTAATGTCCGGCATGGCCCGGGGTGCCGTGTCCCTTCACGGCAAGCACCCCTTCCAGTGTGGTCGCCGCAATGCCCAGCCGCCCGGCAACCGCAATATCATTTTTTACATCCTCGTCCACAGCGCTGCCGCAGACAATCAGGGTGTGGGAGCGCCGCAGCATATCCCGGCGCATATCAATCCCGGCCTTGTGTTCCTCGGGAACGCTGTCATTCAAAAACAGCGGCAGATACAAGAGCGGGCAGATCGGGGAAAAGCCCGCCTCATAAGCAAGACGGCAGTAGTGGGCCGCCAGCTCCATATCAACATCCGGCTCGCCGCTCCATGCGGCGGTCAGGTATGCTAAAGGTCGTTTCATTGGTTGAGCCTCCATTTCTGTTTTGGTTTAGGGAAAAGCAAGGTATCGCCCAACCCCTCCGCCCCTTCCCCCGGGAAGGGGAACGGCTCTGGAGAATTTATATCCCCGTCGCTTGACCGGGAAAAAGCATAACCGGGAGAAATCCGTCAAGGGTGCCTCTGGCACCGCCTGCGGCGGCGCTGCCCTTGACTGATTTTCCCGGCTATGCTACGGAATAACTGGCGACGGGGAATAATTTATATCTCCAGAGCTTCGGGGCGCGGGGCAGAGCCCCGCGATCCTCGGGCCATGCTGACCCGAAGTTTGGGCTTACTTTTCCTGTTCGGTTTTCTTCTCCGGCTTTTCGTGTTCCTTCTGCTGACCCTTCCAGTCGTCCAGCAGCTTGATGATCTGGTCCTTCATTTCCCTCGGCGTAGTTTCCTTGCCGAAATACTTGCTCAGTTCCGCACCTGTCAAAATCACTTTGTCTACCTCCTTTTTGTCCTCCATCATAATGCCGTCGATCACATCCCCGTTGAGTAGCTTCTTTTCGTCCAACTCACGCATACGCTTTGCCTGCGCCTGTGAAGGCGAGGACTGCTGGCTGTCAATGGCGACGGCGATATAGTTCTGGTTCTTCTTGCCGATATAGGAAAGCTCCACCGCCGTAGTAAAACCCAGCTTTTTTTCATCCATCAGCTTCATCAGGTCTGGAACCAGCTCATTGAGACGGATATACCGCTGCACCTGCTTGACCGCCATCTTATTGCGCTCGGCCACAATTTCGTTGGAGCGTTTTCCTGCGTCCTTCGGGTCAATCTGGCCCGAAGTGCGGGAGCCCTGGTGCTTGATGGCCTCAAGCTGCATTTTCAAGGCTTTGGCCCGCTCACTGGGGAGGATTTCTTCACGCTGGTTGAGATTGTCCTCAACCATCTGTGTGATGGCTTCATCATCTGTCAGGTTTCGGACGATACAGGGCATATCCGCATATCCGGCAAGCTCACTGGCTTTCTGGCGGCGGTGGCCGGACACGATCTCATAGCCGCCATCCTCACGGGGACGGACGATAGCGGGCTGGGTCACGCCCTTGTCCTTGACGCTGGACACCATAGCCCGCATTTCTTCATCATCCCGGACTTCAAAGGGATGGTTCTTGAAGGCGTAGAGCTCGTTCAGCTTGATATAGACGATCTGCTCCTTGCCCCGGCGTGGTGCATCCTTCGGCTTTTCGGGTTCCTTCGGAGTGGGAGCAGTCTGCACCGTTGGAGCCGTTTTTTTCTCCGGTTCCTTTTTGACCGCCTTTTCCGGTTTCTGTGCGGGAGCTTTGGGCTTCGGGGCTGCGTCCTTGTCCTTATCTGCTTTCGGGGGACGGCCCCGGCGCTTCGGCTGTTCCGGCTCTTTGGGTTTTTCCTCCGCTTTCTTCGGAGCCTCCGGCTGCTTTTCCGGTTTTTCCGTTTTTGCCGGGACAGGCTTTTCCCCGCTGGGAGCTGCCGCCCGTTCCTCGACTTTCTTTTCCTTCATAATTTCAGCGAAGTTATAGACAGAAACCTGTGGGTTCTTTACCTCTGGTTCCGTCTTTTTTTCCGGCTCCGGGGAAACGGAAACCTTCTCCGGCTCTTTTGGGGGAGTAGGCGGTGTTTCCTTGCCCGGCCCGCTATCCGTTACCGGCTGTTCCGGCGTTTTTGTGGTTTTATCATCTGCCATAAGCATTTACCTCCTGTTTTTTGGCATGAAAAAAGGGGCTCAACTTTTCAGTCAAGCCCCCGTGGGAAGTTCCTCCTTTCTCCGCCATGATACAAAAATACCGCCCGTAGTCTCGTTTGGGCGGTACTTTGTGTAAGATTGGCAGTCCATTATTAAGTTTTTTATTATGTTCCCTTTGTACACCGTTGCAATATATCATATATGTATGATTTACATGCGACCCTTAAAATGGAGGGCGGAAAGATGCGGCTGGAATTGGTAGTGGAATGTGCCTACGACGATGGCAACAAGCAGGCAAGTATGAACTTGACCACTCCCCCTGATCAGCACGATAATATTTATACAGACGCGCGCCATTACGGCGACGATGAATTTGATGCAGTGTATGATGAGGATGAAGAAGAAAATCTGCCGTTTTAACAGCTTAACAACAATCAAATAAAAAATAAGCAAAAAGAGGATAATAGCCGTTACTGGCTTTCATCCTCTTTTTGTTGTTTTGTCTCAATGTCGTCAAACAAGGGGCTGTCCCAAAATTTTTTGAACGGAATTTCCAGTCCCACACATATCCGGGCAATCAGCTCAGTTGAAGTATTTTTAACTGTTGCATAAGGCTTAACAGTTTTTTTGAGTGCGGATGGTGCAATGCCGGAACGCTCGGCCAGCTTGTTGACGCTGTAGCCGCGCTCTGCAGCAAGCTCCAAAATGCGCAGCTTAATTGCCTCCTGTAGCAGCATTTGCCCTCACCACCGTGTACAATAAAAGTATATTTATTGTACCGATTTAAAAAAGGAAAAGTCGTCTACATAGAGACGATATAAACCTTGCTCTTACGTGCCAATGTGCTATAATATAAAAAGAAGGTGATAAACCAATGCATAAGCTATCCCGCGCAGCACCCTATATAGCCTATGCTGTGGCAACTGCTGGAATGGCTGTGCTGCTGCTCCTTGGCAGCTCGCCGGGGGCAGTAATTGCCCGCAGTTATCAAGCGTATAACGGGTGCCCGGTGCCCAGCTCCCCTGAATATACCTATCAGAACGTTAATCTGCCATTTTCGGTTCCGTTATCTCCAGTGACAGCCGTTGAAGCGCGTGCAAAAAAAGACGGATATATTTTGTTCGGCTATCCCCGTTGCCCCTACTGCCGCAATCTGCTGCCGGTGCTTGCCACCGTTGCGGAAAGCGAAGGGGTCAGGATGGACTATTGCCAGATAGACCTCTACCGGGACATATACGCCTACAGTGTGGATGCTGCTGCGCCAGTGCAGACCAGACCGGCAGGGGAAGGGTACGCCGAACTGCTGACATGGCTGGACGGCTATCTGGCCGAGTACACCGTCACCGACCAAAACAAAAATAGCATTGATGTTGGAGAGAAGCGCATCGGTGCGCCAACTATTATCAAGGTAGTAGAGGGGAAGCCTGTTTCCAAATGGCAGCTTTCTGACGCTGCTATATTTGCAGCAGGATACCCGAAAAATAAATATGCCGCTTGGGATGATGCTACGCAGCAAGGGGTTGCAGCCTCTTTGCGGGATTATCTAGCGGTTGGGTGAAAAATAGGGGACGGTGAGTCGCGCAGCGATCTCCCCCGTCCCCGAAAATAGATATCAAAGACACCGCGCATCAATAGCGCGGTGTCGAAACGGCAAAAATTAGACCGCATTAACAATCTGTGAACTTTTCGGGGTTCGTATTGTGTAACTACCACATAGATGGTATTATGCAATTGTACAGAAGGATAGGCGGCAAAAGAGTCCACAGCATCGTCGATGACGAAATCCAAAGCTGCGTAGGGCTGACGTCGAACCTATTAGTTTATGTGGCCCCGGCACTAGACGCCGGGATGTAAAGGAGAATTGAATATGAAACGTAAGACTATCATTTTAGCAGTGGTAGCAGCCGCTGCGATGGCGATTACCCTGGTAGGGTGCGGCGTGAAAATCACGAACATCGCGGTTCCTGACGCAATTACTGTCGAGAAAGGCGAGGCGGTGGTTTTGCCGGTCGCTTTCGGCACCGACGATGCTCCGGCCGTAACCCCCGAAACTGCTGCAACCGGTGAAAGTGCTGCAACGGATGAGAAGGTAGCCAAGGCTGCCGAAAAGCTCACCATTGAGTGGACCTCCTCCGATGAGAGCGTTGCGACGGTCGATGCCACTGGCATGGTGGTTGCTGTCTCTGCAGGTGAAGCTGACATCACTGCAAGCGTCACGGATTCTGAGATGAGTGCTGTCTGCAAGGTTACGGTTAAAGTGGCCGCGAAAGACATCACCGTTCCCGATAACCTTGACGTCAAGCTCAACGATGGAAACGAAACCACTGTCGAGGCAACTGTAAGCCCGGCTGATGCCACCGATGTGAAGGTGAGTTATGCTTCTACTGATGAGGCGGTGGCCACCGTCGATAAGGATGGCAAGGTTCAGATTCTGCAGCCTGGTGAATGCGACATCACCACGACCCTCATGCAGGATGGCGAAAAGGTCACCGAGAAGACGACTCATGTGAAAGCATTCTATGAGGTTGAAAGCATCACGCTCGATTCCAACGAAGGCAAGTTGACGGTTGGTAACTCTCACACCATTAAGGCGACGGTTGCTCCCGAAGAGGTTGCCGCTGAAACTACCATCGAGTGGTCGTCCAGCAACGAGAAGGTCGCTACCGTCGATTCCAATGGGAAGGTAACTGCCGTTTCCTCCGGGAATGCAACCATTACTGCAACTGCCGGTGAGGAGAGTGCCAACTACGAAGTGACGGTTGAACAGCCGAAGAAGGTCACGACCAGCAACAAGACTTATAAAAGCAGCAGTTCCAGCAACAGTTCTGCTGCTGTGACGCCTTCCAACCCGGCACCTGTTGCCCCGGCTCCCGCACAGCCTGACCCGGCACCTGCACCTGACCCTCAGCCTGAACAGCCGAGTGGCGGCGATAATGGTGATTCTGGCAATTCCAGCAATTCTGGAAATAAGTACGGCGAAGGTTACGACCGTTGGGGGGGACCAGTGAACTCGGCTCCTATTGATAACAGTTGTACTCAGGAAGAAATTGATGCTGGAGGGTGCTAACTCTTCGTTGCTGTAAAATTGACTAATCCAAATAGCGGTAGGTTGCCCTACCGCTATTTTTGGAGTGTAAGATATGAAACGTAAGACTATCATTTTAGCAGTGGTAGCAGCCGCTGCGATGGCGAT
>OMGM01001221.1_pt1 | contig 9676 bp, 7 predicted proteins | sample 1645851 | NCBI WGS metagenome assembly OMGM01 (sample SAMEA103958126, study PRJEB25191) | human gut metagenome | reverse complement strand
CATAAATCATACAATGCCCTTGCCATACACACTTCCTCGCTCATCTTTTCTTAAAATATCCTGCCAATTCAGTCCTTTTGCAATGGGCTTTTTATATCTTAACTTCTTCGCCCTTTCTTTTCTTAGTTCCTGCACGCTCACGCAGCTACCTCCTGATCTTTATTTTCCAGCAAAAAGATATTGCTGCTATAGTCTCCGGAATCCGATACTGACGCTTCCCCGTATAGGCTATCCAGGTATTGGCTGCCGTTTTTGGATTTGGAAATATATAAATAGTAGTTACTCTTTATATATTCCTTTGTTTTCACATCATCCTGGTAGTAACAGCTAAGAACCAACCTGGCTCCCAGCTTTTTGGCTTTTTCTTTTGCAGCCACAAATGCAAGGTATACTGCCTGATCCTGTTCCTCATACGCCAGGTTTTTCTCGTAATAACGCTCCAAGAACAATACCAGTTCTTCCCCTTCCTCTTCTTTTGGTTTCCCAGCTCCTGACAGATCTGCAAACTGGATCTTTTTTCGCATTCTGTCACCCACATAGGATCCCTTTGTCAATCGTATCATGGCCCGAAATACCACCTTTCCATTTTTACGGATAAAGAGAAACTTTTTATTCGAATCAAAGCAGGATAACAGGCAATCGCTGTTTAACCCTGAGCGGTAGGAGAGGCAGGAATAGCTTGGGATCTCTCCGATCTGCATAACTGGAAGAAGACCGGTTTCCTCTTTTAATACCAAGTTTTTGCTGGTAAAAGTCCGATCTATTTTCCATTCTTTTTCCGCTTCTTCGGATACCTCAAAATCAATCTCACGCATGAGATCCCCAGATGGATATTTCAGTTCGTCAAATTTTCCAAGAAGCTCTGCTGTAACCAGCCTCCGGATCTCTTCGATTTTGGAGGGCTGCCGTTCCAGAAAAGTTTCCATGATCTCAGCCCCGCCCACAAAGAGAAAGTTGCCGATTCGAGCGGCATTTTCCTGTATAAATTCTTCTGAAAATGCCAGTTTTTCTTTTAGATCCAGCCAGTCTGCATCTGTTGTCAGAATATCCTTGCGCACCTGCTTCCAATCTGTCCTTTCCAAAAGAGCCGTCATATTATTGAAGGCAAATACCGCGTCCGGCTCCGCTGTAAAATCTGGTATATATGCCTGCAGCCGCTCGTAGTGCTGCAGCAGTCTCATGGCAGTACTCCGGGTCAATCCGCAGATATGTCCAAATGAGCCTCGATACCATTCGCTAAACGGTCTTTCCAACAGACATTTTCCAAGCTGCTCCAACTCTGCATCTCCTGTATACTGGCTGACCAGATCCCGTTTTATCAGCTGCCGCAGTGTCAGCAAACGCTGATCTATGGAAAGAGGTGTCAGCATAGTGTATAACCGGACATAAACCTCTTTCAAATTCTTCAGCGTCAGGGAATTGATGTTACAGTGCTCACAAAAGCCCGGCTCAAACAATAGAGAGTATCGCCCCAAGGACAGGAACGCTTCACTGTTCTGATCAACCAAATCCAAAAAATGCTTTTTCCTATGCTCCACCGCATAAATGAGAATTGAAAACTGGAATTGCCGGACAGCGTTAAAATCCAGATGGAGCCTGCCGGCATACAGAGCATTCAGATAACTCAGTTGGTTGCATAAAATTTCTTCCCTCCGTTCCTTGCTCAAAGGATGTGGTTGGGAGGTAAACCAGTTGAGATCATATTGTCCGGCATGGTTGTCCAGCCAGAGGTCAAAAAAAGCAGACAAATCCTCTGCGTCATATTCAAATACCGCCAACAACCGGCGGAATTTTCCCACATCGTTCATTTTCATCCACCGGAGATCTTTCAGGCGCTCTACTGACAGAAACAGCCGCACACCATACCGATAAAGCAAGATGCAGACTCTCTGGAGCGGACGATTCTGTTCCAACAGTTCCAGAGCTTTCCGTTCATTTTGATGCCAGCAAAACAGATACGAACCAAGAAACGGCTGCCGCATCATATCCAGCTGATGTTCCGTCAGCATGGAAAGCCCCTTCCACTCTGCAATAGGAAAAGCCTGCAGGTTATCCAATATGACCTGCTCCTCTTCTTCATACATCACAAAGGGAAAATAGTATTTCAGGTATTCAAACCGCAGGGAAGGCAACAGTTCCAATTTCATGACTGCCAGCACCTGCTCTTGGGGATACGCTGTCAGTTTCTCTCCATACCCGTCTGCTGACTCTAAGACTGAAGCAATTTCTTCATCGCCAATCTCCTGCCTGCACAATGCGCCATAAAGCGCTGCAAAGTCCGGCACACGAATCAGTTCTTCCTGTATCCGCTTTGTCTTTCGGATGTGCAGCCGTTTCTGTAATTGAAGTGTCTCCACCTGTCCACATGCCTGCGCTATGGCATCCTCTGTAAAGCTGCCTGTAAGCGCCGGGAGCAATCCGTCATCTTTCATTCTGGTCAATAGGGTCAGATGTTTTAATGTATTTCTCATGCTGCTTCACCTCCGATCATTGTCAGTACCATATTCAAAATCTCATGCCTTGGCCGGGTTTCAGACTTTACCAACTCACCACACAGCTCAAAAAAGGCGTGTGCATCTTTGGTATCCATTGTCTGCACACAACCGGCGGGCCATTCCACCAACTTATCAAATGCCATATCCAGTACCTCTTTCTTCTCATCTCGGTAATAATATCCACCTATGAATTTCATAAGGGATTCGGCGCTGCCGTTATAAAACTGCAACAGCTTTTCCCGTTTTTCTATGATCCGCTTTTCCTTCTCCAGCCGTTTTTCCTGCTCTTTTTTCTCCACTTCGGCTCTGCGTTCATCCTCCAGCTCTTCCTTGGAATAGAATGTTTCCTTCAGACGGTTGATTTCATAGCCACTATACTCACTGTGCAGCAAAAGCTGCCGGAGCACCGCCGCCAACGCTTTTTTATCATAAAGGCGTTGGATATCCGGTGCTTTTAAGGCGCTTAAAACAAAGTCCTCATATTTCTCCGGCTCCGTCTGGAAAACTGAACGCTCCACCCAGTCATAGAGCTGACGATACTGCTCCGCAGATAGAAATGGACGGCTGATGCATGTTTTATATTCCCTTCTGCTGTAATACCCCTCACTCTTGACAAAGCATTCGTGAAAGTAAAATCGCTCGCCAAATATCGTTTGAAGCTGGGAAAAAGTGTACTCAGCCAGCAGCCTCTCCACAAACCGGAAGCACCTCCAGCTTGAAATTGTCAGGGCGTACTCCCGCAACAATTTCAGTTGTTGCGCATATTCGCCATCATCCCTGTGCTGCTCAAAAAACTCCCATAAATCAATTTCCTTCTTTTCCACCAGAAAGGCAAACGCCCGTCTGCTGTTCGTATGCCTGCTCCCGAAATATTCAGCATAGTCGGCTCCGGTCAGCTCCTTGTATCTGGAAAGCCACTGTTTCAAAGGGATTGTTTGCCTGGAATACAGCATCTGCAAGGTAAACAACTCCATATAGGTGTCCCGTTCCAGTTCCTTCGCCAGATCATCGTACTGAGGATCGAACACATCAAATCGATACGGAAAATCCTTCTGTATCGTTTGATTCATCCATAACAGTGTTTTCGGCGCTGTGGGGTTCAAACCATATTGAACCGCTTCCCAGAGTCCCTGAAATCCTTCGTACTTGACCGTAAAGCTGTTATAGAACCGAAACAGCCAGCCAAGATACTCGTAAAATTCTTCCGAAAGATCCCTTGGAGCATTCAGAAGCATCCTCCCACACGCTGTTGCGATTTTCTCGGCAGTGATACTCTTGGAACTCAACCGGTCCGGCAGCCTGTCCGCCCATACAGCGAGAGAATTTGCCAGTACAATCTCATCATGGCGATACCCTGCTTTGCGCAGAGCCAAAAACTCCCGGCTATCCGGCTTCATGTTCATATAGGGCAGTTTCATCAATGTGCGCAGCGCCAGATCTGCTTTGCCCCGGTATTTCTTTACCTGTTCTCCATAGAAACGGATAAACCACTCAAACGCCCCAAAATCGACAGTTGGGAAGATGGTTCTGTTCTGCGTCAACAGTCGGAGTAACTGGTCGTGCATGGCCCGATAACCGTATTCGGCATCATCAAACAACGACAGTACAAACAAGGCCTCCTCCGTTCTGACATATATCTTCGCCGCCAGTTCATCCAGCAGGCTATGCCGCCGGGCGGTATCCGTTTCCAGCAGATACAGAGCACCCTGCAGGTACACATCCTCTCTTGCAGATCGCCGTACCTTTTGGATGAATGTTCCCCGCTGATTGCCCACAAACATATTGTCAGACTGGATCGCACAGGTATTTCCCAGCGTCAGAGCCAGAGCGCGGAGCACCCGAACATCATTGCCCAGTTTTTCCTCAAACCGCTCCAGCACTTCGCCGGGATAACGCAGATTGTACGGTTCAAAGTAGCTGAATACATCCGATTCCGGCTGCCAGATCTGCCTCGCCTTTATTTGTCGGTAAGTCCTTCCCGCCGTATCGTCCTGAGAAGTCTGTACTACCAATTCGGCAAAGGCATGGTAAAGCTCCAAATCAATAGCCCTCTGATATGCCCGGTAAACCGGCATCCTGTCGATATGCATTAAAATTCCTCCTACTTGAAATCTTCCATAAAAGATATGGGGAGAGAGCCGCAACATGGCTCTCTCCCCATTGATCAACTGACAGCATACCGATGGTATGCTATATTTTCTTACTCAGCGCCGGCCATGCTAAAGAACTCCGCAGGCGACAGCACCGTAACTCCCAAATCTCTGGCCTTGGACAGCTTGCTGCCGGCCTTCTCGCCGCAGACCAGGTAATCGGTCTTGCGGGTCACCGAACTGCCGGCCACCGCCCCCAGCGAGGTAATCAGGCTGTTCATCTCGTCGCGGGTGTAGGGCTCAACCTTTCCGGTCACCACAATGGTCTTGCCGGAAAAGCGATTGTCCTGATTGACGGTCTGGTTGTCGGCCTCTGCCGGTTTCTGAATGTTCATCATCATCTGCAATTCCTCCCAAATACAGAAATTTTCTTCCTCGTTGAACCATTCCTGAATGTTGTTGTGCAGCGTCTCACCAAAGTCCGGGAGCCGCCGGAAGTCATAGCCTCCATAGACGGCATCCCGGAATTCATCCAGGCTGCCGTGAAATTCCCGGCAAAGGGCTCTGCTGGCGGTATTGCCGACCATCGGGATGTCCATAGCGATGACATACCGCTCGAACGTGGTGTTGCGGCTCTGCTGGATGGCGTCCCAAAGGCGCTGCCAGGATTTTTCACCAAAGCCGTCCATCCGGATGATCTCGTCCTTATGCTGGTCCAGGCGGTAGATGTCCAGATAGCTGTGAATCCAGCCGCGGCCGATCAGCTTTTCCAGCGTTCCCTCCGACAGTCCCTCAATGTTCATGGCCTTGAGGCGCCGGGTTTCGCAGGCGGCATTGTCGCAGAACAGGGTCCTGATGATCCGTTCCTCGCCGTCTTCGCCGCGGCCTTTGGTTTCGTGGATTCTGGTCGGCTCCCCGCAGCAGGGGCACTGGTGTGGGATCACGGCATCCAGGGAAAAATTGCCCCGGTCCAGGTTTTCCTCCACATGGGGAATGATCATGTTCCGCTTGCTCACCAGGATACGGCAGCCCGGCGCCAATTCCAGATCCTCGATAAAGGACAGGTTGTGCAGGCTGGCTCTGGACACCTCGCAGCCGTCGATCTCCACCGGCTCAAAAATGGCAACCGGGGCGATCTCGCCGGTGCGGCCAGGCGTCCATTCAATCGTCTGGAGTTTTGTCTGGAACAAGTCATCCTCAAATTTGAAAGCAAGGCCGTCCTTGTAATGATGGCCTGTGCGCCCGCAGCTTTTGGACAGAGCGATGTCGTTGTAGGTGATAACGATACCGTCGATGGGAATATCGGCGTCTGCCGCATACTGCTTGAGCTGCCGGATACCGTCCTCGGTTTCCTCCTGCGTCAGAGGACGCTTGGTGACCATGTACTTACAGGGCAGAAAGCCCAGTGGCCGCAGCGCCTTGAGGCGCTCCGATTTGCGGGGCACTTCCTCCATACCCTCCAGCACATTGAACGGCATGAACATCAGGCGCCGTCCCAGGCAGGCCCCGGCGTCAAACAGCCGTACCGAGCCAGCCGCCAGGTTGCGGCCGTTCTTATAGGGTTTCCCGTCGCCGTCCACCAGAGTGGTTTTCAGCTGCTCAAAGTCGCTGGGGCGGATGAACGCCTCGCCGGTGACCACCAGACGGTCTTCGTATTGGATATTTGCCGGAATTCCGCTGATGGCGCGGGTATTGTGGGTCACGATCTCTCCCACATCGCCGTCGCCCCGGGTGGCCGCCTCCACCAGCTTGCCGCCCTCATAGGTCAGCTTGATGGTCAGGCCGTCCAGTTTAAGCATGAACATCACCTGATGCTCACCCATAAAGCGGCACAATTCCTCCGTATTCTTTACTTTGTCCAGGGACAGCAGCGGGATCGTGTGATTCGTTTTTTCCAGCCTGCTGACCGCCGGGTAGCCCACGGTGCTGGTGGGCGAGTTCGCCATCTGGATGCCCGTCTGCCGCTCCAGGTCTTGAAGTTCCTCAAACAGCCGATCATAGACAGCATCACTGATGCTGGGCGCATTGAGATTGTAATACTCATTGCGGTAGCGGTTGAGCCGGTCGGTCAGTTCCCGCTGCCTTTTCATCAAATTCTGGTCCATCAGGCCGCCTCCTCTTCTAAAACACGGAACGCCATAATCAGCGTCTCCGCCGTATGTTCACCATAGGTGTACGACTTGCACACCCCATCTTCAAATTCCCAGGTACGCGCGGCCCCCCACCAGAGGATGGCGCCGCGTCCGTCATTTCCCGCATTGATTCGGGGATCAGGCGGGTTCAGCGTTTTAGTGTAAAATCCCTGGGTGTTGACCCATGTGACCTCCCGCAGCTGCCCGATGCAGGAAGGGCGGCAATGGCCGGTAACTTCCAGACGCACGCCTGGCCGCAGTGTGCGCTTGAGCTGATTGAGATTTTTGATCATGCGGCACCCTCCTTCCTGCTTCGCTGGCTATCAGAAGCATACCGCCCAAAATTCAGTTCCCGGATGATGCTCTGGATCGTCTCATCATCATCCCATTTTGTGGAGAGGACGGCCCGTTCCGGTCCTTCTCCCACATGAACGCTTACCTCACTGCCATAAATCTGCATCAACACATCAGGTCGCTGGGCGCAGACCACAGCCAAATTGCCAAGCTGTTTCATTTTTTCTCCTTTCACGCCGCATAGAGCCAGACCACAACCGGCCGGCTCAAGTCGGCAACCACATAATTTTTCCGCACATGGACCGGGCGGAAATTTCCGTCAAACTCACATTCGGTACTCTGTTCAATACGCCCGTCGTTCTGGGCCAGATGTTCCCGGTAGAGGCGCAGGATACGCAGGCGCTCTTTGGGCGTGTCACTCTCTCTGCACCGAAGATTGGAGCAATACACATACCGATGTGGCTCGTCTTTGAGAAGAAAGCCATAGGTCATGTACCGCCGGCACTTGTGTTCCCGCTCCCGCTCGATGTGCTTTACATAGGCTACACCAGCCTTGCCGCCTTGGGTCATACAGAGATAGCCCATTTTCCGACGCTGTTCACCCGACAACGAGATCTGCTCCATTTTCTGTCCCGGCAATCCTTTAAAAGCCCGGAAACTCTCAGGCGCATACCTGTAACCGCGTATCTCGTACTCAAATCGTTTTCTCCCCATCTAAGACCTCCATTCTATAAAGTGGGCCGGACGCCCCGAAAGACGCCCGGCCGTTGAACCTGTCTCACGCGGCAGCAGGGAGTGCCTGCGGCTGCATGACTTCCGTATTTTCCATCAAATCGGCCAGCAATACCTCTGCCAGCAGATGGCCGGCAAGATGCCCGGTGTGAATGATCACACGGTCTTTCTGCATCTGGATGAATTCCTCCTTCCGCAGCTCACGGCTCCGCTCAGCCAGCTTCAGGTCGCGGCCGGTAAGGCGGGCCGCTATGACCTTCTGCCATTTGAGCAGAAATTCCGTCGCCTGTTCGATGTCCTCATGTTGGCGGTCAAACAGGGTGCGCTTCTGCCGCACGGTGCCATCCGGCTCGATTTCCAGCGTGTAATAGGGGTCTTCCGGTTCATCCGTCCGGCGCAGGAACATGATGAAGCTTTCCCGGCGTTCCATGCGGTCATAGTACCGCTCGCCGGCGCCATCATTGCCGACACAGTGATGAAGCATCCGCCCCTCTTTGATAATCTCGAAGATGTTTTGGGGCGCGATCACCGTGTATTCTTCATCGGTGTAGGCATATTTGTTCTGCAGCTCCATGCAGATAGCATCGACATGGGGATATTTCGCCGCCATTTTCTCTGCCTGTTCCTCCAGACTCCCAGCTTCACTCTGGAGAACCAGCTCATCGTGCCGCTGACGCAGTTTGCGCACGCGGTAGACGATCTCATCACTGGTGTCATAGTGCAGCCGTTCTGCCATAGCCAGATAGTCCTGCCAGGTGGTCAGCGCCTGCCGGCAGCTGCCATCAAAATACTGTTTTTGCCGCTGCAAATAATTTTTGATTTGGACCAGGCTCATGCGGTCTGCAATAAACAGCAGATCTTTTGCGCTGATCCGTTCCTTTTGGAACCAATGCAGCATTTCATCGGGTATGCGCTGGCCTGTCTTTTTTTCAAGCTGCAGCCAGGCCAAGGTCTCTGTGTCTCCGTCCAACTGGCGCAGGCGGCGGAATTTCTGGGCGTCCAGGCCCAAAGCACGGATCAATCCCGGCTCGTCCGGATGCAGCACCAATTTCCGCACATTATCGCAGAAACGGAAGCACTCCGCTGCCAGCCGGGGAAGTCCAGCTTTCCAAATCTGCTCCATCTGGGGAAGCCGTTTCCAAACCGCCAGATATTTTTCGGGGTCGGTGTCCGGATGGCTGCGTATCCACTCGGTCAAGCCGGTATGGCGAAGTTCATTTTTCTCCAGACTGGGCAAAGTTTTCCCGTACACCCGGCCGGCCTGATCGCCAGTATAGGAGTAATAGCAAGGGCTCCCTGCGATCCATCGTGTTTCCCGCTGGCAGTACATTCCCCAGTAATAGGAACGAACCTCGCCGCTGTGGTCATAAATCGAACGCCGGAACTCATGCCAATAAGGCTCGCTGTGTGGCAACCTGTCCTTTCGGTAGGTCCTGTTCGCCCAGAATTCCCGGATAACAAAACCATCCTTGCACCGCTGGATCAGATAGGCATAATACTTATCTGTTTGGAAATAGCCTGCGCGTCCCAATGCCTTGAACACCACAGGATGCCGGCAGCGGGTACAGCGTCCCTTTTTGTTGTGGTAGGGGTGCCCAGAAATGGGCACCTCCTTCCCGCAGAAGGTGCAGTAGCCGGTTTTTGCGCCGCCGCGCTTGTAGTGGTAAAATATAAAATTTTCCCGCACGGCCACCTTGTCGGCCCAACGGCCCCAGTCTTTCGGCAATTCCGGTACCTGAGCAAGATCTTTGTCCCACGGGTCGGTGGTTCGCCTATGACGCTGATCCAGCTGTTCTTCCCGCACATTCCGTTGAAAATCGAGAATGCCGAGGGCGCCACCGCGCTCGCCGGAAAAATATGCCTGCACCAGATCCTCGTCCTCTTTGCCAGCCCAGCATGTGGTGTAGTAAGCATCACCAGGCCATTCCAGCCG
>OMGM01001209.1_pt1 | contig 9763 bp, 6 predicted proteins | sample 1645851 | NCBI WGS metagenome assembly OMGM01 (sample SAMEA103958126, study PRJEB25191) | human gut metagenome | reverse complement strand
TCCTCTTCCGGCATTCTGGTCCGGATCGGAAGGCCTGCCATTTCCGGTTCGGAAGCAGCCAGAATATATCCTTTTTGATCCACCAGATAAATTTCATCGGTGGAATTTATTGTTTCGAGGAGGGGCTGTATCTGCTGATTTTCAATCTGTAACGACAGTACGCTCTTCATCCCGCCCTGTGGATAAAAATTCATCAGACGATTCATATGAAATGCTTTTCCGTCTCCAGATGTCCCACAGAATACCGTTTCCCCTATCGCATCAAATGTCAGCACACGTTCCCTCCGATCTAGATCCTGCATGGAATAAAAATAATAATTATCCTGCGGAAGCGTTTCATTGTTGCTGTAAAAACAGATTTTGTAAATTCCTGCATTCATCAGACAGATTTCGCTGAGCTTCTTATCAATATAGTAAAACATATCTTCATAAGAATCGTTGCTGTAATCCTGAAACAAATATCCGCTCAGCATCTGATCCACATACAGCACCTCCAGAATTGTTTCGTAAGGCTCGACCATCGTAGAAAAATTTTTTTCAATTCGTTCTGCTTCCTGTTCTGCACTCTGATATGCTTCAGTAAGAAGCACGTTCCTTGTTTTTCCATAACTGTACCAGGTAACACACAGCATTGGAATCAGTGCCAGTACCAGATAGCCGATCACCAGTTTAAACTGAAAACTCCGATTTTTATACCATTTTACGATATTCATTTGGTGTCACTCCAAATCTTTTCTGAAAAACAACGCCAAAGTAAGAAACATTTTCATATCCAACCGCCAGACTCACTTCCCGTACTTTATTTTTCTTATTCTTTAACAGTTCCGCCGCCCTCTGCAGACGCATTTCCGTATTGTATTCCAAAATCGTTTTTCCTGTTGCCTCTTTAAACAGGCTCCTCAGATAATTCGGAGACAAACCGACCTCCGCGGCCAGCTTCTCGATATCTGCGCTTTCCGAGCAGTGCTTCTGAAGATATGTTTTTACCTGATAAACGGCATAGTAATTTGGATTTTGATTCTGTTCTTCAAAAAATGCCAACATCCGTTCCAGATACTGCTTCATCTTTTCCCGCATCTGATAACTGTTGTTTGCTTCAAAAATTTCATTTTCTCTCAAAATTTTTTCTGCTTCCATCCAGTTTTCCAGCAGTTCATCGCTCAAAACAAGACGGTTCCATAGATACATATAGAGATTGTAAACTTCTCCCGCAAATGTTTTCGGCGCAAGCCCCTTTAGCTGTTGAAAATAATCTTTCATGGTCTGCAGCGTTTCCTGCTTTTTCCCGTTGCTGACCAGACGACAGATTTCTTCTCTCCGCTCCTTCTGTTCCCGGAAATGATATGCTTTTTCCCCTTCCGTTTCTTTTTCATCTGCACAGAAAAGTTCCGGTGGATCCATATGAAATGCCAGAACACAACAGTTCCGAAGTTTTTCCGCCTTTTCGTACAGGCAGTCAGCTGTCCATGCTCCACTGCACCATCCAACGGCTCTCGGTGCGTCTTCTTTCAAATCATTCCAGATCTGAAATGCCGTATCTTTCACCGACAGATACCCCGCCAGCAGCAGAATGCTGATCCGTTCCGTTTTGCTGATGTAACGGATGCCCTTGTATTTTTCCTGAATTTGGCTACAGATGTTTTCTTCCGTTTTTCCATAAACCGCTATGATTCCAAACCTGCACTCTTCCAGTTCTTCTCCAAATACACCACGGAAATTTTTCCGTAAAAGCTCTGTTTCCTGTTTTTCCCGCAAAGCCATTTCCAGCAACTGCTTCGCCGCCGTTTTCCGCGACCAGTCTGCTATCTCACTTTTCTCCAGTTCACTTCTCACTTTTTTCAGACATGCTTCTACTTCTTCAATCGTAAATGGCTTTAAAAGGTAATCCACGGCATTCACCTGAAAAGCGGAATGGATATAGGAAAAATCATCATATCCTGTCAGAAAAACAATTTTGCATGGATACCCCCGGCGTACGATCGTCTCTGCCAGTTCAATTCCACTCATTCCTGGCATCTGAATATCCGTAATCACAATATCTGCCATATTTTCTTCCAGGCACTCCAGTGCCCTTCTGCCATTGTGCGCGGTAAATACTCTGGAAATCCCGTTCTTTTTCCAGTCAATATAATCCCGCAATGTCTCCAGTTCAATTTCTTCATCTTCTACAAGAAGAACGCGATACATTTTCTCCCTCCTGTTTCCAGTTGCTCCTGCAGTTTTCTTCTCCTGCTGCTTTTCATTTCTGTCTTTTTACTGCAGAAGTTCAATCATATACGCCTCATACGGCTGTAACTTCCACACCTCTTTTGTGAGACTTTCTGTATCATTATGAATCAGAACCGTTCCTTTTGTCAAATCATATCGGGCTTTCATCTCTGCCGCGGTATCCCGGAAATTGCAGAGCACAATCAGCTTTTTCTCTCCCAGATTTCTCTCATAAGCAAAAATATCCGGATTTTCTTCCTCAATCAGACGGAAATCCCCATAAACAAGAGTGTCATTTTTCCTACGCAGCGCAATTAGTTTTTGATAGAAATAGAAGAGGGAATCCGGATTTTTTCTGCTGTTTTCCACATTGATCTCCTCGTAATTCTGATTTTCCGCCATCCACGGTGTTCCCGCTGTAAATCCGGCGTGTTTTTCCGCATTCCACTGCATTGGCGTCCGCGCATGGTCCCGGCTGTTCCGTGCAAGATAGGTACGAATTTTTTCTTCCTCCCAGCCTTCTTTTTTACGGTCTTCGGCAAAATTTACAGACTCGATATCCTGATAGTCCTCGATCCGAAGCCCTGACACATTTGTCATACCGATTTCTTCCCCCTGGTAAATATAAGGAGTTCCTTTCATCCCATGGAGAAGGACAGCCAACATTTTTGCTGATTTTTCCCGATACGGTTCCCTGTCATTTCCAAAGCGCGATACGACACGCGGAAAATCATGGTTTCCCCAGAACAGACTGTTCCATCCTTTTTCTTCCAGTCCCGTCTGCCATTTTTCAAAGATCTGCTTCAGTTGCGGCAGCGTATACGGTTTCGGATCCCAGTTTCCACTTCGGATGCCGTCGATTCCCATCAGTTCAAACTGAAAAATCATACTGAGCTCCTGGCTTTCCGGATCAGAATACTGCTGTGCCATTTCTACCGTAGCACCTCCGGTTTCCCCCACTGTCAGGATCTGTTCTGATTTTCCATACGTATTCTGATTCATTTCCATTAAGTATGTATGAATCTGCTCCGAATGAGTATCATTTCCTCCATGTCCATCTTTTACAATATTGTCAATTGCATCCAGCCGGAAACCACGGATCCCTTTATCCATCCAGAACTGGATCATCCGGTACAACTCTTTCCGAAGCGACGGATTTTTCCAGTTCAGATCCGGCTGCATTACACTGAAACTGTGATAATAATATTCCTGAATCTCCGGCACCCATTCCCAGGTGCTTCCTCCAAAGAATGCTCCGCCGCCTTCTGGCGGCTGCTCCTTCGTTCCTTCCTTCCAGATGTAAAAATCATGGTATTTACTGTTTCGATCCTTTCTGGCTTCCAGGAACCATGGGTGCAGATGGGAACTATGATTTAAAACAAGATCCATCATGACCACAATTTCCCGCTTTTCACAGGCTGCGATCAGTTCTTCCAGCTCTTCCATTGTGCCCGCTTCTTCCATTACTTTATAATAGTCACTGACATCATATCCATTGTCGCAATTAGGAGAATCGTTAAAAGGCGAAAGCCAGATGGCTCCAACACCAAGCTCCTGCAGATAGTCCAGCTTCTGCAGAATCCCTCCAAAATCGCCGATGCCGTCTCCGTTGCTGTCACAGAAACTTCTGGTGTAAATCTGATATACGCTTAAGCTATGCCACCACTCTCTTTTCATTTTCTGTCCTCTCTTTCTTTTTTCCCATAAAAGCAGTATAATGATATTATCTTATATTTTCTAACCTGATTTTCGTATTTAATGAAAGGATTTTGACTTTTATGAAAAAAGAACGTTCAAAAGAGCTCTTTTCTCCTGAATCTTGTTCCCCTGTTCTTTCTGACGGAATCCGGGATTTTACCGTGCATGGAACCGAACCTGTTCCGCTCCATATCTATCATCAGGATTATGCTCATGGCGGGCTCTCTGTTCCTTTTCACTGGCATAAAGAATTAGAATGGATCTGGGTTGAAAAAGGTACTCTCACTCTGACACTGAAAACTGAAACCCGGACAATTTCCGAAGGTACTTTTCTTTTCATCAACAGTCACGAACTGCATCAGCTCTGCAGCATTGGATTCTCTCATGTGCCTATCTGGATTCCTGTGAAGCAGACTGGATTCGTCCGCTGCTCTCTCATCAACTGCTTCTTCCGGCTTTTCCATTGGAAGAGCTTTCTGCTGCTGAAGCCTCCTCTCAGACACAGAAAACATTTGTACTGACATTATCTGAGCTTTTCCAGGAAATCCTGTATGCATACGATACCAAACCCATCGGCTGGTTTTTTCTGATCAAAAGTGACATGTATCGGATTCTTGCACTTCTGGCGCAATACCAGCTTTTTCTTCATCCGGAACCCCTCTGCACTCGTAAAAAAGAAAGATCTGATCAGTGTAAAAAACTCTTACGTTATATTCAGGATAACTATGATTCTAAAATCCGTCTTTCAGATCTTGCTGCTATACTCAATATGAATCCACAATATTTTTGTCGTTTCTTCAAAACGCACTTTCACACAACGCCTATTTCCTATATCAACCAGTACCGCGTAACCCAAGCCGCAGATCTTCTTACCGGCAGCTCGCTTTCTATCTTGGAAATTGCTCTGCATACCGGATTTGAAAGCCCCAGCTATTTTGCCAGCATTTTCCGCCGGACTTTTGGTATGTCACCGGAAGAATATCGAAAAGCCATGCCCTGACCCGGCAAATTTTTTCCTTCTGAATGCACGGCAACACAAATCTCAAAAATTTTTGATTTTTTTTCAAAAAACACTTGCCAAACTCGTTTTCTTATGATAATATACTACTTGTCGCTGAGCAAAAATCACGGCAGACAAAACAAAAACTTCGGCTCCGTGGTCAAGCGGTTAAGACATCGCCCTTTCACGGCGGTAACACGGGTTCGATTCCCGTCGGAGTCATATGGCGTCGTAGCCAAGTGGTAAGGCAATGGTCTGCAACACCAGTATCCACCGGTTCAAATCCGGTCGACGCCTCTTCTTTCCCGGAAACAGATAGTTTCCGGGATTTTTCTTTTTCAAAATTATTTCAAAAAAGCTGCCGGTTCTGTTTGCTTCGGCAGCTTTTTTGAAAATATCATTTTTTAATTTTCTTTTTCTTTCACATAGTCTTCATACACATACGCCGTTTTTCCCTCATACGAAATCTTGTACCATCCGTTCTCTTTTCCGAGCATTTCCACTTCTTCCCCTGTCGTCAGAGCTCCGATAACCTGGCTTGTGCTGACGTTGGGTTCTGTACGTACATTGACCGGTGAGATACAGGTGACGGTTTTCTTACCCTTCTGCTTTTTCACGCCATCCGAATTATTTTCTACTTCCAGCGCTCTTTTCTGCTCCTTGCAGGCCGTCTGAAATGTTTCTGTCAGCAGCTCATTGTCCGGGAACTGCAGAGACTCCAGTATTTCCGGCACGATTTGCTGTGTATCGTTTCTGCCGCTTCCTTTTTTCCATATGATCTGATACCCTTCATTCTCCGTTTTCACCCCGCAGAAAAATGCAATCGGAATCTGCAGGGAATTTTTTACCTGGAAACGATAAAAGGAACTCTCGTTATCTTTTCCTTCGTTAGCTGTTTTCACCATAAAATCGCTGATGCTGTTTTCCCCTGTTATTTCATTCGGATAGAGCAAATTTTCAGCGCTCTCTTCGTCCTCCGGAAAATCCATAAGTATCACTTTTGCCATTCCTTCCCGATACGATATCTCAAGACTTTCCCCATCTTCCGATATGAAACTGCATTGGATTTTTTCATCTCTCATTACATTCCAGCCTTCTGGAAGTGTGATTATAATATTCTGGTATGTAGAAAGAAACTCTTTTTCACCATCTTCTGACTCATCCTGGACATTGGATGCTCTTTCGGAGACAGCCGATGGATTCTCCTTTTCCACCTGCTGATTTCCACATCCCATTACCACAATAGTTGTCATCAGAAGAACAGCTAAACAGTTTTTTCTGTTTCTCATGTACAATTTCCTTTCTTGACAGTTCCGTCTTTATTTTCTGTCAGAAAACTTCTTTTGCTTATTGTATCACAACTATTTTTGCACTGTAAAGAGTACGTTCCTTCCCTCCTGCTTTGATTTTCTTTATGCAAAAAAAATCTCCAACCAGATTGAGGTTCCCTCCCTCTCAAATCCAGTTAAAGATTTTTCTTATCTTTTTTATTTTACTTCTGTAAATTCGACCCGGATACTCTCATACTCTCCCAGCACCTGATGCAGGGTCAGCCCCGCACGGTTCCAGGTACGGCCCGAGCGGATTTCACCGTCCAGACTGCAGCGGTACAGCTTATCCTCTGCAAGGCCGCACACTTTCGTGTGAACCGGAAGCATATTTCCTTCTGCGTCAGTCTTTACGATCGTAAGCAGTGCGCGGCTCTGATCCTTTGCCACGAACTCCCATGCCATGAAATCCTGTTTTTTCAGTCCGGTCAGACGGTAATACAGGCCTTCGTGTGTGAGCTCGTAATATTCATGCATCGCAGCAACCTGCTCTTTTACCATCTCTTTCTCTTCATCCGAAATCTTATTCAGATCCATCTCATATCCAAAGCTTCCTGCCAGCGCCACATCGCCTCTTGTCTGGAACGGTGTCACACGGCCTGTCTGATGGTTCGGGCATACAGAAACGTGGGAACCAACGGTACTGATCGGATAGAAGAACGAGCTTCCGTACTGGATAGACAGGCGATTGATCGCATCGGTATTATCGCTGCACCAGATCTGCGGGGAATAATACATCATACCGGCATCATATCGTCCGCCTCCTCCGCTGCAGCCCTCGAGCAGCAGATTCGGGCATGCGGCAAGGAATCTTTCCATCAAATCGTAAACACCGAGCACATAGCGGTGATACAGCTCTCCGTTCCGGCTCTGTGCTGCCACATGGCTGTAAACATCGCAGACGCTGCGGTTCATATCCCATTTGACATAATCAATCTTTGCATCATGAACGATGGTTGTCAGACGCTCCAGCAGATACTCGCGCACATCCTCACGCGTCATATCAAGTACAAGCTGATTTCTGCTGTGGTTCGGCACACGGCCAGGAATTGCAAATGCCCAATCCGGATGTGCACGGTAAAGATCACTGTCCTCGGAAATCATCTCCGGCTCAAACCAGAGACCGAATTTCATGCCCATCTTGTGAATTTTTTCTGCAAGCTGCGCCATGGAGCCGTTCATCTTTTTCTCGTTGACGAACCAGTCGCCAAGACCACTGTTATCATCCTCTCGTTTTCCAAACCAGCCATCGTCAAGCACCAGCATCTCAATGCCAAGCTTTTGCGCCTGCTCTGCAATTTTCAGAATTTTTTCTTCGTTGAAATCAAAATAGGTTGCTTCCCAGTTGTTGATCAGAATCGGTCGTTTGGCATGCTTGTATGCGCCGCGGCAGATATGCTCACGGATGATCTCATGATACTGCTGTGACAGTTTGGTAAGACCGGTTCCGGAATAGCTTAAGATTGCCTGCGGGGTATCGAACGCCTCTCCTTTTTCCAGATGGAAGCAGAAATTGGTCGGATGAATACCCATCTGAAAACGGGTCTGATTTTTCTGATCCTTCTGTGCTGCCGCAACAAAGTTTCCGCTGTAAACGAGGCATGCGCCGATGCAGGAACCGTGTGTCTCACCCGCACCCTCCTCGCAGAGGATCACAGCCGGATTGTAATGATGGCTCGATGTACCACGGTTGCTTCCGATCTCGACTTTTGCATGCTGCACCGGAATCCGCTCCGCCGTACGCTCCATCGCATGACGACCCGAGAAATAGATCATCTCATAATTTTCATACATCAGATCCATGCTGAATGACAGCATTTTTTCCAGCTCAATCGCCGTTTCTCCGTGATTTTCGAGTCTTGCCGCTCTCGTAATCACATTTTCCTTTTCAAATACACCGTAAAACAACTTCAGAACAATATCGGAAGCCTTCTCCGTCATTGTAATAACAAGAGTCTCACCTTTTTCTTCCTCTGTATCGTACAGCGCCGGCATTCCGGGAATAGCATAGGAATGATCCAGAATTTCGAACGAATCGAAACGAAAATCTGCTGCAAAGCTGCCGTCCGCGTGGCGGATATCAATCATATCATCACGGAAATCACCGACACCACTTCCCGGAATTTCCTGCGGGAGTGCATCAAGAGAATATTTCCGGTTAGGGCCTGCTTCCTCCGGATTTCCTGCAAATCCCATATCCGTACAGAAAATCAGACCGGAAAGATTTTCCTCACCGATTTTTTCTCCATAGTAGAGATGCAGAAGCACATTTTTGTCATCTGCGAACATCTGGTAACTGCTGTCTTTTGTCTGGAGGGTAAATAACCGTCCATTTTCACTTACTTTGATTGCCATGATTTCCTCCTCCTGCGGCATCTTGCAGTATCCTGCAAAACACGATATAATTTTACTGATATTTCGGAATCTCATCCTTTGTGACATTCCAGCTTTTCTGATGATTCATTTTGTGAGGTATACTTATGGAAACTTCCTGGACACTTCCTGTCCCAAAGCATAAATTTTCGGATCTTTATCTCTGCTTCTGCGGCTACGAAGCCTGCCAGCCGTTCCACAGCTACGGCCCGGCTGTCCGCCCCAATTACGTGATCCACTATATTATTTCCGGGAAAGGCACTTTTACCATCGGAAACCGCACTTACCGTTTAACCGCCGGACAGGGCTTTTTCCTGATGCCAAATGTCCGCACCTACTATGAAGCCGATGCGGATGATCCCTGGACCTATCTCTGGATCGGTTTTGACGGCGAAAAAGCTGCCTCTTATGTACAGGAACTCGGTCTTTCCGAGGAGCACCCTGTCTACCAGTGCAACTTTTCCGGTGAACTGCAGTCCCTCTTGTTTCAGATGCAGAAGCACAATACCTATGACACCTCTGACCAGTATCTTCTGGAAGGCTGTCTGTACCAGTTTTTCTCAATTCTTTCCCGCGAAATCACGCTTGCCGATCCTTCTGCACGGGAGATCGGCAATCTTTACGTGGAAAAAGCCGTTGAGTTTATCCGAAATAATTATTCCAATGAAATTCTTGTCTCGGATATTGCCAGATATGTATGCATCAACCGGAGTTACCTTTATACCCTGTTTCAGAAATATCTCCATACCTCACCGCAGGACTATCTTTCTTCCTGCCGGATCACGCGTGCGCTCGAGCTTTTATCGTATACGGATCTCTCCATCGAAACGGTCGCTTTTTCCTGTGGTTACCGGAATGCCGAAGTTTTTACCAAAGCCTTCCGCCAGAAGCAGGGCATGACGCCAAGCGCCTATCGGAAAAAGTTCCGCCTTGACACGACTCCTGACTCTGCACATGTTCCGTGATCTGTCTGATTTTATTATAACGAAATCTTTCTTCCATGAACAGGAAGAAATGTTATGGAAAACCGTCAAAATGTTAGATGGCGTTTCTTAATGGCTACAGACAGCAAAAAAGCGATACAGTCATGATTTCTCATTTCTGTATCGCTTCTTCATCTTAGCTCCCCGAGTTGGGCTCGAACCAACAACCCTTC
>OMGM01001189.1_pt1 | contig 9864 bp, 7 predicted proteins | sample 1645851 | NCBI WGS metagenome assembly OMGM01 (sample SAMEA103958126, study PRJEB25191) | human gut metagenome | reverse complement strand
CATTCCGAACCAAAAAACAGGGCGGTATGGGAGAACTCGCACCGGATGAACTGAACGACCTTCATGATCTTGCGGCAGAGTCAGGATGCGTGGATCTGCTTGATCTGGAATTTTTTGAGGAGGAGCATCCGGCAAGAAAAATCAGAAAGCTTCATAAGCAGGGCTTGAAAGTCATTGCCTCCCACCATGATTTTTATGAGACGCCGGACAGAGAAGTTATGAAGATGCTGTTAGAACAGATGTGTGCAGGAGATGCAGATATTGTAAAACTTGCAGTTATGCCACAGAATATGGAGGATGTTTTAAAACTTTTATCTGTGACGAATGAGTTTAAGGAAGAGAATCCGGACACGCCGGTCATCACAATGTCCATGGGAAAGATGGGGATGATCAGCAGGCTGTGCGGCGAGAGTTTTGGCGCAGCGGTCACTTTTGCGGCACACAAAAAAGCGAGTGCACCAGGTCAGATGGAGATGCATGAGGTGGCTGATATTTTGGAGAAAATGCATAAAATTATTAAATAAGTATAAACAAAAGAGAAAATAAATGGAAACACCGGCAAATTTCTTGACATAGATATTTGCCGGTGTTATTATTTGACACATGCAATATATAACAATGTTAAATAATAGCAGGTGGTGAGTGAATTATGGATAAATTATATGAAGAACTGTTCCGCGCGATGAATCAGTTCCGCAAGCTGAAATTTGCGGAGATGTTTCCGATGATCAACAGGACAGATTTTTTCGTAATGTGTACGATTATGGATAAAGGGGAGAATGGAAAGATTACCATTTCGGAACTTGCATCCAGAGCGAAAATGCTTCCATCCGCGATTTCCAGAACTTTAAAAGGGTTAGAAGAGCGCGGATATGTGGAGCGGAATATCAATAAAAATGACAGACGGAATACGTATGTGGAACTGACTGCAGAGGGAGAACGTCTGACAGAGGAAGCAAGGCAGATCATGGCGGACTTCGGCAAATCTGTGATGTCACAGGTGGATGAGGCAGATATGAAACACCTGATTTCTTATTTGGATAACATTTATCATATTGCGGAAAAAGAGATTGAAGCTAGAAAAGGGCAAGGCAGAAGAAAGGAAAGGGAACATGAGTAAGATTTTTAAAAATATGATTCCATATTGGAAATCAATTGTGATTATCATTGCGTTACTCTTTGTGCAGGCATGGTGTGATCTGTCACTACCGTCTTACACATCGGATATCATTGATGTCGGTATCCAGAACTATGGTGTGGAACATGTAGTGCCGGAGGCATTGACTGCGGATGAGTTTGAAACGGCAGAGTTATTCATGACGGATGAGGAGGCAGATCTCTGGGAGAGTATCTATGAGAAAGACGGTGATATTTACCGGCTGCAGGTGACATCCAGATCAGAATTAAACGAGATCGATGACACACTGGCAGTTCCGCTCATTATGAATTATCAGATGAGTGCGATGGAAGACTCTGCAGTAAAAGAGCATGTTGCAAAACCGACCGGGGCAGATGCCGGTACTCTGGAAAAAGACACCTTACTTTCCATGAGAGACAGCATGGAAGAGACCATTGATACAATGGGAAGTTCCCTTGTGAAATCCATGGGCGCAGCCTATGCGGTATCCTGCGATAAAGCGGCAGGAATTGACGTGGAAAAGATTCAGAAAAGTTATCTTGTCACAGCCGGACTGAAAATGGTCGGCATGGCGCTGATGATCGGAATCGTGACGGTTTTAGTGGGCTTCTTTGCCTCCCGTGTCGGTGCAGGCATCGGAAGAACATTAAGAGAGAAAGTATTTAAACAGGTTGTTGGATTTTCTAATGCGGAGATGGATAAATTTTCCACAGCTTCCCTGATTACAAGAAGCACGAATGATATCCAGCAGATCCAGATGGTTTCGGTTATGCTGCTTCGTATGGTAGCGTATGCACCGATCTTAGGCATTGGCGGTGTGTTAAAAGTCGTGCAGACCGGAGCCGGAATGGGATGGATCATTGTCCTTGCGATCCTTGTGATCCTTGGTTATGTGATGGTGCTGATGGCAGTTGCCATGCCAAAGTTCCAGTTGATGCAGAAGCTGGTGGATAATATCAATCTGGTATCCAGAGAGATTCTGACCGGTCTTTCGGTCATCCGTGCTTTCGGCAGGGAGAAAAAAGAGGAAGAACGTTTTGATGTGGCAAACAAAGACCTGACAAAAACAATGCTGTTTACCAACCGTGTCATGACCTTTATGATGCCCGGCATGATGATGATTATGAATGTACTGACCGTAGGAATTGTCTGGTTTGGTGCACACAGAATCAATGAGGGTACGATGCAGGTCGGCGCAATGACAGCGTTCATTACCTATGCCATGATGATTGTTATGTCCTTCCTGATGCTGACGATGATGTCTATCATGCTGCCGCGTGCTGCGGTTGCTGCAGGTCGTATCGATGAGGTTATCCGGACAGAGCTTTCGATTCAGGATGCTAAAACGCCGGAAAAATTAGACGTACACAATGGTGTTGTCCGCTTTTGCCATGTCAATTTCCGGTATCCGGGAGCGGAAGAGGATGTATTGCATGATATTGATTTCGTGGCGGAGCCGGGAAAGACAACGGCAATTATAGGCAGTACCGGCTGCGGAAAATCAACGCTGATAAACCTGATTCCGCGTCTTTACGATGTGACGGGCGGAGAGATTACCCTGGATGGGAAAGATATCCGAAACATTACCATGAAGGAGCTGCGAGACGAGATTGGTTTTGTGCCGCAGAAAGGTGTGCTGTTCTCGGGAACGATTGCATCGAACCTACGCTTCGGAAAAGAAAATGCAACCGATGCCGAGATCGAAAAAGCAGCCGCGATTGCGCAGGCAACAGAGTTTATTGAAGCAAAAGATGATAAATATGAGACCGCGATTTCCCAGGGCGGAACAAATGTGTCCGGCGGACAGAAACAGCGTCTGGCGATTGCGCGTGCGATTGCAAAGGATCCGAAAATCTTTATTTTCGATGACAGCTTTTCTGCACTTGACCTGAAAACGGATGCGGCGCTTCGAAAAGCACTGGCGGAGAATGTCAAAGACAGCACCGTGATCATCGTGGCACAGCGAATCAGTACAATTCTCCATGCGGAGCAGATTCTGGTGCTCGATGACGGAAAGGTTGTCGGCAAAGGAACACATGAAGAACTGCTGAAGAACTGTAAGGTTTATCAGGAGATTGTAAAATCCCAGCTTTCGGCGAAGGAGCTTGGAATAGAAAGTGAGGTGGCTGACCATGAGTGACAAGAGAAATCAGCAGCCGCGCAAAAGAGGACCGATGGGAGGCATGGGCCGCGGCATGCAGCCGGGCGAGAAGCCGAAGAACCTGAAAAAATCGATCAAACAGCTTGCACAGTATATCGGAAAGTATAAAATTGCGATTTTTGTCGTTATGCTCTGTGCCGCATGCTCGACCGTGTTCAACGTTGCGGGACCAAAAATCCTCGGAAAAGCAACAACAGCATTGTCTGAGGGACTGATGGAAAAAATCAGAGGGACAGGCAGCATTGATTTTACGAAAATCGGAAAAATTCTGCTGTTTACCCTTGGCCTGTATCTGATGAGCGCCCTGTTCAGCTTCATCCAGGGCTGGATTATGACGGGCGTTACCCAGAAGGTATGCTATCGGCTCCGGAAGGAAATTTCGGAGAAAATCAACCGCATGCCGATGAAATATTTTGAGAGCCGCACCTATGGCGAAGTGCTCTCACGCATTACCAACGATGTCGACACACTGGGTCAGGGACTGAACCAGAGCATTACCACAATCATCACATCCGTGGCAACGCTGGTCGGTGTTCTGATCATGATGCTGAGTATCTCCCCGCTGATGACGCTGATCGCGCTTGTGATCCTGCCGATTTCCATGGGGCTGATCGGACTGGTGACGAAGAAATCCCAGAAATTCTTCCGTGACCAGCAGGAATATCTGGGTCACATCAATGGACAGGTTGAGGAGGTTTACGGCGGCCATCTTGTAATTAAGGCATTTAACCGTGAAAAGGATACCATTGAGGAGTTTGAGAAAACCAACAGCATTCTCTATGATTCCGCATGGAAATCGCAGTTCTTATCCGGTATGATGCAGCCGATTATGATGTTTGTCGGGAATTTGGGCTACGCCTGTGTGGCGCTGACCGGAGGCCTGCTGGCGATCCGAAACGTGGTTACAATCGGTGATATCCAGGCATTCATCCAGTATGTAAAAAACTTTACTCAGCCAATCCAGCAGATTGCGCAGGTGATCAACATGGTACAGTCGATGTCGGCGGCATCCGAGCGTGTCTTCGAATTCCTGAACGAAGAGGAAGAGGACCAGACCACAGAAAATCCGGCTGATATCGGGACGGTAACAGGAGCGGTAACCTTTGATCATGTACAGTTCGGATACAATCCGGATCAGATCATCATTCATGATTTCTGCGCGAAGGTAAAACCGGGTCAGAAAATTGCCATTGTCGGCCCGACTGGAGCAGGAAAAACGACGATGGTTAAGCTGCTGATGCGTTATTATGATGTAAACAGCGGAGCCATTCTTCTGGATGACCACAATATCAGGGATTTCAACCGCAGAGAGCTTCGCGATGCCTTTGGTATGGTGCTGCAGGATACATGGCTGTTCAAAGGCAGTATCATGGAAAATATCCGTTACGGCCGGCCAGATGCCACGGATGAGGAAGTTATTGCAGCGGCGAAGGCTGCAAGAGCACACCATTTCATTCAGACCCTGCCGGGCGGCTACCAGATGGAGCTGAATGAGGATGCAAGCAATGTATCCCAGGGACAGAAACAGCTTCTGACGATTGCAAGAGCAATTCTTGCAGACAATAAGATCCTGATTCTCGACGAGGCGACCTCATCCGTTGATACCAGAACAGAGATCGAGATCCAGAAAGCAATGGATAACCTCATGAAGGGCAGAACAAGCTTTGTCATTGCCCATCGGCTGTCTACGATTCGCGATGCGGATCTGATTCTTGTCATGAAGGACGGAGATATCATCGAGCAGGGCAACCATGAAGAGCTGCTCGCGAAGAATGGGTTCTATGCAAACCTTTACAATTCGCAGTTCGAGGATATAGTTGCGTAACAGCCTTTGCGGGCGATATAAATTTATTGTAACAACACCTGAGTCGGCAAAACGGTTCAGGTGTTGTTTTTTCTCGAGGGAAAATCTCGTTACATTTTCCCGTCAGGCAAAAAAGCTCTCAGAGCAGAATGATCTGATGTTTGTCCCAGATCATGCATGTTATCCCAGGTTACTTGAGAGAAAAGAAAAAATTTGGTATGCTGTTGAGAAGTAGAATCTTCGATAAGAAGCACGGGGGAAAATAATGAATTTAATTTTATGTGATGATGATAAAGTGTTTTTAAATAAACTGGAAATCAGAATTCGAGGTTTATGTCGGAAACATAAGATTGCAGTGGAAATGGAGTGCTACGTATCTGCGAAGGAGATGCTGGAAGGAATCAAAAATCTTGATGAGATTTCTGTTTTTTTTATTGATATCGATATGCCGGAAGTGAATGGATTTGAGGTTGCATCGTATCTGAAAAAGTGGAACAGGGAATGTTGCATTGTGTTTGTATCGAATAAGGATGATCTGGTGTTTCAGTCATTGGTGTATCATCCGTTCTTTTTTATCCGCAAGGCACATCTGGATGAGGAACTGGAGCCGCAGATGCTGGAACTGCAGAAAAAGGCAGGAAAGAAAGTTCCCCAAATAGAACTGCAGACAGGGCGTCAGAGTGTAAAACTTGCATTGCGTGATATCTGGTTTGTGGAGAGCGAGAAGAACTATCTGCTTTTTTATCGGGAAAAAGATACGAGGGATGAGGCGATTCGCGTAAGGATGAAAATGTCAGAAGCGGAGAAAAAACTAGAAGCGCATAAATTTGTAAGGACCCATAAAGGATATTTGGTTAACATGAACTATGTATATCGGTTGCGCGAAAAAGAACTTCTGCTATTGAACGGGAAAAGCATTCCTGTCAGCAGAAATTATCTGAATCAGGTTCGAATGAAAATTATGGGAGTGGTGATGGAATGAGTGCAGCATTTTGGAAGGTTTTTGAACTTGCAATTTCTGTTTGGGAAAACATACTTTTGTTGGAATTCTGCATGGATTTTATGCAGCAGAAACCCAGAGGGAAAAAAGGTAAAATTTTGTGGGGAATTGCAGTACTATTTGGGCTAATCTTTCCTGCGTTGGAAAAGTATCCTGCGTTATATGACAGGTGGGAAATGTGGATCACATTGATTTGGCTTTTTGTCTATTTGATGGTGGGTACACGGGGAAGTGTTCTGAGAAAGGTTACTGCAGCGGTAGTTGCGAGAGCAGTATTGATGATGGTAAACACAGCGATCCTTTTCGGCGGCAGTTTTGTCCTTCAAGAAAGTGTTGCATCGTTTATTCAAGATCAGGATACAGTAAGAATTGCGCTCGTGCTATTATCAAAAATTTCTTATTTTTTTGTTGGTAAATTACTAAATAGTCTTTTGTTTGAACGAGAGAATCTGATAAGCTGGCAATGGATTGCCATGGGATGCAACCTTGTTTTCTCAATTATTGCGGGAGATACTATGATTTTGGTAGTAAGAGATCTGCCAAGTGTGCAGATGCAGGAACAGAAATGGATTTTGCTGTGCGTATGCTGTATCTGGCTGATGTGCCTGATTATGTACTTTATAGTACAGCAAATGAGCAAGGATAATCAAACAAAGCTAGAATATGAACTGATGAAAGAAAAAGAGAAATATTCAAAGGAAAGTATGGAAATTATTACGAGAAGTAATGAAGAATTACGAGAATTTAAACATGATTTGAAAAATTATCTTTTACCTCTGCAAGAGGCAATGGAGACCATGCCGCAGTCGGAAATGGTAAAGGTATGGGAAAAAATTAATCAGAAAATTGAAGATGTGCAGACGCTGATTCAGACCGGAAACAGTTATGTGGATTCTATGATTAATACAAAAATTACTCTTGCGAGAAGTGAAAAAGTAGATGTGAAATGTACGATTCTGAGCAAAATGGAAGGAATTGATGATTTGGAGTTTTGCTCTGTGTTTGGAAATCTTATGGATAATGCGATTGAAGCAGAGCGGAAAGTTACAGAGAAGAAAGAAATTATAATTTTTGTAGAGGAAAAAATGGGATATCTTCGGTTGGAGATTCAAAACAAAATAGAGAAATCTGTTTTAAATGAAAATTCAAGTTTGAATACGACGAAGAAAGATACAAGCAGCCACGGGATTGGGCACAAAAGTGTAAAACGGACGATGCAAAAGGTAGGTGGCGCGTTAAAGTATTATGAGACAGGAGATTTGTTTTGCGCAGAGGCAGTGTTTCCGATAAAATGATATCAGTGTCAAAAGACCTTTTGATACCTACCTCATAGAACGCAATAAAAAAGACTTTGTTTGTATGAAGGAAGCAAAAAGAATGCGGATTTCAAAGGACAAAGTCTTATTTTTTGCCATCTGTACCGATTATCCCAGATAGAGCATGATATCCCAGATCCGTTGACGATGGAGAAAATTTTCGTTATGCTTCGAGTACAGAAGAGAAAGAACGAAATTTTGAAAAGAGGGGATATATGGGAAAGAAAGTGTTGGGAGTTCTGACGATATTGCTGCTTCTTTCGGGTTGTCAGAATATGGGGAATGAGTCAGAAAATTTGCAGCAGGTAAAAAAACAGGAAAATGGAGAAGAACGGAATATTTCTATCAGCAATGATGAAACGGAAACAAATGTGACACATGAAAATGATCAGGAATTAAGCGATGGTGAGCATATTAGTTTTCAGCTTGGCAGTCAGGCAAAAATTGATGCGGTTGTTGACATGCCTGACAAAAAATGGAACGAGTTTGAAAAATGTGTGATAGAAGTGGATGGATTTCAAGGAGAAAGTGTGTTCAATAAAATACTTGGGAAAATCCCGGAAAGTGGATTGGAAACAAGAAAAGGAGACACAGGAGAGCCGGATGTTTGTTATTCGTATGAGGGAATACTTGGCGAACAATTAAAAAATCAAAATGGAACGGTGTCTGTCAGCAATATATTAGGAGTAGAAACGGAAGAAGGAAAAAAAGTTTATTATAATTTACCTGTTGAATATATTACATCAGCCTATGGTGAAGGGATTTTAGTCAGAGACAATGAGCAGGAAATTTCATTGGAAGACGAAGAAAAGCTGATAGAGGAGGGAAAAGAGTTTGTTAGATGGATTGGAGACTGGGAAAAGGTTGAATTGACCAGTAAATACAGTTTTTCGTATAAACAGATGGAAAAACAGCAGGAATTAATGGAACAGGCAATCGAGAATGGAGAATTGCTAAAGCCTCAGAAGATTCAGAAATATGAGTGGTCAAAAGCAGATGATTGTTTACTGTTGTTTTTTCAGGGTTATCTGAATGGGATTCCCGTATTATGCAATGAAATTAACCGGCAGGATGATCTTTATATTCCGTCATCTAAAATACAGGCCGTTATAACAAAGGAAGGAATTCAATATCTTCAAGCAGTTAATCACTATGCTATTCGGGAAAAGGAACCGGTATCTCTTGTGGAAAAAGATATTATTTTGGAAACGCTGAGAAATAAGTATGATTTGGCAATTGCCGAGCCGATTACGCTGGATCAGATGAAACTGATTTATTACCCGATGACAACGGGAAGAAATGAAACGGGGCATTGGATGTGTGATATGATTCCTGCGTGGCAGTTTCGATTTATAGAAGATGAGATCGAACAGTATGTTTACATCAATGCACTGGATGGACGGGAAATTGCGGGGTGAGTTTGTCTGAGCTTTATGATTTACTCAAAGAATAAATTATTTTTGTGAAAGATGTGGCTCCGGGCTAAGCGGGGTCACATCTTTTATAGAGACGCAGAGAAGTTTCGAGGGATGGAATGTATCAACCAGTAAAACTATCTCGAAAATCAAAACAGAAAGAAGGTGATCTTTCATGAATTTTTTTCGAATGATAAAAATGGATTTTACGAGAATGCTTTTATCAGGAAAATTTTATTTTGCCATTGCAGGTGCGATGCTGGTTACTGTGTTGAACATCAGTCAGGAAGCAATGCAGAGCCGGTGGAATGTATCGGTATATTACCTGGTTGTCAGCAGCCATGGTGTGGGTGCATTTTTTGAAGTGTTTTCTGTGCTGGCTGTGCTGCCGTTTGCGCTGAGCTATTGGGAAGACAGCAGAAATGGCTATCTTAGATGCATTGAGACACGCATAGGGAGAACAGCGTATTGCTGGTCGCATCTGGTAGTGGCCTTTTTCGGCTCTGTGATCAGTATTTTTCTGGGAATGGCAGTTGTTTATGGCGTTTTGGCATTAAAAATACCGTGGATAAAAAAAGAAGAGCTTGAAACATTAACAGGCGGTTTAAACTATGGAAATGGACTCGTCCTGCCGTTTTACCTTGCCGCAAGATTTGGAATTGAGGCTGTCAAATATGCATTTATGGCAGTTTTTGCGCTTATGATATCGGGGAAAATAAAAAATCTGTTTGTGCTGGTCAGCACACCGGCTCTTTTTTATTATGCAAGCCAGCTTGTAGCAGAAGCGCTGCAGCTGCCGGGGCAGATGAGATGGTACCAGCTCCATGGGGGAAGTATCCAGAATTTTAAGGATTTTTTTGTGATAGCTGGTTATTTCCTCATTCTGACAGGAATGGAAGGTGTAATTTTCGTGCGAATGGTAAAGAGGAGGGAGCAGAATGGATAGAATACGGATGAGCCTTCGGGTATGTCAGATACGTTTGCGGAAAACATTCACAACACCACGGTTTTATGAATGTTTTCCGCAAAC
>OMGM01001185.1_pt1 | contig 9910 bp, 9 predicted proteins | sample 1645851 | NCBI WGS metagenome assembly OMGM01 (sample SAMEA103958126, study PRJEB25191) | human gut metagenome | reverse complement strand
CGTTTTGCACCGGAACTTGAGACTGTGACGATCACAGGAAGTGCACCGGAACGGAAAGATATCATCCGTCACACCACGGACGGGCAGATCCTCATCACATCCTATGATCTGTTAAAACGTGATGTGGAGTATTACAAAAACATTGTGTTTGCAGTTCAGGTCATTGATGAAGCTCAATATATTAAAAATGCCGGAACGCAGGCGGCAAAAGGCGTCAAGAAGATCACGGCAGCCTTTAAGCTGGCGCTGACCGGTACACCGATCGAGAACCGCTTAAGCGAGCTTTGGAGTATCTTTGATTACCTGATGCCGGGATTTTTGTATACATACCAGAAGTTCCGTGAGGAGATCGAGACACCGATCGTTGTGAACAAAGATGAGAACAAGATGGAACGTTTACAGCGTATGATCCGTCCGTTTATCCTGCGACGGTTAAAAGGTGATGTATTAAAAGATCTTCCGGAAAAACTCGAAGAGAATGTTTATGCGAAGATGGAGGGCGAACAGCTGGCTCTTTATGATGCGCATGTACAGCAGATGAAGCAGATGTTAGACGCAAGAGCGAGGCGGAATTTAAGTCCAACAAGATCCAGATCCTTGCGGAACTTACAAAACTGCGTCAGCTCTGCTGTGATCCGGCACTTTTATTCGAAGATTACAAGGGCGAATCCGCAAAAGTCCAGATGTGTATGGATCTGATCGGAAACGCAGTGCATGGTGGACACAAGGTGCTGTTATTCTCCCAGTTCACGACCATGTTAGACCGTCTGGCGGAACAGCTGACAAAGCTGGGCATTGATTACTATATGCTCACCGGCTCCGTCAATAAGGAAAAACGTATGCAGATGGTAGACAGCTTTAACAAAGATGATGTCCCGGTGTTCTGTATCTCCTTAAAGGCAGGCGGAACCGGATTGAACCTCACCGCAGCGGACATCGTCATCCACTACGATCCATGGTGGAACGTTGCCGTGCAGAATCAGGCGACCGACCGTGCACACCGTATCGGGCAGAAGAATGTCGTGACGGTTTACAAACTCGTCTCTCAGGGTACGATCGAGGAGAAGATCATTGATATCCAGGAGAAAAAGAAAAAGCTTGCCGAGCAGGTGCTGGAGGGCGAGGGAATGGATTCCGTAGTATTCACAAAAGAGGAGATCATGGAACTTCTCGGCTGATCAAAAAAACATAAGTCATTGAATTACAATTATTACAAATGTAATCCAATGACTTTTTTGTATCAAAATCACATAATTATCAAGTTCAAATTAACATTTCTTGGAAAATCTGTAAATTTAATCACAGACAAAATCAGATAAATGTATTTTTATTAAAAATGCAATTCACAAGAAAAACAAAAAAGTGCACAAAAAATAAAATAAAAACTATACAAAATATACAAAAAATAGAAGGGAAAAATAGTCTTTCGAAAAAATTGACATTTCAATAAAAAATAACTAAAAATATGTTTGGCAATCAAAAATAAGAAAGGAAGTGGTCATACGGAAGAACTATCAAAGGAGCTGATGGCGCAGTTGAATTGTGATACGGCATTTACAATCCCGCTTTTTGGCGGAATACCGGTAGCAGAATCGGTTGTTGTCACGTGGATCATCATGGCGGTATTACTGATCGCAGCGGCAATACTCGGGCGGAATTTAAAGGTTGAAAACGTCGGTAAGAAACAGCTCGTATTGGAAACGATAGTTGGAGGTCTCTATAACTTCTTCTATGATCTTCTTGGCGAGGAGGGAAAACAGTATATCCCATATCTGATGACAGTCGGTGTCTATATTGGGTTTGCCAATATGATCGGTCTGTTTGGATTTAAATCACCAACGAAGGACGTAGGCGTGACGGGCGCACTTGCACTTATGAGCATCATCTTAATTGAGGCTGCAGGAGTGCGGAAAAAAGGTACAAAAGGGTTTTTGAAAAGTTTTGCAGAACCAATCCCGATCATGCTGCCGATGAATATCCTCGAAGTATTCATCCGGCCATTATCCCTGTGCATGCGTTTGTTTGGTAACATTTTAGGCGCATTTGTAATTATGGAATTAATCAAAATTGTAGTGCCGATTTTTGTACCGGCAGTGTTAAGCCTTTATTTTGATCTGTTTGACGGATTCATACAGGCTTATGTATTTGTATTTTTAACATCACTCTTCATTAAGGAGAGCATTGAGTAAACACACTCACAGAAAAATTGAAAAAGAAATGGTAAAGGAGAAAACATCATGAATTCATTAATCGCAATTGGAGCAGGTATCGCAGCATTAACAGGCATTGGAGCAGGTATTGGTATCGGACTTGCAACCTCAAAAGCAACGGACGCAATCGCAAGACAGCCGGAAGCAGACGGAAAAATCACAAAAGCATTATTACTTGGATGTGCATTGGCCGAAGGTACTGCAATTTTCGGTATGGTAGTCGCAATTTTAATTATCTTATTCTTAGGCTAAAGAAAGGTTATGGTAGAGTATGCAGTTATTAAGAATTGACTGGAATGTCCTCTTTACCATCATAAATCTGCTGATTCTTTATTTTGGACTTCGCAAGTTTTTGATCAAGCCGGTGACAAATGTCATGGAACAGCGCAGACAGATGATCGAAGGTCAGATGGCGGATGCGAAAAAGACTACGGAGCAGGCGAATGAACTTAAGAGCCAGTATGAGGATGCATTAAAACAGGCACATGACGAGTCCGCACATATTGTGGAGAAGGCAAGAAAAACGGCACAGGCAGAATATGAGAGCAGAGTAAATGCTGCGGATCAGGAAGCAGAAAAAATCATTGCAAATGCACATAAGACCATTGATCTTGAGCGTGAAAAGACAGTGCAGGATCTTCAGACGCAGATTGCAGGACTTGCAATGATGGCAGCCGGAAAAGTGCTTGGCAAGGCAGATGCAGCAGAGCAGAATAAGCTCATGTATGAGCAATTTTTAGCTAAAACAGGTGGTTGCAATGACACAGACAGCAAATAATTACGGAACGGTTCTTTTTGAGCTTGGTATCACAAAAGAAATCGTGGAAAAGACAAAAGAAATATTTGAGCTGACCAGTGAGCTGCCGCGTGTGTTGAACTGCCCGGTTGTTTCCAAAAAAGAAAAGCACCGGATGATCGAAAGATTTTTTCCGCAGCAGATACATCATTTTTTGAAAGAACTGTGTGACCATGAACATATGGACGTGATCGAAGATGTGTTTGCGGCATACCAGAACTGTTATGATGAAAAAAACGGGATACTCCGTGCAAAAATGCAATGTGCAGAGGTGCCGGATGAGACGCAGCTTGCACAGATCAGAAACTATCTGGCAGGGAAATATAAAAAGACACAGGTAGAGCTGGAATTCGAAAAAAAGCCGGAACTGATCGCAGGATTCGTGCTCCGCGTGGGAGACATCGAAGAGGATTTCAGTATCAGGGGACGGCTTGACAGATTACAACAGAAATTAACATGGAGGTGACGACGTGGGTTCCATAAATTCAGAGGAGATTATCTCCATCCTGAAAACAGAAATCGAAAATTATGACATGGTATCCGGTGAACAGGAAGTTGGTTCTGTCATCTGGGTTGGCGATGGGATCGCAACCATTTATGGAATAGAGCATGCCATGTATGGTGAGATCGTTATATTTGAAAACGGCATCCGTGGTATGGTTCAGGATATCAGACGTGACCAGATCGGCTGTATCATTCTTGGAAAAGATACAGAGATCAAAGAGGGCACAAAAGTAACACGCACGAAGAAAAAAGCAGGTGTTCCGGTAGGAAATGACTATCTTGGAAGGATTATCAATGCACTTGGCGCACCAATCGATGGAAAAGGTGAAATCCCGGCAGATGATTACCGTGCAATTGAACAGGAAGCACCGGGTATTGTAGACAGACAGTCCGTAAACCAGCCGCTTGAGACAGGTATTCTTGCAATCGATGCAATGTTCCCAATCGGACGCGGACAGCGTGAGCTGATCATCGGTGACAGACAGACAGGTAAAACATCCATCGCAGTCGATACCATCTTAAACCAGAAGGGAAAAGATGTGATCTGTATTTACGTAGCAATCGGACAGAAAGCTTCTACCGTTGCGAAACTTGTGAATACTTTGACAAAGCACGATGCATTGGATTATACGGTTGTACTTTCTGCAACGGCAAGCGAATCCGCTTCCCTGCAATATATTGCACCGTATGCGGGAACAGCACTGGCAGAATATTTCATGTATCAGGGAAAGGATGTACTGATCGTGTACGATGACCTTTCCAAGCATGCAGTTGCATATCGTGCATTGTCCCTGCTGCTTGAGCGTTCTCCGGGACGTGAGGCATATCCGGGTGATGTATTTTATTTACATTCCAGACTGCTCGAGCGTTCCAGCAAATTATCGGATGCTTTAGGCGGAGGCTCCATCACAGCACTGCCGATCATCGAGACACAGGCAGGCGATGTATCTGCCTACATTCCGACAAACGTTATTTCCATCACAGACGGACAGATTTTCTTAGAGAGTGATCTGTTTTTCTCCGGTATGCGTCCAGCGGTAAACGTCGGACTTTCCGTATCCCGTGTCGGTGGCGCAGCACAGACAAAGGCAATGAAAAAGGCTTCCGGTACCATTCGTATCGACCTTGCACAGTACCGTGAGATGGAAGTATTTACCCAGTTCTCCTCGGATCTTGATGATACGACAAAAGAGCAGCTTCAGTATGGAAAAGGTCTGATGGAACTGTTAAAACAGCCGCTCTGTCACCCGATGAGCCTGGCAGACCAGGTCATCACACTGGTGGCAGCAAACAAGCGTCTGCTTTTGGATGTGGAGACAGCAAAGACCAAGGAATTCCAGCTTGGAATGCTTGATTTCTTCCACACAGAGCATATGGAGATCGTAAATGAACTGAATGAGAAAAAAGTTTTAGACGATACGATCACAGAACAGATTGTTGAGGCGGTTAAAGAATATAAAAGCAGGTGATAAGGCATGGCAAATACCAAGGAAATTCAAAAACGAATGAAAAGTATCCGGGATACCATGAAAATCACAAGTGCTATGTATATGATCTCTTCCGCGAAACTTCGCAGCGCAAAGCAGAAGTTAGAGCAGACAGAACCGTATTTCTATACGCTCCAGTCCGCAATTGCAAGATTTTTAAGACATATGCCAGATACGACAAACCGCTATTTTGATCAGAGGGAGCAGATTTCCGACAATGAAAAAAAGCGTGGTTACATTGTGATCACCGCCGACAAAGGTCTTGCGGGTGCATACAATCACAATGTCATCAAAATGGCACAGGAACTGTTTTCCCAGGGGGAAAACAATAAGTTGTTTGTCGTTGGAGAGCTTGGACGTCAGTATTTTGCAAAGGAAGGACTTGAGGTAGACGCAGAGTTTAAATACACTGTGCAGAATCCGTCCCTGCACCGCGCACGTGTCATTGCAGATTATGTGATGGACTTATACGTGAACGGTGAGTTAGACGAGGTTTATCTGGTCTACACGAAAATGGAAAATTCTTTTTCCATGAACGCGGAGAAACAGAAATTACTTCCGCTGGCAAAAGAGGATTTTATCCATCCGGCTCCGGCGGACATTTATCAGGAAGAGATCAAAGTGGAATCATCCATGGAAGAAATCTTAGAGCATGTGGTTCCAAACTGTGTAACCGGATATATTTATGGTGCGCTGGTGGAGTCTTTTGCCAGTGAACATAACTCCCGGATGATGGCAATGCAGACAGCGACTGACAGTGCAAGATCCATGATAAGCCAGCTGTCTATTGAGTATAACCGGGTACGTCAGGCTGCAATCACGCAGCAGATCACAGAGGTGATCGGTGGTGCAAAGGCACAGAAAAATAAGAAGAAAAAAGATAGTGTCAAATGACCTATGAAAAAACTGAGCAAAAGAAAAAGGCTCAGATGAACCTTGAAAACTGTAGATCTTTTAGGTTGTGGTAGCCCACCGCCACCCTTGACGGTACGAAAAAGAACTGCTGTAGGTTAATCACCGACGGCGAAGAACTCAAGAACAGTTAGAGTTTTTCCGTCGATTACAGCAGTGTAGCAGTTCTTTTTCGTGCCATCAAGGGCACACCGCTTTGCGGTGGCTGGGATAATTACCTCTGGCTCTGAATCTAAGAACAGTTAGCGGCTTCGCCGTGTTGCAGGTTCAGAATCGTCTGTTGACCAAGGAAGATGAGAAGCTGCCATTTGCCCAGCATCGTGTCAGCCTGAGACAGCATTTCGACTTCATTTAAGACTTTATAGTTGTTGTGTTTGTGTGGTCTTAGGAAGTTGTAATAAGCAACCCAGAGGGCGAGATCATAGTTGGCTCCATCGATGTTATCAAAGCCGTTGGTTTTACGATAGGAAGCTTTGTATGTACGGTTTAAGCGTTCAATCATCTGCTTGTAAGGTCTGAATTCTTTAGAAACCTCATCGTCATTGGTGAGTCCGATTACCTGTGTGATTTCAAACTTAAACTTATCACCGAATTCATGGAAGAACTGCTGGGCGGCAAGGGGATATGCACTGTAGCCATCTGCAATGAACTTAAAGTTCTTAGGCAGTTCTTTTAGATGCCGGAAGGCCATCCGCATTGCCAGAATGCATGGGCCAACACCACGATTATCAGATACCTGATAGCCGATAACAGAGCGTTTGGCAGCATCCATGATAAACCAGATATAGGTTTTGATACCACGGATTTTGATGTATGTCTCATCAGCAGTAAATACATTGCCAGTTTTGTAATCGTAGTTGTCTACGAAAGGTTTTATGCAGACAGAGGCGGTTTTGCAATAGTTGGCAACTTGCTGGTGTGAGATGCTGATGCCGTGTATGTCCTTCAACGCCTGAGCGGTTTTACGAAGCGATAACCCAAGATTCACTTTGTAGGTAAGACAAAGTGACATGACATGCTGGTCATGTTTACTGAATTTTAGGGAAGAAGCATTCTTGGGAAGAGTGTTTAAATCCATGCGAAAGAAATCTATCTGGAATTCCCGGTAGATGTAATGGAGTTTATATTTGTTCTTGCCATAGTCCTCCTTAAGGTCTTTTTTATCAACCTTGTTTAGATTGTGGAGGTAGTAAGGACATTTTGGATTTACGCATTTGTGGACAACAAAGTGTTTGCGGTCTTTCTTATGAGCCAGCGAGTGATTGCAGTGCGGGCATTTGAGGGAGTAGGACTTTGAAAAACGGTTTTCTTCCGGAGAGAATGCGGTGGAGCATACTTTGCACAGGATCTGTCCTTTTGAACCATTATTCTTGTAGAGATAAGGCTTTGGAGCATTGCAACGTGGACAGCTACAGTTGTCATCAATATCACATTCAGAACGGCGGCTGACAGGTTTGATTTTCTTGCCATACTTCCATTCGAGGTAAGGAATGTAGTCTTTGTAATCCCATTTTTCGTAATAGATTATTTTTGGGAGCTTATCAATCTTGAATTTTTGATATTTGGGAGAATGGGAATCATCGAAGACCCACTGCTTAAGGGGAATATATCTGCAGATAAAATTAAAAAGCCAGCAGATTTGTTTATGTTGGTATTGAATAAATAGAAGTAAATAAAGTATAATGTCCATGAGCATTGTCTCCTTGTTGATAATGGTGTTTGTGGTGAACTCATTATACTTCTTTTGGGAGGTCAATGCTCTTTTTATTTGCAAACCTCCAATAAATCAAGGTTTTAAAAGAATTTTAGAACAATAAAATGGGTAGTTTTTGACACTACCAGGTTTGATTTAGAAGAAAACTAATGAGAAATCAAGATTATAAGAATAGGAGTGACAACGAATGAAAAACAAAAAATGGAAACAATTTGGAAAACTGACAGAACAATGTTATAGAAATATGATCGGAGCAGAGAAGGACAGTTCCTGCTGGGAAAAGGCATTTGAGCTTTTAATGGAGATCGTCAGGGAAGAAAGACAAAAAGAACCGAACTGTTTTCAGGAAGTTTATATGCTAGATGAAGCGACAGATTATAAATATGATATTTCAGAATGGTTGGAAGATTGTCTGGATGAGATAGACATGAGAGAAGAGTATGAGGTACTTTTCTGTATGTGTGATACTTTGCTGAGTTTGTTTTCATGGCCAGACTACACAGGCTCTGATCTGAAATTCAGAAAAAGTTGTGTGTTAGAGGCTCTCGGAAGAAAAAACGAAGCAGTTTCATTCTGCTGTAAGTGGTTTGAAAAAGAACCGGAAAATATCATGGCAGCGACCGCTTATGTCTATGCATTAATCGGGGCAAAAGAATATGAAACAGCAGAAAAACTGATTCATCAGTTCATCATAGACGAATCAGAATGCCTTGAAGAAAATGAAATTATGTTCCGTGCCGCATCAAAGTATTATGGGGCAATCGGGGACAAAACCAAAAAGAAACAGTTAGATAAAGTGTTAAAAGAATACGAAGCTTATGTGGACAGAATGATTGAAGAAGAATGGCTAGGCAGTGACGAAGATGATTGGATTGAGGCTGAAGAGCTGCCATTTGATTGAAAAAATTTAGGTATACACATAAATGAAAATGAGCTAATGGGTAAAATAGTCCTTGCATTTCGTACCCGCATGTGTATAATTAAAACTGTTGTTGAAAACAACACATCATCACAAAAGTGATGTGTATAAACGATGCAGTTCGATATTTCAATGACTGTAAAATAAAACGGGGTGCTCGCACAGGCGGGCTGAGAGTAAGCGGATGCTTTAACCCAGAACCTGATTTGGATAATGCCAACGTAGGGAGATAATGGATCACAAGTGTGTGTTTTTTTGTGTGCAGGAATCTTTGGTTGGGTTCCTGCATTTTTTTGAGGGAATAGTGTGAAAAATAAATTTTTCACACTCGAGATTTGTGTCTGCGCTCACTTGACACAAACTCGTTATGCGCAAAAGGCGTGCGCAGAAATGAGGATTAAAATGAACATCACAAGAGAACAGTTAAAATTATACGCTGTCACAGACCGCAGCTGGCTTGGCAGCGAGACACTATATGAACAGGTAGAGAAAGCGTTAAAAGGCGGCGTGACCTTAGTGCAGCTTCGGGAGAAAACTCTTGATGAGGCTGCTTTTGAGAAAGAAGGACAGGAGTTATTAGAACTTTGTCATCATTACAACGTACCGCTTATCATCAATGACAACGTGGAACTTGCAAAAAAAATCCATGCAGACGGAGTTCACATCGGACAGTCTGATATGGAGATAAAAAATGCAAGAGAGCTTCTTGGAGCAGATAAGATTATCGGCGTGACAGCAAAGACGATAGAGCAGGCAAAAGCAGCAGAAACTGCCGGAGCAGATTATCTTGGAAGCGGAGCAGTTTTTGGAACAAGCACGAAAGCAGATGCAAAACCGATGGAATTAGATTTGTTTCAGGAAATCTGTGAGAGTGTAACAATTCCGGTTGTTGCGATCGGAGGGATCAACGCAGACAATGTCCTTCGGCTGAAAGGCAGAAAGATGGCGGGAGCAGCAGTTGTCAGCGGCATTTTCGCATGTGAAGATATTGAAAAAGGAACAAAAGAATTACTTGAAAAAGTAGCAAGTATCATTTAATTAGGTAGGAACTGCAGAGCAGTTTTTATATACAGCGGCAGATTGGGGGCACCACCTTAGGTCGCTATACAAAATTAATGCAAAAGAAGGATTTTATGTTTACAGCATTAACAATCGCTGGAAGTGATTCCAGTGGAGGCGCCGGCATCCAGGCAGATATTAAGACTATGACCGCAAACCGCGTTTACGCGATGAGTGCGATCACGGCTTTGACTGCCCAGAATACGACCGGCGTAACAGATATTATGGAAGTAACTCCAAAATTTTTGGCAGAGCAGCTGGACAGTATTTTTACGGATATTTATCCGGATGCAGTAAAGACCGGAATGG
>OMGM01001168.1_pt1 | contig 10039 bp, 12 predicted proteins | sample 1645851 | NCBI WGS metagenome assembly OMGM01 (sample SAMEA103958126, study PRJEB25191) | human gut metagenome | reverse complement strand
GAACTTCTACACCCTCACACTTTTCCATTAGGGTTAGTTCCTCCAGATTGGGATAATCTCGCAGGAAGGACAGATTCACCTTCCGCTCTCCCGTCACAGATAGGCACCGTACCGCATCCGGCTTTCGCCCATTCAGATCAATCTTTTCTCCGCCGCGCCAGAAAACTGCGGTGCAGTATGCCTGTTCCATTTTGCTTCTCTCCTTATTCCTCAAACTCTCCCTCAATCATTCCATTAAGATATTTTCCGGGATCAGCAATAAATTCCTCCCATTTGGTTAACGGATGAAACTCCTTATGCTCAATGTCCAGATACCAGAGTTTCTTATCTCTGGGACTCCACAGCAGCAAATAGTCGCTGTAATTGTCCATTTTCGCCATAAGGGAGAGCAACTTTTTCCGTTTCCAGGTCATCTCCTGTACATCCATGTAGGGGTACAGTTCCGCCCATTTCACCAGTTCCCGCTCTGGAAATTCCAGACGCAAGGGGCCGGTCTTTAAGTATTCCACCAGCTTGGCAGGCAGCTTGTAAGGCGTGAGTTGACGCGCCTTTTCCTGTTCGTTATGCCATTCCTCCGGCTCCAGAGCTTTTAAGTAGGCGGCCATTTCCTGATTTTTGTTCTGTACTGCCACGGTGTAGGGCCGGTCACCGTATTTATCCGGGATGGTGATGTCTGCACCCTGTTCCACAAGCCAGCGCACCATAGAAAAATCGTTGTGCCGTGCAGCTTCAGTGACAGGAGTCGAAGCGTAGGGAAACACCATATCTGGCTTGTGATAGTTGATGTCCGCCCCGTTTTGAATCAGATACTCCACCAGCAGCTGATTTCCATGGCTCGCCATACTGCGCAGGGCTTCACCGCCGTATTGTTTCAAATCCATGCCCATCCTTTTCAAAATGGGGAGTACATTAGGCTCATCCCGATCCACCAAGTGGAGAAACAGCCTGCATATATCCCTTTGCGTTGCGGGGATTCTGACTCCCACATCTACCAAAAAGGAAAATAGGGTCAGGTCTTGACTGCGCAGGGAACCACAAAGCAATTCTTCCGGGTTATGGGTCAAATCTGCTCCGCATTCGATCAGGAGCTGTACCATGTCCATCCGATTTTCCAGTACAGCCAATTCCAGCGGAGAGGCTTCGTCATCCCGAGGCCAATCTCCAATCATTACCTGATAGCATTGTGGCTCATTGGGAGAATGCCCTGCGTGAAGCAGGGAACGAATCGCCTCTATGTCACCACTTTTGATGGCAGCCATCATGGGAGGTACATTTGAATAGCTTACTTCACTCATCCGAGTCCTCCTTATAGTCTATTGAAAAATTTCCTGATACCTTTCTCTCAGTTCCTTCGGAGCCGTCTTAATGACCTTGCTGCCGCCGTTTTCAGAGGCTTGCCCCCAGATGGCCCAGAGCAGGCTCTGCCAAGCGATGGCCCGGAATTTCGGGTCTTCGTTTTCTTCCGGCAGGAGATAAGCGGAAAAGCGGCGCTTGACTGCCAGCAGTGCATCCAGGCTTTCCCCATTGGCGATCAGGCTGCGGAATTCTCTGGCAGGCTCCAGCCACTGCATAGATAATGCGCCCCGCACCAATACCTCCAGCGTCCATGGTTGAAACCCAAACTTTCGGATCAAGGCATGAAGGAATTTCTCTTGCAAAGAGGAGTGCTCGTCATCGCAGAGATCCAGATATTCCGTCACCAGCGGTGCCCACGGTTCTCCCTCCAGTCCCAGGGCAAACACGGCGAAGGTACCGGGCATCGCACAGGCTTCATCCGCAAGGTTTTGATACCACTCAAACTCCCGCATAGCCAAACGAGCGTATCGCTCCATAGCCGGATGAAGAGCAGGGTGCTGCACAGCACAGGCAAAGAGCTGATTGACGCCCTTTTTGGGCAAGCCGGGAATGGGCAGATAGAGTTTTTCCTTCCCACGGAACTCCACCGAGTAACTGCGGGGAAATTCCTCCTGTTCCAACACCGCACACAGGTAGTCCAGGATTTCAGCATAGCACTCCTCGGTGGAGTCCCTGGCGGTGATGCGGATGGCAGCAAACACATCATTGGCCGATGCGGTGAAATGCTCCGTCTTACGCCGCTGAATGTCCTTTGGCAATTTGCCGCTGCCATTGGTTTTCAGCTGCTTCACCATATCTGGGCGGAGCTGGGAAACCAGATCAAGGTAGTGTTCAGTTGTAATGGTATTATAGCTGGCTCCATATACCGTATAACAGACTGCGACATAGCAAGTAAAGCGCAGCAGGTTTTCGTCCACATCCTCTGGCCGCAGCTCCGGCCACACAGTGCAAGGCGGGAAAGGAGTAAAATCGTCCTCTTTTTCTCCAGCCTCAAAATACCTTTCCTGCACCTGTTTTTTGATATACTGCTCCAGTGTGTAATCAATCTCTTTCCAGCCCACCAACCGCCGCAGTGCATCGCAGAATACAACCGCTTCCTCATAGGGGAATCCCTTCAAAGGCAGTTTGGACAGATACCGACCCAGCAGCTGGCTGGGAAGAAAGGGCGTTCCACTTTGGTTCCGAACGACCACCGGATAGCCGGAATGGTTTTCTTTTGCAGTTCCATCCAACACATCCTGGATGCACTGATCGGCGTGTTCCAGCACTTCGGGGTTCGTATCTGGTTTCTGGATCAAATAGTAACGGCCTTGTACGCCGTCGCGTTTCGGCAAACTCATAGCAGGCCACCACTTCCTTCCTGGTTCTTCGTTATCGGAATAAAAATCTGTCGGTAAAGTTCCTTCAGCTCCTCCGGAGCTGCTTCCACCACTTTCTGACCACCCTTGGCGCTGGCTTTGCCCCAGATCACATAGCAGACCGTTTCCCATGCGTATTGCAGTACTTCCTCCGGGCTGGCTTCTGTTTCCTCGTCGGGTTCCTCGTCCTCGTCATCATCGTCATCCTCGTCGGAGGAAAAACCGCTTGGAACGATCTCGGACAGATGGATTTTTGCCTCCAGCAGAGCGTCCAGGCTTTCTGCGTTTGCCATCCACGCGGCATAGTCCTTGGAATACTTCATGTTCTGCATGGACAGCACCCCACGGACAAATACAGGGACGGTATCAGCGGTAAATCTGAACTGTTTCACATACTCCCGGAGGAATTTTTCCTGTAAGTGGGAGTGCTCATCATCGCAGAGATCGAGATAATCCCATACCAGTTGCCACCATTCTTGCCCCAGCATTCCCAGGGCGAACACGGCAAAACTTCCGGGGAGCGCGCACTGCTCATCGCTGAGATTGGTGTACTGCTCATATTGCCGCATGGCAAGCCGGGCGTACCGTTCCATCAGGGGGTGGAGGCCAGGGTACTGCACGGCACAGGCAAAGAGCTGGTTTACTCCCTTTTTGGGCAGTCCTGTGATGGGAAGATAGCTCTTTTCCGGCCCTTTGAACTCCACCGCATAGCTGCGGGGAAAGTCCTCCTGCTCCAGAATCTCACACAGGTAGTCCAGCACTTCGTGGCAGCATTCCTCTGTGTTGTCCCTGGCAGTAATACGGATCACAGCAAAGGCATCGTTGGCCGATGCGGTGAAGTGATCTGTTTTCCGCTTTTGCAGGTTTAGGGGCAACCTGCCGGTTCCATGGTCCCGGAGTTTTTTTACCATATCGGGACGGACTTTCTCCACCAATCCAAAGAGGTAATTGGTGTCCAGATACTGAAAGTCCATACCATATACCTTATAGCTCACCGCCACATAGCAGGCAAAGCGCAGCAGTGGCTCCGGGACCTGCTCTGCACGAATACCTGGTTTCAGGGAATACTCCCGATCCCAGAAGCGATCATCTTCATCGCCTGTTGCAACAAAATACTTCTCTTGTAGTTCCCGTTTCAGCATATCAAGTAGATGGTGGTCAATTTCACCCCAGCGGCTCTGGCGGCGCAGGTTTTCGCTGAAGGCGATGGCCTTTTCCGCATCCAGGGTCTCGGCCCGCTGTATTTCGGTCCATGCCCTAAGCAGTTGCCATACCTCAAAGGGTGCACCTTGACTGCTGACCACTACCGGCGGCCAGTGGGAATCATCAAGCCGCGTGATTTTCCCGTCAATGGCATCCTGGATGCACTGGTCAAAGAGCGGTTGCAGTTCTTCCTGCACCTCTGGCTTCATCCAGTAACAGCGCCCGTCCGCACTATTTCGTTTTGGTAAATTCATATCAGGCCACCTCTTTCCGAACAATAAAAAATGCCCCACGCCGCACTGTCATAAAGACAGGCTGACGCAGGACATGAAGAAGCCGCGTTGAAGGAGCCGCATCCACCAGCAGATGTAGTTTCTTCAACAACCAAAATATTTTTTTCGTATCTTAAAGCAGCAAATTGCTGTTCAATATATTTGTTCATAGCGGCACCATTTGTTCTGAGCATAGTTTTATATTTTATTATATTATATCACAGCACTCCTTCAATGAAAATATTTTGTTGGAAATGCCAATGAAAAATTTTTGTGAATTTGTTAAGTCGTAGGGGTTGTTATTTCCATAGTATCTGGATGGATCAGAGTGATTGCTTTTCCCTGATGCAAGGCATAGTTGACTGTCTGTGCTGTACCTGAGCGCAGCTTTTTCTGATTATCAAACACACCGATAAGGTACTCTGCATGATCGACCATATAATAATTTCTTTTTTTATAACTGGAAACATCCGCAGAATGTGAAATAACAATAGAATCGTTTGCGTTTTGGATCAGCTTTTTCAATCTATGTTTACTCTGATCCGGCCATTTAGAGTCATAACCGATGAAGGGAACTACAACGATAATTTTAATATCCTCGTATCCCGTTTGTGCTCTCAATGTCAGCAGCTGTTCTCCAGCCCACATATCCACACCAAGAGCACCGCCGACAAAAAAAGTACAGACAAATTTCTCGTCATGGAGTATCCGAAACTGCTCCAGGAGACATTCTTTTAGTTTTTGGCATAGGGGATCTTCCTCATTATATCCAAAGCAAAATCTTGTTGGTCGGTGGCCGGTAATGGCGCAGGCATACTGATTCATATAAATCACCCTTGATAACTGCCGTGATTACGCATATAAAGCAAAAATAACGCAAATAATAATGCGTATAAAGGTTATATTACAAAATTATAACACAACACATACGAAGTATCAAGAATTGCTTTCTGCTATGCTAAAAGAGCAGAGAGGTGAGCGTATGGACGAAGAATTTATCCGCAATCGAATCACAGAATTACGATTGAAAAAAGGCGTTTCAGAATATCAGATGAGCATGGAGTTAGGGCAGAACAGAAGCTATATTCAGGCAATTTCTTCCGGGCGTTCTATGCCGTCTATACACAGCAATCACAAGCAGGTCAAAAACAGCAATCAGCTTGATAAATATAATCAGAACACTCATTTTTTTCGTTTCCTTTCTTTGAGCCAGCGTTCCATCTCACGATGGCAGATACCTACGCAGGGACTTCCATAACTCCCGCAACCATAGCAGGGGTGGTTGTGGGATAAAGAATGAGGACGGGAAGTTTCCCTCCCGCCCTCCGGCCTGCGTGTCATCATGCGTTCATAGGGACTGTCTGTGAAACGGGTCATTTCACGCTGTCCTCGTCATCTTCTTCTGTGCTGCCCCCATCAGCGTCCGGTTCGTCCGACTCCTCATCCTCGGTTTCCCATTCCTCGGAATCCTCCTCGCCATAATCATAATCGTCCAGACTGTCATTGCCCTTGGTCTTAGGTTTATTCTTCATGAGCTTCATGTAGGCAAATACGCCACCGCCGCCCAGCAGAGCCAGCAGAAGAATCAGCGCAGCCGGATTTAGTCCGGCAGGCGTCTCTTTTTCCGGCTCCGGTGTTTCTGCCGGAGGTTCCGGTGCTTTGCCCGTACATTTACTCTTATCAGTTGCGCAGACCGGGCAGGCCGTATTGACTGCCCCTGCTTCACATTTTGTTGAACAGCTACACACAGCAGCCGACTCCTCTTTGACATTTTCATCTTCCATCAGTGCCATCAAATCCGCTTCATCCACCTGGTTCAGAAAGTGAACAGCAGTCTTTTTATGTAGTCATGGCCGTGGTAGTTCTGCGCCCCGGCCTTCTGGCGCATTTCCTCCATCAGCTGACCGATTGTTTTGCCTTCCTGCATAAAACCCACTTCCCTTCCGTTCTTATGAGACCAGCAAGATCATCTCCCGAAGCTGGGCAAAATACAGCTTGCCTTGCGGAGTTATCAGCGTATAAGAACCGGTATGACCGTGATTGCAGTAGTCCTTTACACAAAACAGCCCTTCATTGGCTGGCTTTGCATAGGGCAGTACATTGCCGGACGCAGTGCGGTACACAAAACGCTTTTCCAGAAGAAATCGGACAAAGCGGCGTTCCGGGACAGCAAGCTCTTTGGCAGTAGTTCTGAGATTGGTGCTATGCTCCAAATCAATAAATAGGTCATAGAAAGCGGCTTTACCCTCCAGCTGTGCGTTTGCTATGCGCAGAGATACATTCTCCTCTCGTTCAGCCAGGAGATCTGAGCAGAGCTTGAGCAGTGCCTCCGGTGAAGTGGCTACTTCCCATAGCTTTTCTTTTGTGAGATAGGACCCATGCTTGCGAATGGTAGGAAGAACCTCGTCAAAGACCCATTTTTCAAATCGTTCTGCCGATGGCAATTTGCTGTGGACAATCAAGCGATACAGGTTTCCTTCGCTGATGAATTTAGCTTTCTGTTTACGCCCCAAATTATCGGTGAGGTGGTAAAACGCCACCCCATCTTCTCTGCAATGTGTCTTTAGGGCATTTACTGTATCTTTGTATCCCAGAGATTTTGCAACATCAGCGCCGCAAAACAGGTATTTCCCATTTTCCTCGATTACTCGAATGCTTCCAAACTCTGGACTATTGAAAATCTCAATCTGATTCATGCTGTGCCTCCTTTGGTGTAATACAAAAGCGGCCGATTACCAGCCGCCTGCGTGCATATCGTGATTTACCAGTGAAGTGTAGTGGTTATTCATGGTGGTAGGAGCGTTGAACAGCACTGCAAGCAGGTACTGCTTGATGTTGCGTACCTGGGTGGTGTTCTTTTGCAGACAGTCCATGACAAACTCGATGTGAGAGCTGTCCAGCTTCAAAAAGCGGGAGCGTACAATCTCGTGAGGAAAGTCCGCGCCAGAGATCCGGGTTGTCTTTCGTTTGGCACAGACCGTTTCTACCAACAGCTCTACAATCTCATTCAGGTCATCCAGGTAGAGAGGATAACGCTGCTTCAGACAGTCATACTCGATATTCTCCAAAATCAATTCCCGATAATTTTCTATCTCTGTGACAGACATCGCATCCCTTCCTTTCCGTTCCGGCGGTATTGCCGCCGCTGTTTCCCGGAAGGGAATGGAATCGGTATTTGATCTATGAGTATTTTGTTTTTGGGTATTTGATTTCTTAGTATTTAATTGTGTTGGATTTTCCGGTAACGGATTTACCGCTGACGGGTTTACCGTTATCGGGTTTTCCGACGACGGCTTATCCAACATCGGTTCTCCCTCGATGGGACGCTCAAAAATGGTATACTCATTGGCTGCGAATTTACCAGAAGCATCAGTTGTCTGTCTGCGCCGAATGTATCCGGCTGTTTCAAGCTCATTGACAGCAGAGCGGATTGCATCTTTGCTTTCTCGATTGATATAGCTGAGTCCTGACAGCGTATAATCCCAGTCATCTGGCAGAGATAACATCTGCGACAAGAGACCCTTTGCCTTCAAAGAAAGCCGTTTATCCTTTAGATGGAAATTGCTCATAACCGTGTAATCGCCAGTGCGTTCTACACGAAAAACAGCCATTTACTTCACTCCTTTCATTTCTCAGGTATGAAAAAAGCCGCAATTCATAAGAGAATTGTGGCAGTGGTTAGGGTCTGTCTGTATCTTTTTTCTTGCGTCGGTAGGGGCGTTTTGGCATTGGTGGTTTATCAAACAGATCCCTTTCCTGAGAAAATGGTAAGGTTTGAAAAACACGGTCAATCTCGGTGGATTCCATATCACGCTGTGAGCGGCAATCTTCTTGAATAGCTTCTCGGATTTCTCTTACAGTACACATATTCATTCCTTTCCTTTCGTTGTATCGGTTATGAACGACGGTGTTTTTTAGGCTTGAAGTCGAGGATATGCCCCTCAATAACATGAGCATATCTCTTAATTTTGATTTCTCGACGCTGCTGGCTTTGCAGAGCTGACTGATACCTGTCCTCTGTGAGAAAAAGCCTCATTTCGTCACCGGGTTCTCCATAAGCAGTAGGGCGCAAGACAGTAAACTCAATCATCCAGCAAGTGCTGTCCCAAAATCGCTCCACTGCAAGAATGTTGTGGCCTTTCAGCTCCCTTGCTGCAATATCTTTCATAGGCTCTCCCTTCATCGTTCCTGATCTCGTTGGCGTTTTTTCTGCCATTGTTCCAGCAGTTTAATAATGGTTTCCTGCATTTTGGCCGGTGTATAGCTTTTGGGGAAATACTTTCGCAAGGTATCGCTGCTCAAGGTCACTTTATCCAGATCACCCTTTTTTTCCTCTGACATGATGGCAAGCATCACATCTTCTGACAATTTCCCGTCCTGGCTGAACTTTTTCATTCGCTGAGCCTGAGAAAGAGAAGGGGTGGCCTGCTCATAGTCCATTGTTTCCACCAGCATTTGCTGTTCGTCCGGTTTCAAAAAAGAGAGTTCATAGGCTGGATTAAATGCGATTTTCTTTTCATCCACCATATCCAAAAGCTCTGGAATCAGCTCAGTCAAACGAACATATCGCATTACCTGGATACCGCTTCGTTCACCGGCTTCTTTTGCCACCTGGTCTCTGGCGCTCAACTTCTGTTCAACTTGAACAGAAGTCAGGTCTGTTCTTGCTCCCTGATGTTTAATGGCTTCCAGCTTCATTTTGTAGGCAAAGGCCCTTTCACTGGGGAGCAGATTTTCTCGCTGCAAATTGCTGTCAACCATAATAATTGTGGCAGCATCGTCATCCAAGTCGCGCACAATGACAGGCATGGTTTCTTTTCCGGCCAACTCGCTGGCTCTGCGGCGTCTGTGTCCGGCTACCAGCTCATAACTGCCATCAGGCAGAGGTCTGGCAATCGCAGGAACCAACACGCCATACTTTTTGATGCTGTCTGCGGTTTCTATCATTGCATCATCATCCTTGACCTTGAAGGGGTGATCCTTGAACGGATGCAGTTCAGATAGGGGAATTTCCTGGATTTTTTCCAGTTGCTCGTCTTGCCGACTTTCTTCAGTAGAAAACAGGTCATCTACTGAGGCCAGCTCTATTTTTTTCGCGCTGCTTTTCAAGTTTCATCACCTCCTGGGTCAGATTCTTGTAACCCTCGGCCACTTTGCCCTTGGGGTCATGGGCAAAAATACTCTTGCCCTCGGCACTGATTTCCTTTGCTCGGACAGAATGGGGAATCTCAGTTCCGAACACTTTGATTTTGCTGCCGTAGGTTTCTCGCAGCAGAGCCGCAATCTCCTTGGCAAAGTTGGTGCGGTTGTCCACCATCGTCAGCAGGATACCGTCGATCTGGAGCTTGGGGTTGATCTGCCGTTTCACCTTATTGACCGTCTGGAGCAGCTGTTCCAGGCCCTTGGCGGGCAGATACTCCGCCTGGACGGGGATTATGACCCTGTTGGCCGCCGCCAACGCATTGACCGTAAGCATCCCCAGGGAGGGCTGACAGTCAATCAGGATATGGGAATACTGTCCCTTGAGCGTGTCCAGGTATTGCCGCAAGATGGTCTCACGGCTCATGGCGTTCACCAGGGAGACCTCCATGCCGGAGAGCTGGATGTCGGCAGGCATCAGGTCAACGCCTTCCGGGTGGTGCAGGATGCCCTCGCCGGGGCGCATCGGCTCGTCCATCAGGATACGGCCCATCGCGTCGGACAGAGTAAAGGGCAGCTTGTCCGGCTGGGGATGGCCCAGGCTGATGGTCAGGCTGCCCTGCGGGTCTCCGTCGATCAGCAGAACTTTCTTCCCCGTCTGCGCCAGCCCGATACCCAGATTTGCGCAGGTGGTTGTCTTGCCAACGCCGC
>OMGM01001167.1_pt1 | contig 10041 bp, 5 predicted proteins | sample 1645851 | NCBI WGS metagenome assembly OMGM01 (sample SAMEA103958126, study PRJEB25191) | human gut metagenome | reverse complement strand
TTTACTGCTGTCCGCCCAAGCCACAACCGACGTAACACAATATCCGGATAAAACTCAGGGGCAGCCGCCACTTTACGATCCAGATAAAGCAGTCCATCAATTCCTCCAAAGAAAAGACTACCTGTATAAGGACACTGATAATAGGCATCATCACTAAACTCTCCTATTTGCACACCGGCACTGTAATAATAATCATGCGACGAGCCATTTTTCGGATTATATTTGATAAGTCCGCGATTAGTACCCAGCCAAAGGAAGCCATTGCCATCTTCTTGTATACCATGTATCATATCATTAAGAAGTCCCTGCTCCCTACCGATATAAGTAGCTTCTATCTTCTTTCCGCAAAATGAAAGACAAACCAAACCAGAAGTTGTGCCTACATACATTTTACCATCTTGAGTGCGGTACAAACTTAATATATCGTCTACCGACTTGCGCAGCTTTTCTTTCAAAGAGATGACCTGATATTCTTCCGTTCGTTTATCGAAACGAACAAGTCCTTTTTCACGACTGCCTAACCATAAGATAGAATCCCCCTCCGCCAACATGGGATAAAACATCATAATCTCCCGTTGCTCATGAAAAAAATGATAACGTTTTTGCTGACGTATATTAATAGTCCCCGCTTTCTTTTCAAGCACCATTTTATAAAAACCATCTACCGCCGTTACAGCATACAACACACTATCATTTTCTTCATAAATATCGTGTATCTCAATAACAGGTCGACCGGAAGAATATTCTACCGAATGCACAGCATCATCTCTGAATGAATAATAAAATAATCCCGGATTTCCTGCCCCTATCCAGAAGCCATCCATATAGCGACTTTGGATCAGTTTGTAAACGTGAAACTCATGATTCCATTTAATATATGATGATACTACCTGTTTCTCTCCAGGAGAATAAATCATAGCTTCCAAAGGAGAATTTCCTACTGCTTGATGATAATCGGGCAAATGTAAAAGTCCATCTCCCTTTGTTCCAAACCATAACCCTCCATATTCATCAGTCAATATCGAACGCACTTGTCTACTTAAATTAGGTGACATACGATTCAGCATCAGATTGGTAGCGATCGAATATTTCTTGGCATACATCACAGCTCCCTGCCCGTCCGACGCTATCCAAAGCAGTCCTTGGCGTGGTTCCCTATAAATTCCATAGATACGGATGTTACGATTAACAATCTCTTCTTCATATTTTTTGGAAGTACGTAAACGGATCAATCCATTAGCACGAAATCCAATGATAATATCTTCATAAAAGGGAACAATCCCTGTTATTACTCCATATTTCTGAACGAGTGATGAAAGATTACGAATATAAATCTTGGATTTACGAGAGATATCATACATATATAAATCTCTGTCACAATCTACGAAACAAAAAATACCATTCTGATAGAAAATATCTTCAATTGCTTTCGAATGGAACTTGTTTGTTGAGATAGATAATTTCACCGACAAACTATCCGTATCAAATCTATTGAGTGAGTAATTAAGAATTTGTCCCGTACTAGGTGGAAATACCCAAAGCCCCCCATCATCGGTCACAAATGCACGTTGTTCCATACTATCCACTGGTAAAACAGAAGTTTGTACCCGGATAAAACGTTGATGATGCGTATTATAATAGTAAATTCCGTCTCCGGTAAGTATCCAAGTGTTTCCCTGATTATTGGAATGAACATAATAATCACCTGAAAAATCATAGTTGGCTACCACTTGCCTCGCCTTTTGTGAGAAGCGGTTTACTCCCAAATGGGTAGAAATCCATAAGCAACTATTATCTGCCTGCGAAATAGAATGAATCACGTTATTACTTAACGTTTTGCTTTCAGAAAAATCAGAGCGAAACACGTCCATCGTCTTTCCATCCCAACAGTTCACCCCATCATACGTGCCAAACCACATCAGTCCCACATTATCTTGAAAAAGACAAAGCACTGCACTATTGGATAGCCCCTGCTGATAATCTACTTTTGAAAAGAAATAAGTATCATTATCAGCTACGGCAGCCAATGATCCCATCATTATAAATAATGCAATCAGTTTTATTCTCATGTCGTACGTTTATCAATAAGCTGTTCTAAACCTGTTAGGTCTCTTGCTGATACTGTTACGGACATTAGCAACATTACTGGCAACACTTGTACTGTTTGCATGTTTTTCAATTTGTTAGTTTCTTCCTAGTCTCAACAGAAGTGTATATACAAAAAAAAGCGTGAGACCGCAAACTTATATCCAAGTGCAGGTTCTGGACTACCTCTGTGTTGAATACAAGCAAAAACAGCTCACGCCCTTGACTGTATATCAGCACCTAGGTGCAACATACAAACCAAAGGGAGAACGTTTTGTTTATTTCCTCAACACAGCTCGAATTGTCCAGATTCGCACTTGAGAAAAAGCACTAAACGCTTCCTTATAATTAAGACGCCCCAAAGGGCAGTACAAATATACTACAAATTTCCTTTAATTATGCTTTTCACATATCAAATCTACATATATAAGTCGTTTATTTATTATTGATATATCCTCTATACAATTCTGTATATCAGTCAAAGCCTTATGTTACATCTATTTGAACGAACTAAAGAAGTAAACTATTAATAGAAAAGTTGCTCTTGATTAAGTCCAAACTTTCTTTTGATTAACAGTAAAGTTGCTTTTCATCCCTTCCAATCTATAAATGCAATCTTCATTTATAAAAACAAAGGTTCCGTTTTTAAAAACAAAGCTTGCATTTATAAAAATGAAGCTTTCATTTTAAGTTTGTAAATAACAAAAGAGAAGTTTACTATTAGACAAAAGGAAGTTTAGACTTAATCAAAAGAAACTTTATTGTTAATACTCAAGGAGAAGAGTAACTATCATCATTCAGTGGATATCATCCTAATAAAAAGTCTCGTATATCATGTGAGACAACTTATTCAGTTATCTTTATGATATACGAGACTCAAATGTTATAAATAAAATCCTATTTTACAGGATATTATTTTGCTAATTCATTAATCACATCCATTATCTTCTGACCGATTTCTTCGGCAGCTTCCATGGTAGAAGCTTCACTATACACACGGATGATCGGTTCTGTATTACTCTTGCGCAAATGTACCCATTTGTCGGCAAAGTCTATTTTCACACCGTCGATATCGTTGATTTCTTCGTTCTTATAGATTTCCTTTACTTTGGCAAGGATAGCATCTACATCGATTTCCGGAGTCAGGTCTACACGGTTTTTAGCAATGAAGTAAGGAGGATAAGTAGCACGGAGCTCGCTAACCTTCTTTCCTTCGTGAGCCAGATGGCTAAGGAATAATGCGATACCTACCAATGCATCACGTCCGTAGTGACTGGCAGGATAAATTACTCCACCATTTCCCTCACCGCCGATAACGGCATTGGTTGCTTTCATCTTCGTTACAACATTTACTTCGCCTACGGCAGAAGCACTGTATTCCATTCCATATTTTCGAGTTACATCACGCAAAGCACGGGTAGAGCTCAAATTAGAAACAGTGTTACCGGGGGTATGTTTCAGTACATAGTCGGCAACAGTAACCAGTGTATATTCTTCACCGTACATTACGCCATTCTCGCAGATCATTGCCAGACGGTCAACGTCGGGGTCTACAACGAAGGCTACATCAGCTTTTCCACCCTTCATTAAGTTCATGATGTCACCGAGGTTCTTTTCAAGCGGTTCGGGGTTGTGCTGGAAGTTTCCGGTAGGTTCACAGTAGAGTTTTTCTACATGTTTCACACCTAAACGTTCAAGAAGTTCGGGAAGAATGATACCGCCTACCGAGTTTACACAGTCAATAGCTACACGGAAATTGGCTTTCTTGATAGCTTCTACATCCACCAAGTCAAGAGCCAATACACTGTCGATATGTTTCTGATTATAAGTCAGGTCTTTGCGGTAAGAGCCCAAGTGATCTACGTCGGCATAGTCAAATTCTTCTGCTTCAGCAATACGAAGTACTTCGTTGCCTTCAGCTGCATTCAGAAATTCGCCATGTTCATTCAGTAACTTCAGTGCGTTCCACTGTTTCGGGTTATGAGAAGCTGTCAGGATGATACCGCCACAAGCACCTTCCATTGTCACAGCAAGTTCTGTGGTCGGAGTAGAAGCAAGATCAATATCTACTACATCCCAGCCCATTCCCATTAATGTGCCGACTACTACGTTTTTTACCATTTCACCCGAGATGCGGGCATCGCGTCCCACAACAATCTTGTTGCTCTTCGCTTTGCAGGTCTTACGAATTAAAGTAGCATAAGCCGAGGTGAATTTTACAATGTCAAGCGGGTTCAGTCCTTCTCCCGCTCCTCCGCCGATGGTTCCGCGGATTCCAGAGATAGATTTGATTAGAGTCATAGGTTTTTAACTAAAAGATTTATCTAATGTTAGTGCTTTAGCTTTTTGCTTTCTCAAACTTCCAGATATCATAGAAATAAGGATTGACATATTGTTGTGCAGTTGTATGCCCCATCTTAGAAGGTACAATCAGGCGTACATGTGCATTATTACGCAAATAAGGTAAGGCAATCAACCATCCGGATGGAATTGCAGTTCCATAACCATTACTATTCCATAATAAATCATATTCCAAACTACCGGATAAAACGATTACATAAACAGTAGACGCGTTTTGTACATAACGGAATGTTAATGGAAACTTATAATAATCAGGAGCATCCATCCATTCTTCTAAAGGTACATTGAAACAAGTAACCTCTCCTGTCATCATATCCTTTTCTACATAACGAGTACAAATGACATTATTATTAGCAAAAGTGTCTACCGCATTCTCAAATTCACTTTTATCTTCATCTTTCCCGCCACGATCTACGATCTGCATATATACGCCATTGGAAAAAGCAACATATTCGTCATATCCATCCCCAGCTTCTTTTGAAGCCGTAACAGTGTCTCGTTCGAACTCTTCCAGTGAAATAACACGAATATCATTATCTTTGATGAACTTATTCACCGCATTTTTCTCGTCTTCCAGCATTTCTGCATAAGTCTTCGAATTGTCGCATGCCTGGAACAGACTTCCGGCGGTTAACAAAGAGAGAAATAAAAATACAAGTTTCTTCATTATCTGTTATTTAGCTATATTCCGCACAAATGTATCTCAAAATCATTAAAAGTTGAAAGGGGGAAGTTGAAAGTTCGTATCTTTTAACCTTTCCATATTCACTTTTAACCTTCCATCTTTAGCTTTTCGCTGTTAGCAAAGGTTTATACTTCTCAAGCGCTTTCTCAAAGACCGCTTTTGCCTCTTCCATCGTTCCGAAAAACTCACCGCCCGAAGCGTTCAAATGTCCGCCACCGTTGAAAAATTCAGCAGCTAACTGATTACATGGAAAGGTTCCTACCGAACGAAGGGAGATTTTAATCATCGGCTTCTCTGTATCTTCCCGCAAGAAGCAGGAGAAACAAACATTCTTGATGGAAAGGGGGATGTTTACGAAGCCTTCGCTATCACCTTTTATATAGTTGAACTTACTTTGCTCGGCTTTTGTCAATGTGATTAATGCCGAGTTACAATCCGGATAAACAGTCATGTTCGACAATACATAGCCCATCAAACGCAAACGGCTCTCCGAATAGGTATTGTACACCTTACGGTAAATATCATCCTTATCGATTCCTTTGGAAAGCAGCTCACTGATGATAAAATAAATTTCCCGGTTATTTGAATTATAAGTGAATCCTCCTGTATCTGTCATCATGCCTGTGTAGATACATTCTGCACCTTCCTTCGTGATATCACTGAAATATCCCATACGACAAATCAGCCGGAATATCAATTCGGAAGTAGAAGAAATCTTAGGATAGGACATTACAATCTTACAGAAATCTTCGGGATACAGGTGATGATCGATCATGATTTTACGTGCAGGAGATGCAGCCACAGCATCTGCCATATCGTCAATACGCTTCAATGCATTGAAGTCGAGACAACAGATTACGTCAGCTTCGGCTATCAACTTATCGGCAAAATCTTTGTAACGGTCATACAAAAGAATATCCTTACTGCCCGGCATCCATCGCAGGAAATCGGGAAAGGCATTCGGCACAATTACGTTTACTGTTTTTTCCTGTGAATCCAGGAAATGATACAATCCCAATGATGAACCAATAGCGTCGCCGTCAGGAGAAACATGGGATACAATTACTATTTTGTCAGCTCGTTCAAACCATTTGGAAAAATGGTCTATTTTGGCTTGTTCAATTACTTTCGTCAACATACTCTTAAACTTTATCAAGGTGCAAATGTACGATAAATCTTTGTACTTAGAGCAAAAAGCGGACAGAACCTTCGTCGGACAAAGAGATAAATCGCAGACCGGATTTCTTGCATTCGCTTTCAAGGAGGTGTTTGCGGTATTCCGAGAGGGACGCATCCAATATGACGTAAGAGAAAGAAAAGACCTGGGCGAGTTCTTCCAGATGACCGTCATATCCTTTGCATAAGTAAAGATACTGAATATATAACGGAGAAACGGTAGATTTGTTTCGCCAACGGTTATCGTTTATGACACATACACGACAACCATGATAGGATATAATCTGCTGTTGACGGTTAAGTTCAGCGTGCCGGCAATCAGCCGTTATTTCTTGGGGAGGAAGAAGGTGATGACGCTTCCAATAGTTAGCTGTCATGTATTTCAGACGTTTTTCATTGGAGAGAGTATCCATATAGTTTATCCAGGATTGCCCGTCACTTTTTATGCAATGTACTGCCGGACAACCACGCACATTGTAAAAGACTAAACTCGTTTGAGGACGATCCAACCAATACAGCGTTGCATGATAAGTCCCCATCAACAAGATAGAAAAAAGACAGATTTGCAGATTCCGGTATCGGCGATTCATGAAATAATAGGTTAGCAGAGCGATGACAATATAGATACCTAGCACTTCTGACTGATAAAGCCAAATTCCATCTATAGAAGCGCAAGGAAGCTGCTCTACCCATCGGACAAAGAAATTAAGTCCTTCCAACAGCTTCTTAACACCTCCGGCCACTCCTATCTGAAGCCAGGAGAAAGGAGTCAGAAGAAGCATTGCGACAGCAGCATATAAGATAATCGTAATCAAAGGAATAACAACTAAATTCGTCAATAGAAAATGCACGGAGAATCGAGAGAAATAAAACAGAACAAGCGGAGCTGTTCCTATTTGTGCGGCAATAGACACGCTCATGAGTCCCCAAACATACTTTCCTATTCTACTTTTCACGGTAATCAAATGGTAGATCGGCTTTTGGATAAGCAAGATAGAAGCAACAGCAAGGAAAGAGAGCTGAAAACCAACATCGAACAGCCATGCAGGATTACAGAATAACATCAACCACGCAGCTACCGCCAATGTATTTAAAGATAAAGGTTCACGACCAGTCATATCCGCCATAGCTAAAATCGAAAACATACTGACCGAACGTACTACCGACGGAGAAAGCCCTGTAAAAAAAGCAAAGGTCCACAATAAGACAAGAAGAAAAACAGAACGCACACATCTACCTATATTTCCTCTTCGGGCAATAGGTTTCAGAATGAAAAAGATCATTGTATATAAAAGTCCGATATGCAAACCGGATAGAGCAAGAATATGGCTTGCACCGGCCACCGAATAACTTTCACGAACCGAATCACTTAATTCTGTCTTATCTCCTATTGTTAGTGCTGAAAGTACTGCCAGTTCATCCCCGTTGAATCCCAGTTCCTGATAAAGTGAAACCACGTTTCTTCTACAAGAGCTGGTTACACTTTTGAGGTCAAAGTTATTCATTCCGTCGCATTTTATCCATTTCCCGGATGCAACATATCCTGTTCCGCTAATGCCTTTCCGCATCAGAAAGCGGGCATAATCAAATTCATCAAAGTTTCGATTGTTGAGAGGAGGAGAAATGTGGGCAGAAATCAGCAGTTCATCTCCACTCTTCAAACGGGAGGCAGACGAATCTTGCTGTAGATAAAGAACCGCAGTATGTCCTATCGGATATATGCCCGCAGTATCACGACGTTCTTTTAATAATGCCTGACAGAGGTAAGTATGTTCTTTTGGTTGAGCTGCATCCGTTATCAAAACCCGGTACACAGTTTCTTCTTTCGGAAAAGAGCAGACAGCCTGTTGCAATTGTCCAGTCATCCCAAGCCATCCTCCCGTAAAACAAAGAGCGGAGATAGCTATCCCAAAACACCATCGCAGCGAATAGCGTTTCAGAAAATAAAGAGCAAAAGACAATACAGCAAAAAAGCCAAAGAAGAGAATACCACAAAGGGGATCCCATGAACGGTCAAAAAAATGATCTCCACAAAAAATGCCTGCTATCCAAGGGATAAGCAGGCGTATAAATGGATATCGATGGATATAAAAGGAATTCAATAGATTAGTTACAGTTCGTGCAACTGACGAATCATTTCTACCGGATCCTGTGCACCAAAGACAGCATTTCCAGCCACCAGCGCATCGGCTCCCGCCTCAACCAGACGGGCTCCTGTTTCCAGGTTCACGCCACCGTCTACTTCAATCAGGGCTTTCGAACCTGTCCGTTCAATCAGGGCACGCAGTTCACGAACTTTTTCTACCGAATGTTCGATAAACTTCTGCCCGCCAAATCCTGGATTCACGCTCATGATAAGCACCATATACACGTCCCGGATAATATCTTGCAGAAGAGCTACAGGAGTAGCAGGATTGATCGTTACAGCAGGCTGCATCCCGGCTTCTCTGATTTGTTGAATCACCCGATGCAGATGTGGACAAGCTTCATAATGCACATTCATCGTATGAGCACCCAATGCTTTTACTTCCGGAATGAATTTCTCCGGATTCACAATCATCAAATGCACATCCAACGGCTTCTTACTTAACTTCGCTACATATTTCAGTACCGGAAAGCCAAATGAAATATTCGGAACAAATACTCCGTCCATAATATCAATATGTACCCACTCCGCTTCACTGCGGTTTACCATTTCAATATCCTTTGCCAAATATCCAAAATCGGCAGAAAGAATAGAAGGAGCGATAATCGGTTTCATAATTCTTTTATTTTAGGTTCTAATTGTCTCGTGTTCGGGACGGTTTTTATTCTATCTTATTGTCAGATCACTTCATCTTACACCCATCTTCCAGGTGATAACCACGAAGCAACTCATCTGTTTTCAGTCGTTTCTTACCGGGTAATTGTAAAGAAAGAATAGATACAAATCCATCCGGTACAGCTACTTTCATAAATTTCTTGCCATCAGTCACGATTGTTCCGGCAGCCAATTGATGTGATTCATAAACTTTCTCACTTTCAAATATTTTCACGACCACACTTTCTGCTTTTTCGGAAGCAATCAGTTCAATTTTATTGCGCTGGCGTCCGAGTTCTTCACCGATAGCCGCAGCAATTTCGGGGTCACATACTGCAAGTTTTTCCAAATTCATTTAAGTCCCTCCATGAGTTTTATTAAACTGCATAATTAACAAAATCAGCGTTTTTCGGGGTAATGCGCGCGCTCGCCGCCGATAAGGGGCGGGCGTGTACGCGCTGCCGTAACTATGGCCGCGCCGATAGTTTTCTGTGCAAGGCGCACCGGCACGGCAACACGTTTAAGGTGCATGCCGATTAAAGTCTGGCCGATATCAATGCCAAGATGCGCTTTAATACTTTCAACCACTACCGGGTCAGTAAAATTATCGTAAGCCGCAGTTGCCATAGAACCGCCTGCATGAGGCATGGGGCGCACGGTAACTTCTTCCCAGCCAAATTTTTCCATGGCTTCGCGTTCCGTTACCAAAGCGCGGTTTAAATGCTCGCAGCACTGAAAAGCAAGGTACAGCCCATACTTTTTGGCAGCAGCATAAATGCTTTTAAAAACTGCCTGCGCCGCTTCTTCAGAGCCGCAGGTGCCTATTTTGCCGCCAACAATTTCGCTGGTGCTGCAGCCAACAACAAGAACCTGACCTGCACGGCAGCCGGAAACTTCTATCAGTTCTTCAACTGCCCGCTGCGCTTCGGCAGCA
>OMGM01001164.1_pt1 | contig 10066 bp, 9 predicted proteins | sample 1645851 | NCBI WGS metagenome assembly OMGM01 (sample SAMEA103958126, study PRJEB25191) | human gut metagenome | reverse complement strand
GATTAGAAATGCGCCGTCGCGCTATTTCTAATCCACAATGTAGGAGAATCATGCTGTTTACAGCATGAAGCTAGGGACCTACATTTTTTTCATCTCACATACGAAACATTCACGTGTTTATTACATCTCAACATTTATTTTATATACCCAAATTGTTTCAGAAAAATCATCTCAAATACTTATTATCGTTATCTCTATACCAATCCTTAATAGCTTCTTCAAATGTATAATGAAACTTATACCCCGAATCAGCCAATTTCTTTCCGCATATATTAGTAGAAATCATTAACTTCTTCACACGAGCAGGACAAATACCTAAAGCTTTTCCCCCTAACGAACCGACAATCCTTGCAACTGTCATTAGAAGACTTCCCGGCACCTCGACAACAGTACGTTGTAGTCCCGTAGCCTTTTTCATCGTTTCTACTATTTGCTCGATAGTAAAAGCTGGTTCATATGTACAGTTATATAACTCTACTCCTTCATTATGATTCTCTAAACGATAAAGCATAAAGCGAACCAGTTCTTTCACATAAATGCAAGCTTTAATCGTATCTTTACGGCCCGGATAGAAGAACTTACCACCACGAATCCCCCAATACAAACGGGTAAAGTTACCATTTTCCCCTTTACCGAATACCACACCCGGACGAACAATAGTAAGTTGTCGTTCGTTCGACTTTTTTGCCTGCCAAATCGTATGTATTTTTTCAGCCACTAACTTAGAAATTCCATAAGGCGTGTTCGGTGTGGGAAGCGTCTCTTCTGTTTTCAAATCTTCAGCTGCGCCATAAGGGGCTATGGAACTAGTAAAAACGATTTTCTTTATCCCGAACTTCTCGGCAAAAGCACATACATTCTCTGCACCACGAATATTCGTCTCAAAATAAGCCTGGTCCGGATGTCCCGGGGTACGATGAACGGCTGCAAAGTTAAAGATGACGTCTTCGGAAGTAACGGGTATATCAATATTTATTTCAGAACGAACATCACAATTGATATATGTAGATTTACCTTCATGATTATTCTCCACAATATCCAGATTGTATATTTTTGTACCCGGATATAAATTATCAATTAGAGCAATAAGGTGCGTACCGATAAAACCGGAACCGCCAAATATAAAATAACTCATTTCACTAGATGATTAAATTCATTATATTTTAACTCTACAAACTCCTTTATTTCCTTCTTAAAACGTTCTTCCGAAAAAGTCTCCGCATGGTTACGTATTATTTTAGGATCAAACGATGTTTCTAGTTTTTCAAATCTTTCTACTGCACCAATAATCGATTCTACAGTTTGTTCATAAAAGAAAAGACCTGTTACTCCTTCTTTTACTGTTTCCAAAGAACCTCCCCTGCCATAAGCAATAACAGGAGTCCCACATGATTGCGCTTCGATCGGAATCATACCAAAATCCTCATCTGCTGCAAAAACAAAGGCTTTAGCTTTCTGCATCTTTTCTTTTAGTACGGCAAATGACTGATATCCCATAACAGTTACATTATGCCCGGCAATCTTACGTATCTTTTCCAAATTAGGACCTCCACCAATCACAACCAGCTTTTTATTAGGCATACGACTGAAAGCTTCGACAATAAGATCTATTTTCTTATATCCCACCAAACGACTACTAGTTAAATAGAAATCTTCTTTCTCTACGCACAAATCAAAGTTAGAAATATCAATATTAGGGTGAATTGTTACAGCATCCCGCCTATATGTCTCCTGAATTCGACGTCCCACATAATCTGAATTACTTATAAAATAGTCAACCCGGAAGCTGGATATCAAATCCCATTTACGAATACGGTGAAGCATATATTTAGCCAGATATCCTTTCAAGCCTTTTGTCAACCCCGATTCTTCCAAATATTCATGATACATATCCCATACATAACGAATAGGAGAATGACAATAACAAATATGCAGTTGATCCGCTTTGGTTAGAACTCCTTTGGCAACAGCATGAGAAGATGATATAATCACATCATATCCCCGTAAATCAAACTGTTCTATTGCAAACGGAAATATAGGCAAATACATCCTATGCTTCTTTACCCCTAAAGGCAACTTCTGAATGAATGATGTATGGACTTTATTCCAGTCAATCCCTAATTCATCACAAACTTGTTTTTTAGCAACTAAGGTGTAAATATCTGCGTCAGGAAATACATCCGCAATAGCTTTGACTACTTTATCTGAACCGCCAACGGTTACTAACCATTCTTGAATGATGGCAATCTTCATCTTATTTCAATTTTAAACAATAACTTACTGATTTAAAACCTGTACATACGTATCTACAATAGAAGATATCATCTTTTCCATCGTAAAAGTTTTAAGATAAAGTTCACGAGAATTTATCGAATATCGATTCAACAAATCAGCATTTATCGATAATTTTTTTATTGCATCTACAGCTTCTTGTTCTGTTTTAAACACAAGCCCATTATAATCGTGAAGTACAACTTCATTATTACCAACCACATCTGTAGCGACTATTGGAAGCCCTACTGATGCAGCTTCAATTAGGGCATATGGTAAACCTTCAAAACGAGAAGTGGATAGATACAAATCAGCGTTCTTAAGATAAGACATGGGGTATTCTGTGAATCCAATAAAATTTATATTAACATGCTCTTCTACACTTTTTTGTTTTAATCGCACAAAGTCTTCTCCATCTCCCACCCACACAAATTCTATTTCATGATTATTTCTTAATGCTTTTGCTATTCTATATGCCATATCCATATTTTTTGCAAAATCAAAGCGAGATAATGAAATTATTACAAGTTTATTATCATATCTATTAAATTTAAGTCCCTCATCAGCAATAGCATTATATATTATAACTGATTTATCTGTAAACAAAAAACGCATCGATTTCCCAAGTTCAAACTCGCCATTTGACACTAAAATAAATTTATTTGTAAGATATCTTAAACTACGTCCTATTATTTTATGTATACAGGATATAAAATATGAAGAATAATTATTCGTAATCCCATGAAAAGTATGAACAACTTTAATCTGCGGCACAATTATTTTCAAAATTCGGGAATATAAACCTGCACCATTTCCATGAGAATGAAGTATACTAATATTGTTTTCAATAATAAAGCGTCTTAATAAGAATAAGTATTTAATACTGAACTTCCTATATGGAATATTTATACATTTCTTTATTTTAGGATGCTCCTGCCACAAATTGCCATATGGCTTACCCTGAGGGAAAGCTACATAAATATTGAAATCAGAAGGTAACTCTTCAATCAATTGATGAACATGACGCGGACCTCCTCCAAAATCTGCTCTAACTGTTATCAATAATATATTCATTACTCTAAATTCATTTGATTGTTTTTATTATTCTGTTTTTCACTAGCCATAATTCCCAAAACAATTAATACTTGACAATACAATAAATCCGAAGTTATTGCAGACCCAGAAATTAAACTACCTATCAAAAGTCCTAAAAAGTAAGTTGTAGAAATTAAACTCCATGGTCTAAAAACATTTGTACAAAGTTTAAATATCTCTTTCCAAAAAAGAATTGAATAAATGCTAGCAAACACTCCTCCATACCATAAAAATTGTACAAAATAATTCTCTGGCAATAATATAAAAGGATATTTTACTTTTAATGCTATCGACCGTACAATATCTTCATAAAAAGAATAATTGTATCCATATCCAGTCAAAATAAAGAAAGGATTATCTATCAAAGAAGAAAAAAATAATTTCCAAGCGCCAATTCTAAGTTCAATATTTCCTTCATTTCCTGTTGTACTTATAGCCTCTTGAGTATATAATATTTTATTTACTAAAGGAATATATTCACCATAAATACTCACCACACTAATTAAAATAATTAGAATTACAATATACCCTACAAAATATTTCTTTTTTCTTATTGTCTTAATTACTAGACCACATATTACACACATGAAACAAACTAAAGCTTCTCTACTAACAGAAGACATCAAATTTATAACAGTAAACATCAGTGTAGTAAGAAGCATTGATAATTTAATTTTTTTGGAGAAGAACAATACTAAAGCAAATGTAAATATAAGACATGAATAATCTCCAAAGACACCGTGGGCTGATAAACCTGACGAAACAAGAGACATTGATTTCAAATCAAAACATTTATTACTCAAACCTGAATTGAAACCATTGCCACTCCAAATAGAAACCGATTCTGACAGCTGAAACAAAAATAAACATAGACTTAAAAAAGAGCATAAAAAATATGAGTAAAGAATCTTACACAAAATTCTAGGGTTACATTTATATTCAACATAAGCCAAATATCCAAGAGGAATATAAATTATTCCTTTAATAACTTTCAGTAATGACGATATTTCAATAACATAAATAAAAGAATAAATAGTTGAGACTAACACTATTCCCCACATAGCCAAAACTATTCTCTGAAATTTAAGTCTAATAAAAGGAAACAATAAAGGAAAAAATACCAATAAAAATATTTCAACTAAATATAAATTAATTTCCCCCAGTTTTAACTTAGGCATGAAAGGAGTAAATATGGCCAAATAAAGAATTAATTTGCCTATGTCCAAATTAAAGTTGTTCTTCATACTGCTTTTCTATTGCAGAAGCAATAATTGCACTTCCATGTTCCCAACCTTTTTCCGTTTCCGCATAATCTTCCCGCAAATATCTCTCCATTTGTTTTATTATATACGGTTTTTTATACAGAAGCAAAATTGAATCAACAAGCTGTTTTACGCTTCGCGGCTCTATTAGAATTCCAGAATACTCATCAACAACTTCAGAAAGTCCTCCTACATTAGTCGCAATTACAGGTTTGCAATATGCAAAAGCAGTCATAATCACTCCACTTTGTGTAGCATCGACATACGGACAAACGACTATATCTGTATTAAATACATAATCAGCAATTTCCTCATTAGTAAGAAATTTGTGTATAAACTTAAAATTGCTATACTTAAGATAAGGATCTATATCGAAATATAACTCGCCTGATCCAGCTATCGTTAACTCTATATCTTGATAGCCTTGTTTTACTATTTCTTCAAATGCGGAACAAAGATATTCTATACCTTTATATTGAGAAATTATCCCCCAAAATAAAATCTTGAACTTTCCATCTTTTTTCTTATTACACGGTCTATAAACTTTCATAAATTCAAATGTACTCAAATTGGAACAAAATACATCTTGAGGAGATAGTTTATAATTTCTAATAAAAGCTTCATATTGCTTCGTATTAAAAATAACTTTATTACGAATCAGTTTAAAAGCAAGATAACGAAACAATATAAGCCACTTTTTTTTATATCCAGAATGAGGAAAAGGATCATGAACTAATAATACTATTTTATGATAGTAAAACAAAAACAACAATACAGTATAGGGAGCCGTTGTATCAGTTAATATAACACTAGGTGATATTTTTCTCACAACTCTTACCACATCATAAGCTTTCTTTATTGCGTTAAAAAAATTTTTATTAGTCAAAGAATAAATCAAGTAGGTTTTTTGAAGATTAAAAAATGAAGAGAACTTTGTCATTTCTTCATAATCTATAGCCCTATTGATTCCTCGTCTAATATTCTTTATACCAAATTTATTAGGAATATCCTGTCGACAATCAGTGACATAATACAAATCATAAGTTGTATTTAAACGCTTCACAATACTTAGATTTGGTTCCAATAATGCCATTTCAGAAACAAAAGCCACTTTTTTCATTTCCCTAATGTACTATTCAATGCCTCATGTAAGGCGTTAATATATCCCTTCCCAAATGTAAGATCAGGTTCCATATAATTACCTTCTCCCCATTCATTCCAGGATTTCAAAAAGATTAATTTATTTCTTTTATATTGAACTGTCTTAAGGGCATCTTCAACATGCAATCTAAAAAATTCAGGGGATTCATTTAAAAACATACTGCCTTTCATTCCACTTCGTGGAGTATGATCCCAATTAGGTACAATGCATGGAATCACATCTTCACTCCCATCTATATTTTTATTTATCAAATACGGAATGCACTTTTTATAATCAACAGCAAATTGAGGATAATGATAAAACAAAGATCTTATTTTCTGACGTATATAATATAATATTTTTCCTCTTTTATTTTGAGCATCAAATATGACACTAGCTAAACGCTGAAAAGTCACAGCATTATATCCTTTTTCAATAAACATCTCTTTTTTATTAATGCCACCTACTATATTAGCTACTATATAAATGCCATCCAACCACCCAGCCTCACGAGCCAATTGTTGAAACATATCAATATACTTCAGTGGTAAAGACACTGGATCATAAACAACTAAAAGAGGCATTCCATCTATCTTTATATATCTTTTATCCCTAAAAGCACGATTTAAATAAGAAAAATGCATTTCAATATCCTCCTCTCCCGGATATGTTTGTTCCATTAATAATTTATCTCCTGTGGAATCTTTATCAAATGTTTTAGAATACCAAGAATGATTAGCCCATGCTAAACAAAAAGGAAAATCAGGTTTACCAGATTCAAGAACTTCATCAAATACATCTTGCATAAGTCTCTTTCCATTTCCAAACCAATAATGCCAATAACAAAACCCAAATATTCCAGCTTCTTTTGCAAGTTTTACCTGCTGTTCTCGTACAACTGATAATCTCAAATCATAATAGCCCAAATCAGCAGGAACTCGCGGTTGCCGATGTCCTTTAAATAAAGGCTTAGCTTTACCAACATTTGTCCATTCTGTAAAACCATTTCCCCACCATTCGTCATTTTCTGAAAATGGATGAAATTGAGGTAAATAAAATGCAATAACTTGCGCTTTTCTATTCATATATTAATTTTATCATCATTTTTTCAACTTCGTTGTTGACAGTTAGCAATATTTTTACCTATATTGCAAATTCTTTTCAATCTAGCAATGTCATCATTTTAATGACTTTAGCTGGTACTCCCCCTACTACTGCTCCACTTGGAACATCATGAGTTACCACAGCATTAGCTCCGATTATTGCCCCATCTCCAATAGTCACCCCTGAAAGTATACGTGCACTCTCACCAATCCAAACATTATTACCGATCACAACAGGACCTTTTGCATAAAGTGGTCGCAACGATGGAGGAGTATTTAATTCTGACTCTATATTTTTACCATGAGAATTATCAGAAATATAGACATATCTACCTGTTAACACATTATTACCTATTGTAATACTATGACAAGCAGTAATATGACAATACTCCCCAATTCTACAATGACTGCCAATCTGAATAGAAGGAGTGTAATCGTATCCAGCATATTTATCCCATGCCGTAAGCACTATTCCACGAGAAAGAATTGTACCATAATCTATTTTAACATATTGTAGCCCTTTAAGCTGTCGCGCGTGATATATACGACCTTTAATGTCCTTGAAATGCCAATGGATAGCATAATTAAATAATCTACCACATACTTTGCCTGGCAATAAAAAAAAATATTGAAAAATATTACATAATGAAAATACGATCTTCGACAACATACTCATATTTCTTATTTTTCCAATGATTTCCTTAACAGTTTTCACTTAAAATATTTTTACATAAAAAACGATAAAATAACAGAAAGTTCAAACCATGGCATCAAATTTATTTAATACATTCTAGCACTTATTTACAATGAAATCCAATCTTCACACATTATATCACAAGTTGAAAAAAACGAATTGATTGGATTGAAAAATCTTTTGGGCCCAACAACAATCTTATCCTGATTTGCATTAAGCCATGCTGCCCACCAACTATAAGTACTATTTCCTATAATATTATGCTTAGCACATGACATCAACTGCATATCTCGAAAATTACGTTTCCCTGATACCTCATTCCAATCTACTAATATGTATTCAAATTCAGGAAGATTATCTTTTACCCAGCAAGGATTATCCGTGAATACATAAAAATGAGGGTTATTTATATGCTTTCTCATATAATCAATTGCTTTCATATAATAATCGACTGTACATAATCCTTTTCCCATCAATTCTGATTGCATATAATCATCACCTTTACGTAAGTGAATAGCTACAGAATTTTCCTGCGGCATTTTTGCTGCAACCTCAATATTTTTTAATTCATCAAAAGGCAAAAAAGTAAACTGTTTACGTATATCATCCTCACAATGTCTAAAATACTTTTCGCTTTGCCAAAACCCCTTATAAATACAATTTCTAGTAGCACATTTCTCCATGTCAGGTACATATCCATACATAGGTTCGTCAATGTATACTTCATCACCGATAAAATTATGCCATTTCTTCATAAACTCTTGAAATCTTCGCTCCAAGCCATTTCGCGGTAAAGAAGGAAATACCCACTTAAAATGCCCCTCCGGCATTACTTTTATATCTATCGAGGGAAAAGCATCTTGAAGTCTAACCAATTCAAATGCCCATTGAGAACGTGGTTTAAAGTTACTTTGATCAAAACAGACATCTAACCCCTTAGCCATCAGCCCCCGACCAAAAGCATAATGAAACATTTGATTTGCCAATCCAGCATTTACATTTACGGCTATCATACTACTTCAATTTATTATTACACAAATCTAGAGCTGCCCCCATTGCTACATCCATATTATAATACTCCCATTCAGCAAAACGTCCAAGAAGAAATAGACCTTCTGGCTCAGTAACACATTTCACACTATTGACAAATTCACGTGTATCTTTTGCTTGGATTGGATATGTATAAGGAGCATAGTTATGTGCTATATATTTGGGATGATATGGTATACGAGAGAGATTATCAATAATATCATTCTTACTAATCTCATCTGTAAACTCAATGGTAGCCGACATTACTCCATTCGCACGATTTGACTCTGCAAAATTACCTGTACAAATGATACGGTGTGCCTCATGAATATGACTTGGCATATAAATCCAGCTATATGGATTATCTTCAATCTCACAAAGTACAGTTGTGGTACCATGGGCTTCAAGAGCTTCAATACCTTCAATATAAGCCGATAAGTCAACTCCTTTAACTATTAAAGGTATTGACTTCATATTGCCAGTAAAAATAACTCTATCACAAATCTCTCCGTTCACAGACCATCCTTTTTCTATTTTTTCAATAGATTTTACATCTACATTATAATGTATTTCAAGTCCTTCTGAAAGGCGGTTAGCGACAAACTGCGAACCCTCTTTTTTCGGATAAAAAAACGAACTATGTACAAAAGACCTTTCCTCAATATGCTTAAAATTATTATAAATAATATCTTCAAGTGTAGGCATTGGTAATTTACCAACCAACCACGACAGTGGAACGTTTGTCAGTGGACGACGCCAGATCTTTTCATTGTATGGTCGAAAATATTCACGATAAAGTGTCTCACCAAAACGAGCTCGCAAAAATTCTTCAAAATTAGTAGGTTCTACAGGCTTATTAGTAGCCATTAACACAATATCATTAATAAAATTTTTCATCATCTCATCTGAAAGTTGATAAGCATGATTCTCTATTGGATAAGCAATTATGGTATTATCAGCCATTGAAACAACTGAAAATATCATTTCGCTAAACTCATTATAATCATGGTCAGATAATATTTTTTGATAAGGTTTTAACCACTCCTTCACAGTTTTATCAACATTTTTATTTCTATTTACAATATCTTTTTCATATACAAGAACTTCATCATATATTTTTTTTAACAATTCACACATTGTCATAGCCTCACTTTCCTAGAGCTTCCAAATAGCACCCCATAATTTATATTATTTAAACTATCTTTCTCTAGCATCACCATATACTATTTAATGAATTTTTGCTTTTATATAATTCAAAAGTATTAATTTGTCAGTAATTCCCTATTCATACAACTATCGTAAATGCTTTAATAATTGATTTTGTACTTTATTTACAAACATATTTCCGATAAGCTAAAAGAAGCTGTGAAAAGGATTTCTTCATAAAAAATGGCATGCAAAAAATCAAGTTTTTCACACGCCATTGCTTCCTACTATATCCTATAAAAAATCATTACTAACATATCTTAAA
>OMGM01001156.1_pt1 | contig 10155 bp, 8 predicted proteins | sample 1645851 | NCBI WGS metagenome assembly OMGM01 (sample SAMEA103958126, study PRJEB25191) | human gut metagenome | reverse complement strand
TAATTATAATAGTGATAAAAGAATAGATAATAATAATTCTTTAATGTGAAAAAGATAAATAATTTGTATTTAATATGATATACTTTACAAAAAAAGTGAGTATGATATAGTTAGTATATACTAACACAATGGAGGAGAACCATATGAAGAAAAAAATATTATATATATTGGTTGCTGCATTACTCTATATATTCACACAAGTTCCAACTATAGTAAGTAACTATAAGTTTGAAGCTGGAATATGGGATATTGAATTGTGTAGATATGTTCTTATGTCTGTTGGATGGATGATTGTCGTACTCTATGTCATTCATTTTGTACTGAATTATATTAAGAATATAGACGATGAATAGTATTGAAGAACCCTTAGGGGTTCTTTTGTTATGTCTTGTAAGAAAGCCTATTTACTATAAAAAGCAGTGAATTATGCTTAAAAATGTGCAATCTATCAAAATTGTCTAATAAATAAGTATGTTTTTTAGTGATTCTATAGGGTATATCACTTTTCTTTTTTATTTTGTGTGTTATAATGGTCAAGCAGAAGCGAGGTGAAATCATGGAAGAAAAGATTGAAGCCATTAAGGAAGTCATTCATAAGTTGAGCCCCTATCTACAAAGAGATGGTGGAGACTTAGAATTCGTTGATTTCAAAGACGGCATCGTTTATGTACATATGCTTGGTGCATGTGCAGGATGCATGATGTTAGATTCTACTATTAAAGATGGTGTTGAACAGATTTTAATAGAAGAAGTCCCAGGCGTTATTGAAGTACAGGCAATTTAATTAAATATTTTTATACTCTTATTAAGAACCACACAGATGAGGATCGTTTTAAAGTGGTGGCAACCCTTATATAGAAGGTGCCTTGACCAAGCAAGTATTACTTGAACAATAAGAGGAAGCAGATTACTACGCTTTCCTCTTTGAGGAGAGCTTTTTTATTACAGGAGGAAAAGAAGAAAATGGAAAAGAACTTATTTACATCAGAATCTGTATCAGAAGGACATCCAGATAAGCTTTGTGATCAGATCAGTGATGCAATTTTAGATGAATGCTTAAGACAGGACAAATATTCACGTGTAGCTTGTGAATGTTTTGCAACAACTAATTTATTAGTCATTGGTGGAGAAATTACAACAAATGCGAAAGTAAATTATGAAGCAGTGGCTCGTGATGTTATGAGAAGAATCGGCTATACTGCTGAAGATTTAGGTATTGATGCAGATACTTGTGAAATCAAGGTAGTAATGGATACACAGTCTAGTGATATCGCATTAGGTACAAATGTAGAAGTAGGTGGTGCAGGTGACCAGGGTATCATGTTTGGTTATGCAACAAATGAAACTGAAACATATATGCCTTTACCAATCTCTATGGCTCATGAATTAGTACGTTATGCAAGTGAATTAAGACATAATGGTACATTCAAACATGCAAGACCTGATATGAAATCACAGGTAACTATTGATTATACAGATGAAAATAATCCAAAGGTTGATACAATCCTTATGTCAATCCAGCATGATCCAGATTTCAATGAAGAAGAATTCAAGACATTCATTAAAGAAAAGATCATGAAAGAAGTTGTAAGAAAGCATCATATGAATGAAGACTACAAGGTATTCATCAATCCAACAGGAAGATTTGTTATTGGTGGCCCTCATGGTGATACTGGTTTAACAGGTCGTAAGATCATTGTTGATACTTATGGAGGAATGGCAAGACATGGTGGAGGTGCATTCTCTGGTAAAGATCCGTCAAAGGTAGACAGAAGTGCAGCTTATATCACTCGTTATATCGCTAAGAACATTGTTGCAGCAGGATTATGTGATCGTATTGAAATCCAGTTATCTTATGCAATTGGTGTAAAGGATCCTACAAGTGTGCATGTAGATACTTATGGAACTGGTAAAGTAGCTGATGAAGTCATCTTAGATGCAATCAAGAAAGAATTTGATTTAACTCCTCAGGGTATCATCAATACATTAGATTTATTAAATCCAATCTATGGCCCAACAGCTGCTTATGGACACTTTGGTCGTACTGATGTTGAATTCCCATGGGAAAAATTAAATAAAGTAGAAGACTTAAAGAAATACTTAGCTTAAAGAAGACATTAACGTCTTCTTTTTTTATATTTTATGTCAAGAGTGTTTTTTTAGTTTTTTTTATGTATAATATAGGTATAGAAAGAATTGTAAAGGAGGAATTAATTATGAAAGTTATTGTCAGAGGTAAAAATGTTACAATTACAGATGCTATCGAGGATAAAATTACTAAAAAACTAGCATTGCTCGACAAGTACTTCATCATGGGACAAGACGTGGAGGCTAAGGTTTTAATTAGAACTTATCCATTTGGTCAGAAAATTGAAGTTACAATTCCTACAGAGTATGTTCTTCTTCGTGCAGAAGAAACAAGTGATGATCTTTATGAAGCAATCGATTTAGTTATCGATAAGCTAGAAAGACAGATCAGAAAGTACAAAACAAAGTTAAGTAGAAAGTCAAAGAATAATAAACTCGCTTTCAACATTAACACTTTAGAAGCTCTTGAAGAACCTGAAGAAGAAGACGTTGTCGTTAAGACAAAAACAATTAATCCTAAACCAATGGACATGGAAGAAGCTATCATGCAGATGGAACTCATTGGTCATTCATTCTTCGTTTATAAGGACATCGAAACAAATACAGTATGTGTTGTCTATAAACGTAGAGATGGTGGATATGGTCTTCTTGAAACAGAAGAATAATAAAAAGAAATCTGGCTTTTGGCCAGATTTTTTTTATGTCCTTAAGAAATTCTTTCTTTTCCTTCGTATATATTATTTGAGGGACACAAGATCTCCCTGCATAATATCCTGAGCTTTCATATATTTATCGATATCATTAAGAATTGTTGTTTTTTTGATAGACCATAAAGGAGCTACTAATTCTTCTAATGGTGCATCTCCAGTCAGTCTTTCTACGACTACATGACTTGGAATATATTCTAATTGTCTTGCAACTAAAGAAATATATTCATCTCTTTCTAACATCTTAAAAGGATAATAGAGCTTATATAGACGACTATTTTGTGTGACATAGAGATTATGAATCTTAATACCTTGAATATCTAGTTTTCCTACCGCTTTCGCAGTCTCCAACATCATCTCTATTGTTTCATTAGGTAAACCATTAATAATATGCACACAGACTTCTAAATGATGTCTTCTTAACATAGAGAGTCCATCTAAGAATTCTTGATAAGTATGACAACGATTGATTTCTTTTGCGGTAGTATCATGAATAGTCTGTAAGCCTAATTCTATATAGACATCCGTTTTCTTAGATAATTCTTCTAAATAAGCACATATTTCTTCAGTGAGGCAGTCTGCACGTGTCGCAATCGCAATACCAACAACATCCTTCATACCAATAAATGGTTCATAGATCTTCTTTAACTGATCTAAAGAAGAATAGGTATTTGTATATGCCTGAAAGTAAGGAATAAAGACAGCATCAGGCCACTTTCTTTTCATTACTTCAGCACCTGCTTTAAACTGTTCTAAAAGAGAATCACTATCTAGAATAAAGTCTCCAGAACCTTTCTCAGAACAGAATATACAGCCTCCAAAGCCTTTTGTCCCATCTCTATTAGGACAAGTAAAATGGGCATCTAAAGAGACCTTTGCGACTTTTTTATGATATCTCGTTTTTAAAAAATAATTGTATGTATGATAACGCTTGTTATCTAAAGAATATGGAAAAGGATTCATTTTTTATCACCTGGCTCATTATAACATAAAATGGAGGGAAAAATATGCTAGAACTTAAAGACTTAACTGTGAGTTATGATATTTGTATATTGGATCATGTGAATTATATATTTCCAGATACTGGTTTAGTAGGAATCAAAGGACCTTCAGGCTGTGGAAAGTCTACACTTCTATATTGTTTATGTGGATTACTGCAATATAATGGAACAATTACTTTTAATCATGAAGTGATAGATAAAAAATTTAGTAAGATGATAGGCTTTATTAAACAGAATAATGATCTTATTCCTTCTTATACAGTAGAAGAGAATATCATGGCTGGATGTTATTTTGGACAGATTGATTTTGATAAGAAAAAGATGGATAAGATTATTAGACGCTTAAAAATAGAAAAGCTTATGAAAAGATATCCTGATGAACTTTCTATTGGGCAGATGAAACGTGTATCTATTGCCCGTGCCTTGTTAAAGGATGCACCTGTACTTTTATGTGATGAACCTACAGGTGCCCTTCATTATAAACAGGCAAAAGAGGTTATGACACTCTTAAAGGAAGTATCTGAAGATCGTTTAGTCATCGTTGTTTCTCATGATACATCTCTATTAGATGAATATGTCGATATACTCATAGAGATGAAGAACCAGACATTACATACAATTAAAGACAATCATATAGATAAAGAAGTACTTATTCCTCAACATAAGAAACACTTCTCTATGCGTTATAGTTTTAAAGAAGTATTGGGAGAAAGAAAGAGACTCGCATTACTCTCACTTTTTCAGATATTAGTCATTGTAACATCTCTAGTGATTATAAGTGGTTTAAATGGTCTTTCTACCTCTATAGAGAAATCTTACAGGGAAGCACCACTTAAAGATATTGTGACTATATCAAGTCATGATGGAGAATCTATTTCTTTAAAAGAGAAAAGTACAAAACATTTTGATATAGAAAGTGGGTATATCAAAGGTGTTAATGCCTCATTGATTCGTTTACCTAAAAAGACAAAACATATTAAATTAATATCAGGACATCTGCCTCGTCATACAAATGAAGTCATTATCACCAATAATTTGTCTCATAAGCTTAAATCAGAATTTACATGTCACCTATTAGAAAATGAAACATATAAAGTAGTGGGAGTAATAGAAGATAATTTCTATCAGGATCAATTGGTTTGTTTCCATCATGATATAGATAAGACATATCCAGATTTATTAAGAGATGACAAAATAGATGTGGTCACAAAGGATCCCGAAACACTTATTAAACGTTATGAAAAGAACTATGAAGTAGATAATGATGTATATATGAAGAAGACGAGTTATGGAACACTTATTTCTATTGGTCATATGATTGCCTTAGTTTATATGATGATCAGCTTATTTGTGGCAATAGAACTTACAAAAACAGTCTTCTCTTCTTTATATTTAGAAAGAAGCCGTTCTCTTGCTTTGAAAATTTCTATGGGTGCATCTTATAAACAATTACAGCGTGAATCAAAGATAGAAATACTTATTATAGGTACATTTATTTACTCTATCAGCATTATGATGTTTATTATTATTCTTTCTATTCTCCCACTCACATCCTTTAAGAGTTATTTCCATTTTACCTGTCTTGCATCTTCTTGTTATTTCCATATTATTTTTTATTTTCTCTATCTTCTTATACTCATACTTTCTGCATCTGCACCGTTTATTCGTATTAAGAAAGAAAGTATAGTTTCATTACTCAGGGAGGAATAATATGATTCAACTTAAATCAATCAACAAGCGTTATCTACATGAACATGTCTTAGAAAACATTACTTGTACTCTTCCTGATACAGGATTTGTATCACTTGTTGGGCCAAGTGGATGTGGAAAAAGTACTTTACTGCATATTATTGCTGGACTTGATCATGATTACTCAGGAGAAGTGATATATGAGAAGAATAAGAAAGTTTCTATCATTTTTCAGGACTTTCATCTTATACCTTGGCTTTCTATTAATAATAATATACGTTTATATGATTACTTTCATAAATCATCCTACATACTGGATGAAACATTGACTAAACAATTTAAGAATACTTCAGTTAATGCTCTTTCCTTAGGACAAAGACAACGTACTGCGATAGAGCGTGCACTTTATTATGATCCAGATATTATTCTATGTGATGAACCAACAGCTTCACTTGATCCAAATAATGCAGAGAGAGTATTAAAGATGTTGAAGCAGCGTTCTCATTCTTCTCTTGTATTATTTGTATCCCATGATGAAGCATCAGTAAAACAATATAGTGATCGTATTATAGAGATGAAGGATGGATGTATTATAAAGGATACACTTATTAAAAAAACAGAAATCTATCCTCAAGAGAACCATGCCAATAATAAGCCACGACATTTTTCTATACTTAAATTAACTATCCAATCATTCTTAAGTAGTCGTAAAAGATTTTTTCAGATGTCATTTTCTCTATCTATCGCATTATTATGTTTGATGATGACATTTACCTTTACATTCTCTTTTCGTAATACTATTTATCAATATCTTTCTTCATTGATTCCACAAAAGTCTATTACTTATAAATTACGTAATGATGATCCGCTCTCTTTAACTCATTTCAATGAAGCATCCTATCATTATTTAAATCTTGATGATTATGATCTCATGGGAATCTCTCATAATAGTCAAAGATATCAGAAGAATGAAGTTCTGTTTATATCAGATGACTCGTCCTATACCACTCATTATATATATGGTAGAGCTCCACAAAATAATGATGAAATTGCGGTACCTCTCTCTACTGCAAGAAAGCTTGCACAAAAGAATAAGGTCAATACATTACTTAATACAACTTGGACAATCTATTATAAGCATCAATTAAAGATAAAAGGAAAAGAAGTAAAGATAGTTGGTATCTCTCCACAAACCTATAATTATGATGCCTTCTATATGTATGAATATGCCAATTATCATTGGATTACATCCATCTTTAATCAAACACCGACTGCAAGATATGGTATGCTGAAATATAAGGAAGATAAATCCATTATAGATTCTTTAAAAAAGAATTATCCTGAATATGAGTTTAAAGCAATGGGGGAATCAACTCAAAAAACTTTTAATCAGAATATGAATAGAATCCAGATGGTTCTAGTGGTATTCTCTATTCTCACAATACTTTCTTCTATATTTATGATTATGGAAATCATGATTCTTCATGCGATGCATTTAAAGAAGGATCATGCCATCATGAAGGCCTATGGTGAAAAGAAGATACATATTTTCAAGATGTCTTTCTATCAATGTTTGATTCTTCATTCTTATAGCTATGTGACAGCTTCTCTCATATTACTTGGTATTATGAAGATAATGAATCAAATAATCCCACAGATTACAGACTTTCCTATGCATCTTACATTCCAACCTCTTATTATGTTGATATTGTGGATTGGTTCTTTCTTATTAGTTTGTTTCTCTACGCTATTTAGTGTTCTTTATATTATCAAACTCAATCCATCCCGCATCCTTAAAATGAGATGATACTTCTTGCAAATAATGGGAAATTATGATAAGGTGAGTGAGTATAAAAAAGTCAAGGAACTAGAGTAGTAGATGGTCATGCTTTTTAAGAGAACTTATGGCTGGTGTGAATAAGTAAAGTTATCCATTGAACTTGCTAGGGAGATGGGTCTGTGATAAGCAGGTCACGTATTGCTGCGTTAAAGCATTAAGCGCATGAATCAGTCTTCATGAACTAAGGTGGTACCGCGAGTTCTCGTCCTTAGACATGAGGACTTTTTTTATTTTAAAAGTGGAGGAGACAAAATTATGGCTTATGATCATAAGATAGCAGAAAAGAAATGGCAGAAATACTGGGAAGAGAATAAGACATTCGAAACAGATGTTTATGATTTCTCAAAGCCTAAATACTATGCCTTAGACATGTTCCCTTATCCATCAGGACAAGGTCTTCATGTTGGACATCCAGAAGGATATACAGCAACTGACATCATGTCAAGAATGAAGAGAATGCAGGGATATAACGTATTACATCCAATGGGATTTGACTCATTTGGTTTACCTGCTGAACAGTATGCAATCAAGACAGGTAACCACCCTGAAGGATTTACATTAAAGAATATTCAGACTTTCACTAAACAGTTAAAGATGTTAGGTTTCTCATTTGACTGGGATAAGCAGGTATCTACTTGTGATCCTAGCTTCTATAAATGGACTCAGTGGATTTTCAAACAGCTATATGAAGATGGTTTAGCTAGATATGTAGATATTCCTGTTAACTGGTGTGAAGAATTAGGTACAGTACTTGCGAACGATGAAATCATCGATGGTAAGAGTGAACGTGGTGGATTCCCTGTTATTCGTAAGAATATGAAACAGTGGGTTATTGATATCCCTAAATATGCTGAAAGATTACTTGCAGGATTAGAAGAAGTGGATTGGCCAGAATCTACTAAAGAAATTCAGAGAAACTGGATTGGTAAATCAATCGGTGCTCATGTTGATTTTAAGGTAGATGGTTATGATGATAAATTCACAGTATTCACAACACGTTGTGATACATTATTTGGAGCTACTTATTGTGTATTAGCACCAGAACATGAATTAGTAGAAAAGATTACGACTCCTGATAAGAAGGATGAAGTAAAAGCTTACTTAGATGTATGTGCAACTAAGTCAGAACTTGAAAGAACTGAATTAAATAAAGAAAAGACTGGTGTTTTCATTGGTGCTTATGCAATCAATCCAGTAAATGGTAAGAAGATTCCAATCTGGATTTCTGACTATGTATTAGCTGGTTATGGAACAGGTGCTATCATGGCTGTTCCTGCACATGATGATCGTGACTATGCTTTCGCAAAGAAGTTTGGTATCGATATTATTCCAGTATTAGAAGGTGGAGATGTTACTAAGGAAGCATGGACACAGGATGGTGTACATATCAACTCTGACTTCTTAAATGGTTTAGATAAACAGGAAGCAATCGATAAGATGTTAGACTGGTTAGAAGAACATCATTGTGGTTCTAAGCATGTTAACTATCGTTTAAGAGAATGGATCTTTGCAAGACAGAGATATTGGGGTGAACCAATTCCAATCATTAACTTTGATGATGGAACATCTGTTGCTTTAAGTGATGATCAGTTACCACTTATCTTACCTGAACTTGAAGATTATAGTCCATCAAAGACTGGTTCTTCTCCATTAGATAAGGCTGTTGACTGGGTTAATGTAGAAGTAGATGGTAAGAAGGGTAAGAGAGAAACAAGTACAATGCCTGGTTCTGCAGGTTCTTCTTGGTACTTCTTAAGATATATTGATCCACATAACGATAAGGCTATTGCAGATCCAGAATTATTAAAGCATTGGATGCCAGTTGATTTATATGTTGGTGGACCTGAACATGCAGTAGGACACTTATTATATTCACGTATGTGGAATAACTATTTATATGACAAGGGTATCGTACCAGTTAAAGAACCATTCAAGAAGCTATACCATCAGGGTATGATTCTTGGTTCTAACGGTATCAAGATGGGTAAGAGATTTCCAGAGTTCGTTATCAACCCAAGTGATATCGTAAGAGAATATGGTGCTGATACTTTAAGACTTTACGAAATGTTCATGGGACCTCTTGAAGCTTCTAAGCCTTGGAGCCAGCAGGGTGTTGAAGGTGCAAGAAGATTTATCGGTAAGGTATGGAATTTCTTCACAACTGAAGGCAATGTTGTCGATGAGGAAGTTAAGGAGCTTGAAAAGGTATATAACCAGACAGTTAAGAAGGTTACAGATGACTTTGAAAAGCTTGGCTTTAACACAGCTATCAGCCAGATGATGATATTTATGAATGCTGCAACTAAGCTTGGCAAGTGTTCAAGAGAATACGCAGAAGGCTTTATAAAGATGTTCTCTTGTATCTGCCCACACGCAGGTGAGGAAATGTGGAGCCGCTTTGGCCATAACGATACAATAGCTTATGAAAGCTGGCCAACATACGATGAGGAAGCCTGCAAGGAAGACACTGTAGAGATTGGTGTTCAGGTAAATGGTAAGGTTAAGGGAACTATTTCTATTGCAGTTGATGAAGCTAAGGAGTCAGTTCTTGAAAAGGCTAAGAAAGCAGTAGAAGGCAAGATTACAGGTAATATAATTAAGGAAATCTATGTACCTGGCAAGATTGTAAATATTGTTGCAAAATAAATTATATTAAATATAGTTGATTTATTACTGAATTATATTTGAAGCATATGGGAAATTTTGATATGTACTCTTTTTACTGGACAGACCAGTAAGGAGGATACTTATCATTTTCCATATGCTTTTTTAATGTTGAAATAGGGCTACCGCAATCCCACTGGCTTTAGACGGTGGGTTAAGGTAGCCG
>OMGM01001155.1_pt1 | contig 10157 bp, 8 predicted proteins | sample 1645851 | NCBI WGS metagenome assembly OMGM01 (sample SAMEA103958126, study PRJEB25191) | human gut metagenome | reverse complement strand
GAGAGTTGAACGACAAGTGCTCCGGAGTCCATATCATCAATGAAATGGATGTGCCGGTACTGGCACTGGTTGAAAACATGAGCTACATTACCTGCCCCGACTGCGGAAAGGAAATACATGTTTTTGGCGAAAGCCACATTGATGAAATTGCCCAGAAACACGGCGTTGAAACCGTTGCCCGCATGCCGATTGACCCGGCACTTGCAGCCGCCTGTGACGCAGGCACGATAGAAAGCTTTAACGGCGCATGGCTTGACGGCGTACTTGAAAAACTGACAACTAATAATAAATAATAAAAAAGCAATTACTGCCCCATTTTTAGGACGGTAATTGCTTTTTAGTTGCGTTATGTTATAATAATTACTGCAAAAAGAGAGATTTCTGATGGTCGGTTCCTCCCAATGCAGGGAGGTGGCAGTACATGAGCACATACGAAGCTTTGTCTTTAATGATTGCTTTCGGTATTCTTGTAGCTACCATTATTTCTGGCAAGCGCTGAGTTTTTACAACTTTGGCGTAAAATGAAATAAGACCGCCAAAGTCTGGCAGCCTTTCTTTCAAACTCAAAATTTACAAGGAGAGGGCTGACGGGCAAACATCAGATTATCTCTCTTTTTGTATTATACAACAAACAAACGGCATTTGCAAACGGCTTTTAGCATTTTGCCAAACTTACATTACCAAAATATACACGCAGCCCAATAACAGCAGCCCGGTAATTACGCGCATGGCAATAATCATGGTGCGGCCTGTATTTTTATTTATCTTTGCAGCATAATAGGTAAACAAATGCCAGTTAAAAATCCACAAAGTAAATGCCGGCAAAATAACGCCGCTGTTAAAAAACACGCCGTAAATAACCACAAGCATGCTTAAAATATTTAACAAATTGGAAAACAAAAATAAAGTATAAGTTCCGCCGCCGTTAAACATTTCCCGGCGGCTGTTTTTTAACTGTTTTACCGAATTTAAAATCTGTGCCGCGCCAATCAGCGCCACTAAACCCCATACTTGTTCCATAACCAAACTCCAAAAATTAAAATTTTATAATTCTAACCTGCTGTACTTTGCCGCCAACAAAAATAGCTTAACTGCTTACTTCGCCGTCAGGCCGCCATCTACGGTAACGATGCTACCGGTCATAAAGCTGTTGGCCGGGCTTAAAAGCGAGCAGATTACGTGCGCCACTTCTTCCGCACGCCCAACGCGCCCCACAGGGTAGGCTTCCGCAACATCCGTCAGTGTATAGCTGCCGCCTGCCGCTTCAAGCTGACGCTGCAAAAGCGGCGTATCAATATCGGCAGGGCATACGCAGTTAACCCGCAGGCGCGGCGCTGTATCCAGCGCCAGGGCGCGGGTAAACGCCACCACCGCCCCTTTGCTGGCGCAGTAGGCAGCACAGCCGTAGTTGCCGCTCACCCCTGCATCCGAAGCCACGTTTACCACCGCGCCCCCTGCTGCCATATATGGCAGCAGCGCCTGCGTTAAAAACACCGTACCTTTTACGTTCACACCAAAAATTTCATCAAACTCGGTTTCCGTCAGCATTTCCATGCTCTGCTCGCGGTAAATGCCTGCACTGTTTACCAAAAAATCAACGCTGCCGGCATTTTTTATCTGCGCCGCCGCAGCTTTGCAGCTGGCAACATTTGCAACATCGCATTGTATAAAATGCACTTTTTCTCCGTATTTTTCTTTAAGCTCCGCCAAAAGCTGCGGCCGTTCCGTGCGCGCCAAAAGCCACACTTCCGCGCCCTCCGCCAAAAGCGTACGCGCCGCCGCAAGCCCTATGCCGCTGGTGCCGCCGCTTATTACGGCGCGCCTGCCGTTACATCCGTAATTCATTTTCCGCATCCTCTCCTGCCGGCGGCAATATCATAATTACCGCGGTTTCTTCATCAGGCACGCTTTCCATGCTCACTTTAATATTGTGGCGCAGAGCTATTTCCCGGGCAATAGCAAGCCCAAGCCCGCTGCCGTTTTTATTGGCTTCGCCGCGTGTTTTATAAAAACGTTCAAACACATGGCTTAAGTCAATATTTTCAGGATGTTCCGTATAATTGCTGATTTTAAGCAAGGCGTGATTATCCTCACGGATAAGCTTGATACTTATATTCTTTTCCCCATGATCAAGACCATTTTTTATGACATTCTGTATAACTCTCCTTAAGCCCTGCTTATTACCTGATATGTACAGCATTTCCTCAGTAATACTAATATCCGGGCAGATGCCCTGCTTCTTCCATTCATCATAATAAGAAAATACAGCTTCTTTTAATATTCTGTTCATACAACAGTCTGTAAGCTCCAGCTTATATGAATCATTTTTCAGCTTAGTGAATGTAAAAAGTTCCTCCAGCATTTCATTGAGGCTGTTAAGCCTTTCTCTGATTATATCAAGATATCTCCTCTGGTCATCTATATTGTCACATTCCTCTATAAGCTGGAAATACCCATCCAGCGATGTAAGCGGTGTCCTTATATCGTGTGAAAGATTAGTATATGTATCTGCAATCAGCTCTTCTTTTTTTCTGTACTCATTTCTTTCTTTTTTACGCAGGTCAAGAAGCTCATTCAATTTATCTGAAAGCTCACCTATTCCTCCCATATCTATTTCACGTTGAATCAGCTTGTTACTATCATGTTCCATAAGAAACGACAACTGGCGGCAGATGTCCTTAATCTGCCGCTGGTATTTCCACATAATAAATGCCTGTATAATAATTATTACTGCTAATATTCCAATAATAATCCTCATTCTCTAAATATCCCTTTTCTGAAAAATATAACTGCTTAATGACAGCATTATAACAATAAATGTGGCTGCCACACACATTGAACTAATAACATCGTCCCTACCTGCATTCATAGGAAGCATTGCCATCCTTCCAGTTACTGTATACTTATATATATTGAAGTTATGAAGTCCCACTCTATTGCCCACATAATCTATAAGGGCATACACAATGCTCATTATATTCATGGTAAGACATACCGACAATGTCATGCTTATGACATTATTCTTAATTATAACTGCTATCGCCATACATATTAACACAAACGCATAATGAAGTATAAGTTCTGTTAAGAAATAAGGTATAATCTCTTTCCAGTCACCCCACACCACACATCTAAACGCAAGCATATTTGCTGCTGCCTGGAATACAAATATCCCTGCAAAGGTAATTGCTGTAAATAAGGCAAGTGCAACTGCCCTTGATGCAATAAGCATTCCTCTTTGTGACACCTGTCCTCCAATATTCTTAATATAACCGCTCTTAATATCTGCTGTTGCAAACATAACCGCAAATATTACAAGAAAAAGTGCATAAAACTTTCCCTGTGCATTAGAAAAGAAAACATCCATTACCGTAACCTTCTTCCCTGGCTCCGTAGGTAATTCCACACTCATACCAATATTGACATTATCTGTATTCTGCTGCGAAAGCTGTTCCTTGTTGCTGTCAGCTGCCTGTTGTTGCTCTATGTCCTGTGCATTTACCACATCAGCTGCCTGCATATCAGTATCAGTATCTGCCTGACTTTCTACTGCCTGCTGTTTCTCCCATTCCTTATTAGCTGCATCATAATCTATTTTTGAAAGAAATGAGGTAATCAGTGCTGATGCCAGCAATATAATCCATATTACATACATACTCTTTGTACGAAACATTCTGTATACATCCATCTTTATCATATTAAGCACGATTGTCACCCCCTGTAAGCCTTAAGAAATAATTCTCAAGTTCTTCACTTGTAATAGATATTCCCTTAACTGGAATTCCCGCCTTTGCAAGCTCCATGTTCAGATTGGCACTTTCTCCCAGTCTTTCAAATATATGAATATGTTCTTTATCTATAACCTGATAGCTGCTAAAGCCCATATCATCAAGCACAGGAACAGCCTGCTTAGGATTATCAAGCGTAAGCTCTATGCGCTCACTGCATTTTTTCATAAGTTCTTCTCTTGTAAGCTCCTGCACAAGGCATCCATTATGAATAATGCCATAATCTGTAGCAATCTTTGATAATTCCTCCAGAATATGACTTGAAATACATATTGTCATGCCACGCTCCTTTGCAAGCTTCTGGATGGTTTCACGCACCTCCACTATTCCCTGCGGATCAAGTCCGTTAATCGGCTCATCAAGAATAAGCAGGTCAGGCTCGCCTACAAGTGCAAGAGCAATTCCTAAGCGCTGCTTCATTCCAAGCGAATAATGCTTTGTTTTCTTTTCTCCAACAGCATCAAGACCCACTGTTTTTAACAGTTCTTCTATATATCCTTTTTTCTTAATCCCTGTAAGCTTACATTTAATGTTCAGATTGTCATATGCCGACATATTGCCATAAAGTCCGGGTGCTTCTATAAGACACCCTACTCTTGAACGTACCTTTTGTAAGTCCTTTCCCTTATAACCAAACATTTCTATTTCACCATAAGACGGTGTTGACAGTCCGCTAATCATCTTAAGACAGGTCGTTTTACCGGCTCCGTTTCTTCCAATAAAGCCATATATCGCACCCTTTTTAATGTGCATATTTACATCATCAACCGCCCTGTGTCTGCCATACTGCTTAGTCAGATTCCTTGTCTGCAATAATAATTCGCTCAAAGCCTTTTCCTCCTTTTCTTAACTGCTCTTATCATAAAAAATAAATCCTAATCAATCGCAAATAAATAGTAAAAAAAGAGTAAATTATTCATGCAGGCGATATCCAATCCCCCAGATTGTTTCTATATATTCATCAGATGTAACGGTCTTTATTTTCTTCCTGATATTGCTTATATGCACATCAAGAGTCTTTGTTTCACCCATATATGGCTCATCCCACGCATATTCGAATATATCCTCCTTGCTAAACACCTGCTTCGGGTTTTTAAGCAGCAATTCCAGTATTGCGAATTCCTGTTTTGTAATCTTAGGAAGCACCCTGCCACCGATACTTACCTCAAAGGTAGAGCGTGTAAGCACCATATCTCTGAACTCAAGCCTTCCGCTGCCTTGTCCTTTTTGTATACCAGCCTTTGTTTTTACTTCTGTTTCTGCCTCTGCTTCTACCTTCGTTTCCGCCTCTGCTTCACCTTTTGTTTCCACCTCTATATGACGAAGCTGCACCTGAATACGTGCCAGTACCTCTCTAATCTCAAAGGGCTTTGTTATATAATCATCTGCTCCGTCCGTCAGCACTCCGATTTTATCATCTATACTATCCTTTGCAGTCAGCACAATCACCGGAAGCCTTCCCTGCTTTCTTATCTCTTTTAAAACCTCTTCACCACTTGCACCAGGCAGCATTAAGTCAAGCAGTACAAGCGTATAAGCCTTTTCTTTTATATTAAGAAGCAGCTTTGCTTCTGTTCCTGAAAATGCCTGTTCACACGTATAACCAGCCTTCATAAGCACCTCACAAAGAAGGTTATTAATATTTATATCATCTTCTACAATTAATATATTAGGCATAATTTTTACTCCTGTATTTTATAATGTAAAATAGTCATCTACTTTATGAGAAATGGCATTAAATAAAATGGTTTCAGCATTAAATTTTCTTCTTTTCCAACATCTTTTTGTGATATTAAATATATCTTACTTACATTCTTTGAAAATTTTTTATAAAACTGTTTTATAGATTCGTGCTTTCCTGCCCCTGATGACTTAATTTCAAAGGCATTTACTTTACTTCCCTCAGAAATCAGAAAGTCAACCTCATAATAATGTGTGCTTTTGTCTTTTTCCCAAGTGTGATAATAAAGTTCCCTTCCCGCTGCTGTAATCATCTGTGCAATAAGATTCTCATATAAATAGCCAAGATTAGCTGGCAGCTTATCAGAAAGCAGCTTCGCATATACATTATTTTCTGTGACTGGACGGTCTATAAACATTAATGTAATAAATAATCCAGTATCCGACAGATACAATTTATAACTGTCAAAGTCCTTTGTATCTGTCAGGCTTACCCTTGGATCAGTTGAATTATAACAAGGTAAGACAGTCTTTGAATCAATCAGCTCATACAATAATTCTTCTGTTTTTGAATTATTCTTCTTTCCTATTGCCGCAGTAATCCTGTATTTTTTTGAATCCTTTGCAAGTTGTGCCGGAATTGAGTGATATAACGCAGAGATTCTTCCAGAACCATCAATCTTTTTAAAATCTTCTTCATACAATGATATAATCTGTCTTTTGACCATATCAATTTCAGAGAAATTCTTACCCTCTATATAAGCTTCAACTGCCTGAGGCATACCACCTACTGCCATATATATTCTTAAATCTCTCATCAGTTTACGATTAGTTGGCTGTCCAATAGCCTTACCTGTATTGTATATCTGACAAAGAAGTTCATAGTTTCCCCCCGTTGCATCACAGAACTCCTGATAATCCATTGGATACACCTGTATTTTCATTTCCTCCGATGGAATTAAAATATCCTTTACATTTTTCTTTATGGATATTAGTGAACCAGTTTCCAGATAACTGTATCTTCCATCTGCAACAAGATGTTTTATTGCCTGTCTTGCTTTCGGGAATAGCTGGACTTCATCAAATATAATCAGCGATTTATGCTCATATAATGTTATACCTGTTTCCGCCTGCAATCTTAAAAAAAATATATTTAGATTTGCTATATCATCAAAACACTCCAATATATTAGCTGTTGCTTTTGAAAAATCAATAAGAATACACGAGTCATATTCATTTTCTCCAAAGCTTTGGGCGATTGTAGACTTACCAACTCGTCTCGCCCCCTCTAACAACACCGCATATTTATCCGAATACTTTTCCTTCCATTCTAACAATCTACTATATACTTTTCTTTTAAAATTCATAGTCTTCCCCTTTCAGAACTATACTATATCATTGTCATTATTCTTTACCGTGCTAAAAGCACCCCTGATTTCTTTATATAATACATATTATAATGTAACTTTCTTCAATATTATTATCTCTTATTTTGACCGTTTCTTCAAGATTATTTTCACTCATTTTGCCCATTTATTCAAAGTTGTTTTGGCGTATTTTGTCCGTTTCTTCAAGATTATTTTTGCTCATTATGACCGTTTCTTCAAAACTATTTTCACTTATTTTGTCCATTTCTTCAAGCTTTTACTTTATTTATAAACATAAAAAGCAGCACGACTATTCCCTTTATCCAGAAATAAATCGTGCCGTCTTATCTTTTATCTTATCTGTATTATAATCCTAATTACTCTCTGCCCTCGCCATAGCAATCTGCTCCGGTGTTATAGGCAGCCGGAAGTGGTGTATTTATTACAACCTCTCCTATTGACTTAGCACCAAATGGTCCAGCATCCTCGAAGCTACTTTCAAACTCAACATTAATATGTCCAATATCCATCCTTGATGGTATCTTATATTGCAGGAATGAGTTCTCATAAAGCTTTCCCTTATCAGAATATGTGATATTTTCAGACATTGCCATACCAATTCCCTGAAGGATTCCGCCTTCTGCCTGTACTCTTGCAAGATTAGGATTAACCGGTGTTCCACAGTCAACGCATGCATCATATTCTACAACCCTGCTTTCGCCTGTAACAAGGTCAACTTCAACCTCAGCTGCACCTACCATAAATGGTGGTGGTGAAATAGGTGATGTATGTGTATTAGTAACAGAAAGTGCCATATCATTGCCACACATAGAAGCTGTTGCTATATCACAAAGACTTACTGATGCACCCTTGTGCTCTCCAGCCTCACAGCTTACACAGCTTCCGTCAAATGTAACCTCACTCTTATCACAGCCTATAAGCTTTGCTCCAAGACTTTCGATTCTGTTTCTTAGCTCTAAGGCACAGTTCTCAACAGCCTTTCCGGTAACATATGTTGTACTTGATGCATATGATCCTGAATCATAAGGTGATATATCAGTATCAGCACCGAATACACTTATGTCATCAGTACTGCACTCAAGCACCTCCGCAGCAATCTGTGCAAGTATTGTATCACAGCCTGTTCCCATATCAGCAGCTCCGATGTTCATAGTATATACACCTTCATCATTAAGCTTTAGTGTCGCACTGCCGACATCAACTCCTGATATACCTGAGCCCTGCATAGCCATACCCATTCCGACAAAACGTGCCTTCGTATCAGATATCTTTCTCATAGGATACTTCTCATCCCATTTAATCATCTCTTTAACCTTTGCTAAGCATCTGTCAAGCGCACAGCTTGTATTTACCTGACCATAGTAAGCAGGCATTACATCGCCCTCCTTAACTATGTTTTTAAATCTTATTTCAAAAGGATCCATATGCAGCTTATCAGCAAGCTCATTTACAGCAGATTCAACGGCAAAAAGCCCCTGTGTGGCACCATAACCTCTGTACGCTCCTGCTGACATAACATTCGTGTATACAACATCACTTACAAAACGGAATGCCTCTGCCTTTCCATATAACGGTATTGACTTGTGTCCTGAAAGACCTACTGTCGTTGGTCCATGCTCCCCATAAGCTCCTGTGTTAGACAGAGTATATAAATCTATTCCTTTTACGATACCATCCTTAGTTGCACCAAGCCTTACATGCATCTGCATCTCGTGTCTTGGAGATGAAGCTGACAATGATTCTTCCCTTGAGAATATAATCATAGCTGGCTTCTTAGTCTTCCATGTAACAAATGCCGGATATATTTCTGAAACTGAGGTCTGCTTTGCGCCAAAACCACCACCTATTCTAGGCTTTGTAACACGTATCTTTGATGGAGATATTCCAAGTGCGTGTGATATGATTCTTCTGCAATGAAATACTATCTGTGTAGAGCTTACAACATGAAGTCTTCCATAAGTATCGATTGTACAGAATGTCCTGAAGGTCTCCATCATACTCTGCTGGCATGCCTTTGTATGATATGTCCTGTCAATTACAATATCACAGCTCTCAAGCACCCTATCTATATCACCATTACTGCACTCATCATGTGCACATAGATTTCTTTTATTATCAGCTCCGACAGGACACATTGCTTCCCAGTTATCCTCCGGATGAACAAGTATCTCATTATCCTTTGCCTTTGTAAAGTCAAGCACTGGCTCAAGTACCTCATACTCTGCCTTAATAAGCTTCATTGCCTTATCAACACAGCGCTCATCCACTCCCGCAACAATCGCAACCGGATCACCTATGAATCTTACATGTTTATCAAGAATAAGCCTGTCATAAGGACTTGGCTCAGGATACGTCTGACCGGCACAGGTAAAACGCTTCATATTCTGGTCAACATCCTTATATGTATATATTGCCTCTATTCCGGGTACCTTCATTGCAATATCTGTATTAATGCTCTTAACATATGCGTTGGCATATGGTGAACGCAGAAGCTTTACAACAAGACAATCCTTTGGTGCAATATCATCTGTATATACTGGCTTTCCAAGAAGCAGCTCCATTGCATCCTTTTTTCTTACCGCTTTATTAACCGACTTCATTACTTCACCTCCTCTGCTATATTTTCTTTATTTTCCACACTGGCTTCCTTAGCCTTTTTTACCCTGAGGTAATCCAGAATTCCTCTTAACTGGCCTTCATACCCTGAACATCTGCACAGATTTCCTGAAAGAAACTCCTTTATCTCATCTTCATCAGGATAAGGATTCTCCCTAAAGAGTGCAATAGCATTCATAACAAAGCCCGGATTACAGAAGCCACACTGCTCTGCCCCCTGGTCAGCTATAAATGTAACGAATTCTGCGGCCTCCTCCTGTAAACCTTCAAGCGTTGTAACGCTGCATTTATCTGCTCTTACAGCAAGAACCGAACATGAAAGCACTGGTTTATCGTTAAGAAATACCGTACACAGTCCGCAGTTAGAAGTCTCACAGCCACATTTTACACTATAACAGCCATGCTCCCTCACGAAATCATAAAGAGTCATATCGCAGGCCACATCTGCTTTGACCGACTTTCCATTTAACTTAATATCTACTAACATATATTCTCCAATCCGTAATCACCAATTAATCTCTGTTAATATTCTGAAGTGCCCTGCCTGCAAGAACGCCTGAAAGATGACTTCTATACTCAGCACTTCCTCTCATATTGCCCGCTGTAGGCACATTTTTCTTAACAAATGTACTGAATTCTTCTACCGACTTCTCGTTAATACCGCCTGCAAGTATTCCTTCTGTAT
>OMGM01001154.1_pt1 | contig 10169 bp, 6 predicted proteins | sample 1645851 | NCBI WGS metagenome assembly OMGM01 (sample SAMEA103958126, study PRJEB25191) | human gut metagenome | reverse complement strand
CAGCTCTTCAGCATAAAGGTCTGCAAATTCATCCTCTTTCAGCTCTTTCACAGCCTCAGCCAAAATCTTCTGATAAGTTTCGTATCCCAAATCGGCAATGAAACCACTTTGTTCGGCACCCAACATATTACCTGCTCCACGGATATCAAGATCCTGCATGGCAATGTGGATTCCACTACCCAAATCACTAAAGTTCTCTATGGCCTGCAGACGACGTTTGGCTTCGGGAGTCAACGAAGTGAGTGGAGGAGCCAATAAATAGCAAAATGCTTTCTTATTGCTACGTCCCACACGTCCACGCATCTGATGCAAATCGCTCAACCCGAAATTCTGCGCCTGATTGATGATAATGGTATTGGCATTGGGGATATCAATTCCACTTTCGATAATGGTAGTCGCCAGCAGCACATCATAATCATAGTTCACAAAGTCGAAAATAATCTTCTCAAGTTTTTCCGGCTCCATCTGTCCATGACCGATGCAAACACGGCAGTCCGGGATGTTTCGTTTAATCATTGCTTCCAGCTCCACCAGGTTCTGTATCCTATTGTTTACAAAAAATACCTGACCGTTACGACTCATCTCGAAGTTGATAGCCTCAGTGATAATTTCTTCATTGAATGTATGCACCTCGGTCTGGATGGGGTAGCGATTGGGGGGAGGAGTCTGTATCACAGAAAGGTCGCGCGCACCCATCAGTGAAAACTGCAAAGTACGCGGAATAGGGGTAGCCGTCATGGTCAGAGTATCAACATTGACTTTTATCTGGCGAAGTTTCTCTTTTACGCTGACTCCGAACTTCTGCTCCTCATCTATAATCAGTAGCCCCAAATCCTTGAACTTAATGCTTTTGCCAATAATTTTATGCGTACCAATCAGAATATTAATCTTGCCTTCTCCCAATTCTTTCACGATGCGGGAACTGTCTTTGGCACTACGAGCCCGACTCAGATAATCCACTTTACACGGAAAATCCTTCAATCGTTCACGGAAAGTCTGAAAGTGCTGATAAGCCAATACGGTAGTCGGTACAAGTACCGCCACTTGTTTGTTGTCCGTCACAGCCTTAAAAGCAGCACGCACTGCTATTTCCGTTTTTCCAAAACCAACATCCCCGCACACCAGACGGTCCATCGGACGTTCGCTTTCCATATCAGCCTTTACATCCTGAGTTGTCTTCAGCTGGTCGGGAGTATCCTCATAAATAAAGCTGGCCTCCAGCTCATGCTGCAAAAAGCTGTCGGGAGTATAGCTGAAGCCCTTCTCCTGCTTTCGCTGAGAGTATAACTTAATCAAATCACGGGCAATATCTTTAATCTTGGTCTTGGTGCGTTCCTTCATTTTCTCCCAAGCACCGGTACCCAGTTTATTGAGGCGCGGAGTTTCTCCTTCCTTCCCTTTATACTTGGAAATCTTGTGCAAGGAATGAATAGACACAAAGACGACATCCTCATTTTGATAAACCAACTTGATAACCTCTTGCGTGGTATCGCCGTTGGGGATACGCACCAGCCCGGCAAACTTCCCTACTCCATGGTCAATGTGCACAACATAATCTCCCGGTTCAAATTGGCTCAACTCTTTTAATGTCAGTGCCACTTTGCCGCTACGGGCCTTGTCACTCCGAAGGTTATATTTATGAAAGCGGTCGAATATCTGATGGTCGGTAAAAAAACAGCTCCGAAGAGTATTATCGCTAAATCCTTCGTGCAATGTCTTATTGACCGGAGTGAATGCTATTTTATCTCCCCGCTCCTCAAAAATATCTTTCAACCGCTTAGCCTGTTTTTCACTGTCCGTACATATATATAATGTATAGCCCTGTTCCAGATAATCGGTAAACGTACTGCTTACCAAATCAAAGTTCTTGTGAAAAATCGGTTGCGCACTTGTATCAAAGGGCAAAGTGGCCTGCGGAGTACCCGTAGGCTTATTCCCAAATTCTATTCTTTTGAACTCTAACGCACGAACTGCAAACTCTGAACCATCAATCAACTTTGTCTCCAAACTCATCAATTCTGTCTTCTCCCCTTCATAAGCAGCCAAAGCCTGTGGAGAGAGCGCCTCATCTCTGACGGATTGGATTCTTTCGCGTACCCACAGGAAATCCTTCATTGCCAATACGGTATCCTTTGGTATAAACTCAAAAAAAGAAACACCGTTCCTGTCCGTCGCCTTTGTCAGTTCCGGCACAATGGCTATGCTTTGCTTCTTTTCCTTCGAGAGCTGATTCTCCACTTCAAAAGTGCGGATACTATCCACCTCGTCACCAAAGAAATCGATGCGATAAGGATATTCAGAAGCAAAAGAAAAAACATCGATAATGCTTCCTCTTACTGCATATTGCCCCGGCTCATACACATAATCCACATGCTCAAACCCATAGCCGGTAAGCACTTCTGCAATAAACTCAGTATCCACATGTTCACCTACACTCAGCTTCAATGTTTTATCAGTCAGTTCTTCTTGTGAAACAACCTTTTCGGCAAGAGCATCGGGATAGGTTACAACACACAAAGTATCACCTTTCTGCAAACGGCTCAATACTTCCGTGCGAAGAATCTCATTTGCCGCATCCTTTTGCCCGTATTTGATGGCACGACGATATGAAGAAGGAAAGAATAAAATATTCTCTTCTCCATTTACTTGCGTCAAGTCATGATAAAAATAACCTGCCTCTTCCTGATCTCCCAATATAAAAACAAACGTCTGTTTATTTTCTCTGATAAAGGAGGAAATAAATAAAGGTGTCGCTGAAGCATGTAAGCCTCCCAGGAAAATAGTCCTCACCGAGGAATCTTCCAATAACGCAGCCAATCCCGCAGTATTCGGGTGTCCGGCATATATACGTTGTAATTCCGAAATGTCCATATCTTCGTTTAAGATGGGAACAAAATTAGAGAATTTTCTTATTACTTCCTCTAATTATAGCCAACTATTTAAGATTTTACTTACTTTTGTGACTCAATGTTTAAATCATGGAAACAAAAGTAATAAGCACAATTAAAGGACACGCACGTGTAGATGTAGCCGATGTGCTACGCGGATTGGCAGTAATGGGAATCATCATTCTGCACTCCATTGAGCATTTTAATTTCTATTCATTTCCAGATACAACCACGCAGAGTGACTGGCTCAACTTTACGGACAAAGCAATCTGGAATGGATTATTCTTCATGTTCGGCGGAAAGGCATATGCCGTATTTGCCCTTCTCTTCGGCTTTAGTTTTTTTATTCAGAACGATAATCAACGCATGCGCGGCAACGATTTCCGATTACGTTTCTGCTGGCGGCTCATCCTGTTATTCTTAATAGGCAATATCAATGCCAGCTTCTTCACCGCGGAAGTGCTGGTACTTTATTCACTGGTAGGTTTTATCCTGCCCCTCACCTGCCGTCTGAAAGACAAATGGGTATTCCTTCTCGCTTGCGTGCTATTGATACAGCCTTTGCCACTTTACTATGTAATACGTGCCTGTCTGGACCCGTCTTTCATTACTCCGGCCATTCCCACCCGCAGCTTTTGGGATGCCACCTTTGCCGTACAAAGTCATGGTTCGTTTTTGGAAACAGTCCGGGTGAATTTATGGGAAGGACAAATAGCCAGTCTTGCCTGGGCATGGGATCACGGACGTGTATTCCAAACGGCAGCTTTGTTTTTGTTGGGTATGTTAATCGGACGACGCGGACTATTCCAAAAAGAGAACTTGAAGGTATGGAATAAAATACTTGCCGGTGCACTTATCGCATTCTTTCCTTTATACGGATTAGGCAATATGTTGCCGGCATTCATTGTCAATAAATCAATATTGACCCCTTTATCACTTATCATCACCTCGCTTTCTAACTTCTCATTCATGTTGGTATTGGTTTCGGGAGTTATCTTTGCATTCTATAATACAAATATGCATTATCTTTTAATGAAAATCACTCCATACGGAAAGATGAGTCTTACCAACTATATTACTCAAAGCATAGTAGGTTCTATGTTATACTATAACTGGGGATTTGCTCTTCACAACCAATGTGGCATCACTGTCAGTTGCCTGGCGGGTATCGCATTCTTCATCTTGCAGTTTACATTCTGCCGCTGGTGGATGAGCCATCATTCACACGGACCGATGGAATACATATGGAAACGTGCCACTTGGCTGAAATGAGAACTTAAAAGGGCTTCCGGTTGTTTTACACATAAATAGAAATATAACTTATGGCTAATATGCATAATGAAATAGAATACGTTTTCAATTTACTCGAAAATCATCGTTTGAAAGAAGCATTGGTACAAATCCATGCCATGGCCAGCCAATGTTCCAGCTGGCAGCTGCATACTGACGTAGAAACACTGCAAACGACATACGATCTGATGTTGCAATACAACGCAAAGGGCATAAAAGATCCCAAACAAAAGGATATGTATAATAAAATATTCCGATCGGCTTACGAAATGGCAGAACGGACACATATCATGAAAAACAGTACATCTTCTTTTGCTTTATATTATGATTTGATACGCACTTATGAGCACGCTAAACCGCATACTCTTTCCGAGCTGCAAATGCAATTGGAAGCCTATACGGAAGATGCTGCGACAGCTCCTCTGATTTACAGTGATGCCAATCGCTGTAAATCAGAATTGGCAGGAATACGCGAACGTCATGAAAAAGCACTCAACGAGTTATTCGAAAGAACCTGGGTTTCTTTATATTGGACGGAAGCCGAAGCACAGGAAGCCCAGACACTGCTCAATTCACTTCTGGTACCGGTCAATGATCTTTGCGTCTTCATCAGTGCCGTCACGATGAGCCAATCCAGAATTTTTGATATACGAAAATATATGCTGCTCCTCGAAGCGTATAATCACCCTGATCCTATGGTGAACCAACGTGCTATCGTAGGTATAGTGATAACTGCACTTTTCCATGAACATCGTATCATGATGTATCCCGAAGCACGTGCAAAGCTCTCACTACTCAATGAAGATGCTGATTTTATTAAGAACCTGCATACCATACAGATTCAATTGCAGCTTTCACGCGAGACACAGAAAATAGACAGGAAGATGCGGGAAGAAATCATTCCCGAAATGATGAGAAATCCGCGCATTGGGAACGCCAACAAAATCGGGTTCGATGAAACAGAAGACTCCGATGATCTTAACCCGGAATGGGAAAACTGGATTGACAAATCGGGCATTACTGACAAATTACGTGAAATGGGCGAATTGCAAATGGAGGGAGCTGATGTTTATATGAGCACATTCTCTCAACTAAAGCAGTTCCCTTTTTTCCGCCAAATGTCACATTGGTTCTATCCTTTCGACCGCCAATTTCCCGATATTGTTACCATATTTGGAGATAATGAAGAAAAGAGAATGTCCTTATTGGACATTATACTCAATAGCGATTCCTTCTGCAATTCAGATAAATATTCTTTCTGTTTCAGCTTGATACAAATGCCTGAATCACAAAGAGAGCTGATGATACATCAGATGAACGAGCAAAGCACTGTATCGCAAGAACAGCTGGAACAGATAACAAAGATGACGAAGTCCACCTTGAAAAAAGAGAATATCAGTCGCCAGTATATTCATGATTTATATCGCTTCTTCAAATTATGGTCTCGCCGTTCCGAAGAAAAAGACATCTTCGAAAGCCGCTTTGAACTGTGGAAATATAACAGCCTTAAAAAAGCAATAACCCAACCTGAAGAACTGAAAAAGTTGGCAGATTATTTCTTCCAAAAAGATTATATGGAGGAAGCATTCCAGCTATACAGCATCCTGCTTGAAGAGAATAAAACCAACTCCGAGTTATGGCAGAAAGCCGGTTATTCCCTCCAGAAATTGGGAAATTACGATAAAGCGTTGAGTTATTATAAACAAGCTGATATCATTGCCCCGGATGCCTTATGGACTAACCGTCATCTGGCCTTGTGTTACCATAAGCTGGGCATGCCTGAACAGGCATTGCAATACTTCAAAAAAGTAGAAATTGTTCAGCCCGACAATTTAAACCTGTCCTTACAGATTGGTCAATGTCTGGTAGCCTTGAAAAGATACGAAGAGGCTTTGGGGTACTTCTTTAAAGTGGAATACCTGGAAAAAAATCCCAATAATGCACGCCGTGCTATCGGCTGGTGTTCATTTGTTATCGGCAAATATGAAGAAGCACGTAAATATTATGATCTACTGCTTCAGGCTACCAAGCCCAAAATGCAAGACTGGATGAATGCAGGACATTTATACTATACATTAGGAAATATCGAAACGGCTATCAACTATTATCAAAAAGCACAGAGTATGTGCGAAGACCGTAACATGTTCCTTACCTTCTATTTGGAAGACAAAAAATACCTTATTGAAAAAGGATTTTCGGAAGAAGATATCTATATCCTATTGGATGAACTACTTTAATGACTTATAAGACAATTCGATACGAGACAGAAGTTTTGTATAATTATACAGGACTTCTATCTTTATCGGAGATTCATCATCCAATCTATAGTTAGCATGCACGTTATAAGTCTCAGCACCATGATTTACACAACGTCCGATATCATTGGGCAAAACTGTATCTACCCTGAAATCTCCCAAGTTTAGTAAAAAATAGAAAAAGCCATCCAAGCCATCACTATCCATTACATAAGCCTGTATATTCAAATTTGCCCGATAATTAATATGATTATCATAATTATAATAACTATGACACACATAAGTACTGTCATTTAATTCATGATGTGAGGTAATGGATTCCATCAGTTTTCCATCATCACCAAATATATATTTCGTACAGACGCGTTTTAAGAAATCATTTCCTTCCACTCCAAAATAGTCCGACTTGATACACAATGTATCAGCTCCGTATTCATAAGTCGAAGTCTTAAAAACGTCCCATGTTTCCGAACCTCTTTTCAACAAACAACGTGTACGACTTTCTATCGCCTTGCCTTTAGCCATTTTAAAAGTTACCGAGCAAAGCTTATTTCCCAAATGAAGGCAATCCATTTTTCCTATGGTTACCTTATCGCCCGCATACACTATCGGAGTATCACCATAACGTATTATTCTGCCGTCACCATCATACTCTATATCCGATATAACCTCTTCTTCTTCTGTCAGGTCAGTTACTTTTGCTATAAGTGTTTCGTCTTTATTTTCTTTACAACTCAAGTTTGCAAACAGTAAGAAGCTCACTACAATATATTTTACAATCGCTTCAATTTTCATACTTCAATCATCCTATCTGTGCAAATAAAACAAAAAATATTAGAACTATGCACAATTTGGATGATTTTAACTCAACTTCTTTTTATCCCTTCTGTTGTAGATTGCAATTATAAAAGAAATAAGAATATATGGAATGGGTAATACATCTATTAAGACAACATTCAGAACTGGCTATTTTTCTCACTATTGCCGCAGGATTCTGGATTGGTAAAATCAAAGTAGGACAATTCAGTCTGGGAATCGTCACCAGCGTACTTTTGGTCGGAGTACTGGTAGGTCAACTCAACATCACCATTGAAGAGCCGGTCAAATCGGTTTTCTTTCTACTATTTTTATTTGCCATCGGTTACAAAGTGGGACCGCAATTCTTTCGTGGATTAAAAAAAGACGGCTTGCCACAAGTGGGATTTGCCGTCTTAATGTGCGTTGGCTGTTTGGTTATAACCTGGATTTTAGCACTTATAATGGGATATAATGCAGGCGAAGCAGCCGGATTACTGGCAGGTGCACAAACCATTTCTGCTGTTATCGGAGTAGCAGACGACACCATCAATGGCTTAAACATCAGCACAGAGCAGAAAAACAATATGATAAATATTATTCCCGTAGCCTATGCTGTTACCTATATCTACGGAACTGCAGGGTCAGCATGGGTACTCTCTTCTTTGGGTCCGAAAATGTTGGGCGGACTGGAAAAAGTAAAAGCTGCCTGTAAAGAACTGGAAGCAAAAATGGGAACGAGTGAGGCCGATGAACCCGGCTTCGAACATGCTCGCCGACCGGTCGTATTCCGTGCTTATACCATAGAAAACGATTGGTTTGGAAACGGTAAAACGGTAGAGCAACTCGAATCTTACTTATTTCGCAAGGGAAAAGGCTGTTTGTTGAAAGAATGAGGCATAATCATACCATTATTAACGAAATTCTTCCGGGACAATTATTACAAAAAGGTGACGAAGTAGTATTAAGTGGACGTCGTGAATTTGCCATAGGAGAAGAAGATTGGATTGGCGAAGAAGTGATAGATCCCCAGTTGCTTGATTTCCCTGTAGAGGTATTGCCGGTCATGATACATAAGAAACCGTATGCCAACCGAAAACTTGAATTCATTCGTAAGCAACCTTTCATGCATGGAGTGAGTGTAAGACGCATCAAACGTGCGGGTATTGATATTCCCGTGTTTGCCCAAACCATGGTCGATTCAGGTGATACATTAGAATTGGTAGGACTGAAGAAAGAAGTAGAAACAGCTGCTAAGCAATTAGGATATATCGACCGGCCTACCAATGCTACCGATATGGTATTTGTCGGCATCGGCATCTTAATAGGAGGAGTTATCGGCGCCTTGGCCATTCACATAGGCGGAGTTCCCATCAGTCTCAGCACAAGTGGAGGAGCACTGATTGCAGGTCTGGTATTCGGATGGTTGCGCAGTAAACACCCCACATTCGGACAAATTCCGGAATCCTCTCTATGGGTATTGAATAATGTAGGATTGAATATGTTTATAGCCGTCGTAGGAATCTCTGCAGGTCCCAGTTTCATCCAAGGACTGAAAGAAGTAGGACCAATGCTTTTTATTATCGGCATCCTTGCCACTTCATTGCCTTTATTGCTAGGACTGATATTGGCCCGATATGTATTTCACTTCCATCCTGCACTGGCATTGGGATGCACAGCCGGAGCGCGAACTACCACTGCTGCACTGGGAGCTATTCAGGAAGCAGTAGACAGTGAGACCCCATCGCTCGGCTATACCGTGACCTACGCCGTGGGGAACACCCTTCTCATTATTTGGGGAGTAGTCATTATTTTATTAATGTAATCATCTAAACCTTATAACATTATGGAATATTTAAGCGATAAGAGCAGCGTAGCGAAAATGGACAAGAACTTGGAAAAAATCAGTCCGTTTGAGCTCAAGAACCGTTTGATAGAAATGGCAGATGAAAGTGTGAAGAAGATGGCACACGTCATGCTGAATGCCGGCAGAGGAAACCCCAACTGGATTGCCACCGAAGCTCGTGAAGCCTTCTTCATTTTGGGATCTTTTGCCATTGCAGAATCTCGACGTGTCATGGATATGTCTGAAGGAATAGCCGGTATTCCTCAGAAAGAAGGTATTGCCCAACGGTTTGAGCTGTGGCTGAAAACCCATGAAGGCGAACCGGGAATCGGTCTGTTGAAGCGTACTTATAATTATATGTTGATGGAACATGCAGTCGATCCTGATTCCTTAGTACATGAGTGGGCCGAAAGTATGGCAGGCAACCAATATCCGATGCCTGACCGTATCCTGAAGTATACGGAAATACTTGTACGCGACTATCTGAATCGGGAAATGTGTGACGGACGTCCCCCTCAAGGCAACTTTGACCTTTTTGCCACCGAAGGCGGTACGGCAGGCATGTGCTATGTATTCGATTCGTTAGAAGAAAACTTCCTATTGCACCGCGGAGACAGCATCGCTTTGATGGTTCCTGCCTTTACTCCATACATCGAAATACCCGAACTGACTCGTTACGATTATGACGTACTGAACATCAGCGCTGACACGATAGACGAAAACGGCTTGCACACCTGGCAATACAAAGTTGCGTGACCCGAAGTACAAAGCCCTGTTTGTAATTAACCCGAGCAATCCGCCCAGCTACGAGCTGAACAAGGAATGTGTAGATGCCATCAAAGACGTAGTAAATCGTTGGAATCCAAACCTGATGATAATAACAGATGATGTCTATGGAACTTTTGTTCCCGGATTTAGAAGTCTGTTGGCAGATTTACCGTTCAATACCATCTGCGTATATTCATTCTCGAAGTATTTCGGAGCTACGGGATGGCGCATAGCCGTCAATGCCATCCACGAAAATAATGTATTCGACAAGCTGATTGCCGCTTTACCCCGTAAACGCAAAAGTGAACTTGCCAAACGATACGGTTC
>OMGM01001141.1_pt1 | contig 10333 bp, 13 predicted proteins | sample 1645851 | NCBI WGS metagenome assembly OMGM01 (sample SAMEA103958126, study PRJEB25191) | human gut metagenome | reverse complement strand
TCGCTCAATATGAACACACCCTCGCTCAATATGAACACACCCTCGCTCAATATGAACACACCCTCGCAAATAGACGAAGAAAAAGGTGAAGACATAGAAAAACTATCAGAAAATATAGTCAAAGAGCAATCTAACCTCGTTCAATATGAACAGGGGTCCGCTCAATATGAACGAGGGTGCGCTCAATATGAGCAGGGGTGTGTTCATATTGAACGAGGGTCCGCTCATATTGAACAACAGAATAAGATATATATAGATAATATAGAGAATAAAGAGAATCATAACGAACGAAGTGAGTTTAATAAAGAAACTGATATGAAGATTTTGGAATGGTTCAATTCTCGTGACTTATCCTTTCCAGATCTTTCTTCTTCTGATTTTGAAACTATCATTAACCTTCCAGATTTTGCCGATAATGATTTTGATATGGCAATAAGAGAAGTTTGGGGATATTTGCAATATGATGAAGACTCTCCAGGTAATTACATCCCAGCTGAATATTTCAAAGATATTCTTTACCGTGCTTGGAATGATTTAAAAACTATCAATCCGGATTTCTCTCTTTCGGAACAAGACATGAAGAATATTTTTGGATTCGATGTTGAGATGCAGAATGGAGAGCCTGTATGTTATGTGACTCCCAGTAAAATTAAAAACATCAATCAATCTCCTTCATCTTCCAGAAAAATTAAACGGAAAGGAGTAGGGGACCGAACCTCCAGATTAATATTTCTTGAATCTATTCGGCAAATCGCTGAAAAAGATACGAACATGTTAACAGATGCCGAATATGCAATATGGCTTATGATTGAGTTCGTGAAAGAACGGGAGAGTAATCAGCAACCTCGTCCATCGGAAGTGACAAAAGCAGCTTATGAAGATTTGCTTAAACGTTTCTCGAACGAATCGAAGGTACCTGTGGAAGATTTAAGAATCCTGTGGAAAGAACTTCCTCAAAAAAATACAGTTAAACTTCATCCTCAACAGTTATCAGTCGATAAGATTATAAACTATAACGTGCAGGTAAATCAGGCAAGTGATGTGGAAGATCTTTATAACAAAAAGATGGCAGAACAACCATGAAGTCTTTTGCCACCTTCCAGAATCCTTTTCCTTAGCCGGGCTTGATTATCTTATTTCGGGTTCGGCTAAGAAGTTTCTTCTAATTTCTATTTCTTCAGACAGTATTCTAATCGCATCTTTCTCTTTCCGGAAATAATTACCTGCCAGATAACGTTTATTACTTGTTACATTTCCCTTTTCCACATCAGAAGTAACTTGCATTTTATCTGTAATATACCAGTAGCGTTCTCCTGTAGCTACTTTCATGTTCAAAGGCTCAATTCGTTTTAGAAAATGATTCCATGTCTTACCGACCTTAGCTAATTCTATATCCAGAGCCTTTCTTTGATAGTCCGCTGGCTTGAAAGTTGTGAATGAGAAATCATCTATTTTTCCTAGATACTCGTTCATGCTGTATTTAACCGGTTCCCCTTTGATAACATAGCAATACATAACAATGTCTCCAGAGGATTTATCTGTAAGTCTTACGACTCCATATCCTTCTTGACCAGTTTTATGGTTATGGAAACATACTAAATCACATGATTTGGGAATATACTTAGTAGAAATTACGAAAAATGGGTTGCCAAATTCTTGACCATTTTCATCTAAAACTAAATAGAGGCGATTTAAAGCATTTTCTCCGGCTGGGGTTATAATGTCTACAGGGATTGTTATTTTGTCGAAATTAGGCGTATTTCCGTCAATTCTAAGGCATATTAAAACTGTATTCACATTCCCTTCTTGTACCAAGCCTATAGAATCATTCCATTTTACTGCATCTCCAGCTCCAAATCCTTTGTCAAACCAGTTAGCAAATGTAGCGTAATCGAGAGATTCAGGATCGTCTGAATAACTGGAAGGTACATGCAGCTTAATATTATATTCTGTTTTGCAATAAGAACTGATTCCTTTAAAATCAATTTCAGACTTATATTTTCTTTTTCTTAGAAAATGCTCTACTTGTTTTTTAGTTTTCATATTTGGATAAAATAATCAATTGTTAGGCAAATGTAATATGATTTTTTGATAAACGTCAATTTGGATATAAAAATTTAGCTTAATTACCATAAAACGAGACTGAAAAAATAGGTGGCTAGAAAAAATTAGAAAACTTATATATTGAATTTTTATATCATTGTCAATTTGAATATATTGGAGAATAATTATTTCTCTGTACTAGAAAAATAAAGTTAATAAATTGATGCTGGGATAATTACAAAATCTCTACTTCCAGATTCGATATATTATAAAATTAATGTTAGAAATTGGAGATAATTTTATTGTATTGAATAATATGGTCTGGAAGAGAATTGGCTTTTCATACTATGATCGACTTTTGAAAAAACGAGATTGAAAAATCAGGTCGGATTATATATACGGTATTCGCTCCAAAGTTAACCGGCTCTGCCTTCTTTTTTTTATGTTTTTAGTTGGTATATTCTTGTAAATCAATTGTTTATATTGTTTCACTAATATACAAAAGTGAAACAAATGTACTTTTGCCCTTTGTTTTGCCTATTCTTTTGTTTTTGATACTCTTTTGAAATTATTACAAATTTACCCTTTTGTGTATGTGATTTGTTCCCGTTCCTTTTTTGCATCCAGGTAACAACATCCCGCGCGTATATGTGTGCGTATGTGTGTATGTGTGTCACGATTTGCCCTAATAAGTAACCCCGCGTACACGCGCGTGTGTTGTTGTGCTTATTTCATTGATTATCAATTGTTTATAGACGGAATTCTTTATTGTATATTTATATATTGCTGAAAATCAATTGTTTATAAATTATTTTAGTCTTAAAATGAAATTAATTGATTATTTATTTGTGTATATCAAAATATTGCCATATCTTTGCAACGTCAAGTTAAGATAACGGCTACTTGATAAAGTGTTTACTTTCCGTTTTGGTTTTATCTGTAAACCTACAAAAAGCGAAAACCGCAAACAGATACGAGATGATAAACGTAATTAATAACCGTAAAAACAAGAAGTAAGAAACGGACAAAAGAAAGTAATACAGAAAAGCAAAAGGAGTGCGAAAGCGAAAGCAAAAGCGCACGCCCAGACATAAAACGGGATGTTTTGTGAACGGGGAAAGAATGCACCTGACTGTAATGCTCAGTTATTAAAGAGGGTTATGCAAACCGTCGTTAGCCCCAGGTGTGTCCATACGTTAAAACTACGCAACCGCTGTGATAGCGTTATGAGTTTAGCAAGTTGTACGTAACAAGCGCGTAGTATGCCTAGAATGTGCATAAATTATACCCTCGCTAGTGTGGACGTGAGGAAAAAGGGAAAAGCGTGGGCTTAGTGCCATAAGTGTGCCTGTCACACTTGCATACCGAAAAACGGATGTCTGCGCAAAGGTGTGAAAATCTGCCCCTAATGCGAACTGAGAAAAGGTGAGCCAAAAGTGCGTGAAAACGTAAAACTGACTCTGTCGAAAGTGTGCCCAAGTTGCACCACCGTAATCACCAACGCAACGCAGCCCTAACAGTGAAGAAGTGTATGCCAAAAGTGTGCTTTAACGGTAACGATGGAAATTACCTACCACATAGGCGAAAGCGTATGTAAAAAGCTGCAATTCAATCGGTTTGGTTGCAGTTGGTGAGCACTCATACACAGGGCGCACGGCTCCGTTGCGCTGTTAGTGACGGGCAAAAAGTTGTACATAGAGTGTGCTGGATAGGTGAATGTCCAGTATGCTCTGATTGGGCTTTAACGCAATCGAAAGCGTGTAAACGTTTTCGGTGGTGCGTTCCTATTTTGGTAGGTCGGGGTTCGATTCCCCGATTGCCTACAATGCGCTATTGCAGAAAATTCCTAAAAAACAGTAATCATGGGAACAATTAGTAGGTATAACAGTGTACAATTTGAGAACTTAAACGCAAATGAGTTGGTAGGCGTAACTTTGGTGTATAAGAGTGTAAATCGTGACGGAGAAACGCATTATTCAGGACTGAATTTTGCCGGTGATGAATACACGCCAAAGGATAAGACACAGGACGAGATTTTCCGCGTGTGGAAGAATGTGGTAGCTACGTTCTGGACTGTGAAAGCGGTGGAAGCTGGGCTGCGTGAAGATAATGGTGGTATTGCATCCAAATTGCGTAGCGGTACACCGGCTGAAATCATAGTGCGTACAAGTGATTGCAAAGTGTCAAAGAAGTGGGATGTTGAGGGAAGTGTATGGAGCCGTATTGGTTTGGTGCCTACAAAGAAAGACCTGGATTGTGCAGCGCGTGATTTTAAGAAGAAAATTCATGCTGCTACAAAAGCATCTTTCGATGCTCTGAAATTCCGTTTGAACTTTGAAGAAGTAGCCGCAAAAGCCGCTGACTATTATGAAATCTTGGGTGTGAAGCATGATGCTACGGAAGCGGAAATTAAAGCTGCATACAAACAAGCTGCTAAATCTGCTCATCCTGATGCCGGTGGTTCCAATGAAAAGATGCAAGAGGTAAATGCAGCATGGGAAGTGCTGGGAAACGCTCAAAAGCGTGCGGAATATGATGCGCGAATGGCTGCATAAATAAAGAACTGGTAAGTCATAACATACATAGCACGTCTGGAGGTGAATACAGGCGTGCTATTTCTATGGGTAAAACGAACGTGGAAGCGTAGCGTGCAAGAAGTGCGAGTCTTTGTTACCCACTTTAATTGTGGCATGTACTTTTGAGTGCGTGCTATTTTTGTGTCTGATTGTAAACCTTTAAAAAATAAAGCATGAAACGAGCAAGAATCCAAAGAACGAGCGTGAAAATCATTTCTACCTCTTGTGCAAGTATGACATTCTATTTGCCTAAATCTCAAAATGTTACCGTGAAGCGGAAAACTGTGTATGATTTATTTAAAGCGTAAATCTATGAAGAAGTATGTTGTGGTATATAAGCGGAAAAAGTATATCAAAGTAGCTACTGCAATTGGTAGTAAATTCTATAGAATCTTGGTAGTTATATGTCTGTTGTTTTCCTGTATTACGATAAATGCCAAAACTATAAGGGTATTTACAGGAAACATACAGCGCGTGGAGAAGACTGTGAGAATAGATGGAAACACTTACTTCCTAACATTGAAAGATGGTACCATGTACCAACTAGAGAATGAGAAGCAATATAGTATTGTATTGGAGAGTTGGAAATATTTCAAGTTTATAATGATTGATGTGAAAGATAATGGCAAGAAAGAATGATATAGCCAGTTTCTTCTACTATATGTGGAATTGCTGGGATGAGCACGAATGTGCTGTTGCTTTTGAAAAAGCCGAATGTGGATGGAGGCATTTATGGAATAAGTATCGTGAATATAATAGTCAAAATGGTCATTATGGAGCGGTAGAAGAATTTTTTGCCAATTTGGATGACAGGAATCAGAACTTACTTGTAGAGCGTGCACTGGAAATGTACAGCGGTAAAAAACGTATCAAATGAAAAAGATATTCAAAGTAATCGTGGGATGTGTTATTGTTATACTAACATTAAAAGCTTGCCGCTTGAATTATGTGTGCGATGTAGTCGATAGCATCCCAAAAGAAATCCGAGAGCGCATAATTACAGAGCATCCAGAATGTGCCAATATTGATTTGTTAGTGAAATTCTGGGAGACTAAAGGAGATTCCCTTGTTTCTGAAATTGTTCAGGAACAAATATATGACTGTGAACTTACCGAGTATTTGAAACTCCATCCCGAAGAGAACAATTAATATCAAGATAATAATGGAAACAAAAGTGTGTAAAGAATGTGGTCAGAGCTTACCTATATCAAATTTTTCTAAGAATAAGGCAACCAAAGATGGGTTGGCAAACTATTGTAAGAAGTGTGACAAGGAAAGAAGACGCAAATCTAGTGGCGGCATAACTCAACAAGGAGTAAAAGCGACTCTGAAAATGTCTGACTTTGATGACAACATGTTGTTTGCTGAATTGCGTAGACGTGGATACACTGGAGAATTACGTTATTCCAAAGTAGTAAATATATAGGTATGTACACAAGTTATGGCTGGGAGTTGACTAATCTTTTGCAGGGACAAGATGAAGAATATCTGCTTGAAGTGTTAACGGAAAATTACAGACGTTTGAGAGATGTGCCAGATCATCTTATTGTGACATTGCTTGAATACCGTGGTTATACTGGGAGATTGATAAAAAGTGAAAATTAAAATAAAGAAGTATGATACCAGAAATTATCGAACAAATGCGCAAAGAGTTATACGATACTAAATTGTGCATCTCTGATTTCGAGAAGTATGATTTGAAAACTCTTGAAAAGACTAATGAGCCATTTTTTTGGTTAGTGCGCACACACGGAACACATCTGTGTTTTATTGGCCCCAGTGTAGAAAGTCTTTTTTCGTCAGAAAGTAACCGGTTTGCAATTATGAAAGATTCTCTTGCGATAATAGCAAGTATTGTTTATTGGGACGATTTGGACTATAATAAGTATTTTTATTGGGATGGAGCACAACTTCAAAAAGTATCTAAAGATAAGATTGTTTCAATATTCAATAATATCTGGGGAAGCCGGATACATCAACTTTCCATTCAATACCCTGAAGAGTATGCAGCCATAAACAAACCATTGGAATTTAAAATGTCCCCAGAAATATCAGAGCGTGTAAAAGAGGTCAAGAATATTGCTTCGGAATTGCAAGATTCAAGTTTTGAAGATTGCTTGAAAAGTCTACAAAAATGGGTGAGATTTGCCGTTAACCAACATATTGAAATATACGGTGATTTTGCGAAAAATAGCTTTGGATTCTCTGAGGTGGTAAATGGCGAACGCAAAATTTGCGGCGGGATAATTATGTCCCCAAATGCGACTGAAAGACGTTGGAGCATTCATACATAAAACTATTGTAATATGAAGTATTCAGTAAATCCTAATCTCAATGCTGTTATGAATAGTATTGAGAAACAATTGTTATCCAAAGGAAAGGATAAGCAAGAGAGTATTCAAATTATTAAGAGGTATATAAAATCATTTCCTAAAGAACCGGATTATAACTTGGCACAACATGGAGGTATGCTTGTTTCCCCTTATGATGTGAGAGAATTGAATATTAAATGCGGTTATAGTGCTGTTGTTCAGAACAAAATTTCTGACGGGAGAGTCTGGAGTATATACTTGTTGCAAGTAGGAAGAGTTGCAAGGGAACTTTTAAAAGCAAACGAACTATGAAAGTTATATCAGAAATTTCACTTCGAGATTTCAAATTTTGGAGTGGGGGTGAGGATCGGGCAAAGAACTGTACCGATGAACAACTGGATAAAATTGAATCCATAATGGAAAGTGATGCTCCTGAAAGTGGTTGGACCGATGATGACATAAATAATTTCTTTTGGTTTGACTTTGATACAATCGCAGACTGGCTTGGATATAAAGACGAAAAACATTTTGATGCAGGCGTTAGAGAAGATGATGTGAAAGAAGCGCAAGATTGGTTTGATGGTATTACAGACACCGAAGATATGATTGGTATTGCGGGTTTTGATAGGGAAGACTATATTTCTACAGATGAAGATGGGAAAGAAGAATTTGATGAAGATCTTGTTTGCTATGACTTTTCAAATTGGTGGGATAATATGGATGATATTGAACAAGTGAAAGAGTATCGTAAGCACGAGTAAAGTGTTATGGTAGAAATCCGGGTTCGATTCCCGGAACACTACATATATTAGTTGTTTCCATGTGTGTTGTTCGACATGTTTTTGTTTGAAGGGTGGCGCGATCAGAATGTTATTGTTCTGGTTGCGCCTTTTCTTTTAAAGTTAAAGCGAGTTAATATTCAAAAAGTGGACAACTATGGACACCATCAAAAAACTATTCGATAATAAAAACAAAAGGAAATATCCTTTATCTCCCGATTTACTATGTTATGTTCCTGGAGAACAAGGTGCCGGAAGAAGAGAACATGTACTTTTAGGTTTAATACGGATTGCGGTTTACAATATAATTCCTCCCCTTATGTTTAGACTTACCTTAATTGGCGTATGTAGTGCTCATTGACAAAGCCGAGAAAATAATTTGGTGGATAATATCTTTGTATCTATGGGTATTCACTAAAAATCATGGTTGCATATATAGTAATATTTTAAGTAGAAAAATATATTGAATATACTTTGGTATTAAAATAATAGCTATCTTTGTGCCATGAACAATCCATTGCGACAATTAGGTAATATCCCTGTTACAGCTTCCGTATTGGAGTTCCTGTTCCCTCATATCAGGGGCGGAAGCCAGAAACTCAGGTTGCTTGAGCGTGACAAACAGATAATACGTCTCAAGAAGGGACTTTATGTGTGCAATCCTGAAATAACGGGGAAAATCCTTTCGACAGAATTGATAGCCAATCATCTGTATGCCCCTTCGTATGTTTCCATGTCATCGGCTCTGCGCTATTATGGGCTGATACCGGAAGAGGTTTACACCAAACAGTCCATGACTTTGAAGTATGCAAAGAACTTTGACACGCCGTTTGGCAGGTTTGAATATACGCATATTTCGAAGGCTGCATTCTCTGTAGGACTGACAAGTATCAAGAAGGACGGCTATGCGTTTGTGATGGCTACGCCGGAAAAGGCTCTGTGTGATCTGATTGCCAATTCTTCAAAAGTGAATTTGCGCTACCTGAAAGATGCCGAAATTTATCTGGAAGAGGACATCCGGATGGAAAGGGAGGATTTTATGCAGATGGATGCCCGGTTGTTTGAGGAATATATCAAGGTCGGCAAAAAGGCCGATTCAATCCGTACTTTACTTAAATTGCTGAAGAAATGAAGAATGAGATTTATGACAATATGCTTTCTGCATATGGTGTGACAACGGAACAAGAAAGACGTAATGCCATATTTGAAGCAAACCAGCAGGTGATACTTGCCGGACTCTACAATGGTGGTTTCTTCGATGTGGCCGCTTTCTATGGCGGTACCTGCCTTAGAATTTTTCATGGTCTCCAACGCTTCAGCGAGGATATGGATTTTTCCCTCCTGACTCCCAATGACAAGTTCGATTTCACGAAATACTTCCAGCCGATAATAGATGAATTTGCTATTGTCGGTTGTGAAGTGGAGATTAAAAAGAAAGACAAAAAGAGTTTTGGTAAGGTGGAATCAGCTTTCCTGAAAGACAATACGGATGTGTATGATGTGTCTTTCCAGACTGATAAATCCATAAAAATCAAAATTGAGGTTGATACCCAGCCTCCGTTGAATTTCAAAACGGAGCAAAAGCTGCTTTTACAGCCTCATTCCTTCATGACACGTTGTTTCACTTTGCCGGATTTGTTTGCCGGAAAGATGCACGCATTGGTGTACAGAGGTTGGAAGAACAGGGTGAAAGGTCGTGACTGGTATGATTTTGAATGGTATGTACGCCACAATGTACCTCTTGATTTTGCTCATTTCGCAGAGCGTGTCCGCCAGTTCAACAATGAAGAAATCAGACAGGAGGTGTTCATGGCTAAACTGAAAGATAGATTGGCGTCAGCGGACATCAATCAGGTAAAGAACGATGCCCTTCCGTTTGTCAGGAACCCCAATGAACTCGATATCTGGTCAAACGATTATTTTGTCCAGTTGGCGGATATAATGAAGTTTGAATAATAGCAGCTAATATTTACTGATTATGGCAAAACAAATTTTGATCGACATTAAGGAGAAGAAATTGAGTGAAGTTGCGCACTATCTTATGATATATTTCCCGTATAACGAGGAAATGTGCAGCTATACTGATGTATGGATGGAAGAACTATACGAGAATAAATATCCATTGGTTTCTAAAGGTATGTGGACATGCGACAGTGGGACGTATATTCTGCTCGATAAAGATAAAAAAGCGATATGTAAGATTACCGATTATGTGCCAAACGGTCTGATTCCGGAGTCAGATGACTGCGGAGACTATATCCGTTTAAGGATCAATAGTGACGGCACGATAGAAAACTGGCCTGAGAATCCGGACTATTCTGATTTCATAGAAGGCTCTGAGGCTGTAGAAAGGATTGACACGGATATCGAAGAAGAACCGATATTGGATACAAGAGTAGAGTTTACTTACAGCCAACTTATGGCAAAATTGCTTCAATTGCCTAAATTCTTGCAGCTGGAAATAGGAAAAGCGTTAGTGGCAAATGCTTCGGAAGGATTTGAAGAAGACGAATGAGTAATTGGGAAAATAGACATGACAGGTCAATTTTTATGCTATATTGCTATTTTATCGATTATAGATGTCTGAAATTGAATATTTTTCAATACATTTACAAAATGTCAA
>OMGM01001135.1_pt1 | contig 10417 bp, 11 predicted proteins | sample 1645851 | NCBI WGS metagenome assembly OMGM01 (sample SAMEA103958126, study PRJEB25191) | human gut metagenome | reverse complement strand
ATAGCCACTCTTGATTTCTCCCCAGTGGAGACGCATAACCTCTCTGATTACTCTGGTTACTCTGTGGCGGACAATACTATTTCCTACTTTTTTACTTACGGAAATTCCCACGCGGTTAGAAGAAATGTCATTCTTCTTTATTATCATTACAAAACAGCGGTTCGCCTTAGACTTACCATTACGATATACCGCCTGGAACTCCCAATTCTTTCTTAAAGACTTAAATTCACTCACTTAACTTTCTCAACTTTCCAAAAAATCAATGAGAAAAGAAAAGGTCACATCACTGCGACCTAAGCTGATAATTTATTTCTTCCTTTTGCTCTTCTTCTAGCTAATACTTTTCTGCCGTTAGCAGTACTCATTCTTTTTCTAAAACCATGAACTTTAGATCTCTGTCTTTTCTTTGGCTGAAATGTCATCTTCATTGTAAACGCACCTCCTTCTTATACCACAATAATATGGGTTATATTATAATCCTGTTTTATGTGGCAGGAATATTATATCAAGTCTAATATTAAAACATCAGCATTTATTATATTAAGAAAATGTCACTAAGTCAAGCAAAAAAAATTATTTTGCAAAATAATTTTTTATTCACTTTAATTAACATTTAATACCACTATTTCAACAAGTTATCCACAAAATGTGTATAATTCGTGGATAACTGTTGATAATTATGCCTGTTTTCCACTTTTATACTCAAAAACCGCCTATTTTCGACATGTATTGTGTGGAAAATCAATCCACATCTCTTATCTTTAAAAATGTTTCTTCCTATTATAATGTCAGTTTTACGTCATACACAACATATAGTTTCTTCCACATCAATTCACATTAATTATCCCTGATTGTGATTTTAATTTTACACACTCAGTCATATCTTTGATACCTTGATTAAAACCTCGTTTTGGTATATTATATATTAGAATAACTTTACATTTTAATAAACCGAAAGGTGTACTATATAATTATGGAAGAATTAAAACAAAAGTGGGATCTTATAATACAGACCCTCAAAGAAGATTACGACATTACAGATATGTCTTTCAGAACGTGGATAAAGCCTATTCAAGTATATTCAGTTGTAGGCGACAAAATTACTCTTTTAATTCCTGAAAATAATAACGATAGTGACGGCAAGGGATTAAGCTACAATATGCGTGTTGGCTATATAGAAAGAAAGTATCTTGCAGCCATCACTCTTACAATCGCTGAAATTATGGGCAGGGAATATGATGTAACACTCATGTCTTCTATTGATAAGGAAAAGATTGATAAGAAGCAGAAGCAAAAAGATACTTCCGCATCCAAAAATAATAATATACAGAATCTTAATCCTAATTATACATTTGAAACTTTTGTCATCGGTAATAATAATAATCTTGCACATGCCGCATCTTTAGCTGTTGCCGAGACTCCCGGTGAAGTTTACAACCCGCTTTTTATCTATGGTGGTGTTGGACTTGGAAAGACTCACCTTATGCAGGCTATTGCACATTTTATTATTGCAAGTGACCCATCTAAGAAGGTTTTATACGTAACTTCTGAGACATTTACTAATGAACTTATCGAATCGGTTAAGACTAACAAGAACACTGAATTCAGAAATAAATACCGTAATATTGACGTTCTTCTTATTGATGATATTCAATTTATAATAGGAAAGGTTTCTACTCAGGAAGAATTTTTCAATACCTTTAATGACCTTTATCTTTTAGGAAAACAGATTGTTATATCTTCTGATAGACCACCTAAGGAAATGGAAACTCTCTCCGAAAGATTAAGAACACGATTTGAAATGGGACTTCCGGTCGATATACAGATCCCTACATATGAAACTAAGATGGCTATTATTAATAGGAAAGCAGAGATTTCAGGACTTGATATTCCATATGAAGTTTCTGATTATGTAGCTACCCATATCAAGTCAAGTATCAGGGAGCTTGAAGGTGCATTAACTAAACTTTCAGCATTTTCTAAGCTTTCACATACGCCTATAACTGTGGAATTTGCAGAACAGACATTAAAGGATCTTATCTCACCTGATGCGAAAAAAGAGATAACCCCTGAACTTATTATCCAGACGGTTGCAGACCATTTTAATGTCAAATATGATGACCTTTTATCATCTAAGCGTACAGCTGACATTGTTCATCCACGCCAGATTGCTATGTATCTGTGCCGTCAGATGACCACAGCTCCACTTCAGGCAGTTGGTAAGGCTCTCGGTAACCGTGACCATACAACAGTTATCCACGGAGCTGAAAAGATAGCTCAGGAAGTTGTCAAGAATGATTCTATGCGCAATACCATAGATATTATCATTAAAAAGATAAATCCTTCATGAGTTATTAACAGTTGTACACCTGTATTTGCATAGTTATCCACATGGTTATCAACATATTGTGGATTTATCCACATATTATTATTGATATGTTGTTTATAGACTGTGCTTTTTATGTTGATTAAATTTAATAACTTTTTTTTGAATTTTTCATTTTATTTTTTATCAACATTTTTTTATTGTTTTTAACACGCAATACAGTTACTAATAACTTGGTTATCCTATGGTGTAATGCTGATATTTACTGGGTTTGTATGACTTTTTAACATATTCACAGCCCCTACTATAACTACTACTGAATTATATATTACTTCATAAGTTTGAGTATCCGGGCAAACTTCTATCCCTCTAAAGCCTACAACAATAGATAAAAAAAATACTAAACTGAAATATAATACATTGTTATTACTTTTAGTAGAACAAAGCAATAAAACCCACCATAAAAGACTAAAGCCAATCATGCGACACTGTAACGAATTAAAATAACTTTAATACAATAATTTTTCATAGATTATTTTCCAATCCTTCTACTTCTTCAACCGTCTCAAAAAGTGAACTAATTTATTGTGTCCCTTACGCCCTAAGCTATAATATAATATACAATGGATATATCTTTTTAAAATATACACAGTTCCCTTCTTCAACCATTTTCCATCAAAATGATGCACACAATAAGTTTCTTCAGATATTGCTATTTTTCCAACGTTATAATCTTTAGGAGAGAAAAAATAATAAGGCTTAATATCTATATTCTCATGCTTAATAACAGAATGTACCAAAAGAGGAACCGGACGCATATCATAAGACCCATCCTGCTTAACAAAAGGACGAACATTATAATAATCTAAGCATTTCTTCACCCATTCACATCCTTTTTCAACTCCAATCACGGCAGCTTCTATATCACCACTAGCTTCCTCTCCTATTATTTCTTTTTCACATAAAAGAGGATCGAATGTTTTTAAAACCTCTACGTCAGCATCTAAATAGATACCTCCATAATGATATAATGCATAGAATCGTATGTAGTCTGCCGCAAAAGCATATTTTCTGTTCTCAAAGCTCTGTTTTAGCCAAAGATTTGATGAAACATCAATTCTATTCGTATCCCATAGCATTATCTCATAATCCGGCAAAACTCGCTTCCAAGATTCTAAGCAATTAGCAATCAAAGGAGGATACGGTTCACCACTAAGCCAACAAAAATGAATAATTTTAGGTATCATGATAATAAAGTAAATAGTTTATCCCAAAGCATATAAACCTTTTCAGGAGAAAATCTAGACGCATCTTTAGCAGCTCTCTCTCCCATTAAATGTCTCAATTTGTCATCTCCACATAATTTCAACATACAGTCTACCATCCTATCCATTTCACCTTCAGGCAATAAATATCCATTATAATTATCTGATACAACCTCTTTTGGTCCTGTTTTGCAATCAAAACTTATAATTGGAAGTCCATAAGATTGTGCCTCTAATAAAACCATCGGTAGCCCCTCAAATCTTGATGTCATCAAATATATAGAAGAAGATAAATAATATTTTGAAACATTATTTGTAGGTGGCATAATTTTAATCCTATCTTCTAAATCTAATACTTCAATCATCTGTAAGAGTTTCTTTTTATCCTGTCCATCCCCCACAATAACCAAATTCCAATCACGATTGATTTTAGCAAAAGAACTAAAAACATGTAACATTATATCAAAACCCTTTTGCGGATACAGTTTCCCTATCGCCAAAATTGTTTTATTATTTAAAGAAGATTTCTGTTCTGGAAGAAAGATACTATTGGGAATAACGAAAGAACAAGTATTTAACTGTTTCATTTTAAAAAGATCTTCATTTGTCAACACAATAGTTGCATCTAATTTATTGTAAGAAATTTTTCTTAACATTTTCCAAATAAAAGAAACGCAATCAAAAGAATTATGTTCACAACCAACCCTTTTTCCATATGTTTTTGGTAAAATTCCAAGTACCACATTAGCATATGTTCCTATTCCTAATATAAAATCAAAATTATGTGTAGACAAATACTTATATAATTTTATACAAACCAACAACTTAGACAAGACAAAAGTATTTTTGACATTCAAATAATCTATTTCCACACTTGCAGCAACAGGAAATATTTCAGTGTCTTTCCTTTTATCCATGGATAAAATACAACAATTTACACCTTTTTGGGCATACCAAGATGCTATGTGAGAAGCTACTTTCTCCCCTCCACCCTTAAAATGGATATCATTAACGATTAACAATATTGCTTTCATTTTTTAACAAAATAAGGACATAACATTAGGATGATATATTTCATAAAATCCCATATCCACCATAAATCAAATTTTCTAATCCGTAGCACTTCTCTAAAAACTGCATTTCTATGTGAAATCGTCAAACCAATGCAAACATCGTATCTAGCAATAGTTTGAGGTAGATATTTTATTGACTGCATACCATACTTACCAAGTAACTGATACATCATATTATAATCTGCATCATATTTATACTTCACATCAAAACCTATCATTTTTGCATTTTCAGTTCGCACAAAAAAAGACTGATGAGAAGTAGGCATATTTCTCAACAAAAAATTAGGTAATCTTGATTTTAATAGCTCTTCTCCTCTCGGACGTACATAAATTGTGTCTCCATACAGAGCTACAATTCGTCTATCATATTGTTCCAACTGCAGGTTCTCTAATACTTCAGTATGTACAAAAGAATCACCTGAATTCATAAAATTAATCCATTCTCCTGATGCTATTTTTAAACCTTTATTCATCGCATCATAAATACCTTGGTCAGGTTCACTAATCCAATAAGAAATTTTATCTTGATATTTTTTTATTATATCTACAGTTCCATCAGTACTTCCACCATCTATTATAATATATTCAACATTTGAATATGTTTGATTTATAACAGATAATATTGTAGATTCAATAGTTGCAACAGCATTATAAGAAACTGTCACTATAGAAATTTTTTTATTCATACACATAAATCAACAAATCTCTTTATATAAATTCACTAATTGAGTAGCTGATTTCTCCCATGAAAATAAAAATAACCGTTCATATCCTAACTGCTGTAAAGAATTTATTTGCTCTGATGAATATGAGATAAAAGATGATATACATTGATAAAAATCAGAGCCATGTTTATCTAAGTTAAAATATAGGGCAGCATTTCCTGCAACTTCAGGAAAACAACTTTTATTATTTAATAGAACAGGACATCCAGCCGCAAAAGCTTCCAATATTGGCATACCAAAACCCTCATCTAACGAAGGATAAATAAAAGCTTCCGCATTAACCAATAGATTATTAAGTTCATGTGAAGAAGCAAAATAATGAATAACCTGATTACCAATATTTAAAGACTTTATAAGTTTATTTTCTTCCAATGTAAATGGCAATCCTGTGCACACTAATTTATATTCAGAATGCTCTTTCAATATTTTTGCCATTTCCATAATAAATAAATCAAAATTTTTATAAGAATCCCTTAACCCCATATATAAAAAATATTTATGCGGAATTATTGGTCGCTCTTTTCTTATTAAATCAAAATCAATATTATTATTATAGCCATGATGAATAACAAATATTTTTTCTTGTTGAATACCAAAAATATCCACAATTTTATCCTTCGTATATTGACTTACAGCAACAATTGCCGCAGCCTGTTTTGCTAAGTTAAATTTATTTTTCACTTGAAAATCATTTGCATTAAAATATTGAGGATATAATTCTGTAATCATATCATGAATAGTCAACACAAATGGTTTCCCGCCAAGATACTTTAAAAAATAATCGTCAAAAAATGTAGGGTGGAAAACATCATAATCCTGTTTTTTTATAGATTCTATCGCATAATTTCGATTTATATTTAAAGATGAAGGATAGCATGGAAACATTTTATTACATAAATCAAATATTCTTCCTTTTCCTTTAAACATTATAGGTAGCAAAAAATTATCAACTGTCTTTGATAGCCTACTCACATTCTTATCAAAGCCATATTCTTTTACATAAATATTATCCCTTTCTTTTAAAGCTATAGAATAAGCAACTGTCTGAGGTAAATGAGAAATCAGCTCTGCAAAACTTCTCGAAATTCCACCATATTTTTGAAATAAAAAAGCTTGATAATCATATAATATTTTCATAAAAAACATTTTTGAATTAATATAATCATATACCATAAAAATCACTAATATGTGGACTCTCATAGAATAAACAATCACGATCAAATTAGAAATTCACGAACGATTTTCATTCCAATTATATTATCTCGTGAGTCAGACAAACAAAAAATAAATCTAAAATAAAGATATTAAAAGAATCAACTTATTCTCTATTTCCTTAGAATACACAGATAATGTATTACAGTTTCTTTTATAAAAATATACTCAGTAAATTTACATAATCCAGCTATTAAAATCCATAACACAATACTAACTAATAGACCTATAAACAGTTGAGCTGGCAAACTAACAATATTGACAACAATCAAACTAGCTAACGTAATACAACAACACAAGCTAACAGTAGGAATAAGCAATTTCAAATGCTCTTTTATAGTAACTAATGGTAAAACCATTTTCAAAAGATAAACCATTATAAGGAAATCAAAGATTGAATAGATAACCAACCCAAAACACATAACATTAATACCAAAAGCCATTGTAGAAAATAATAAAATAAATGAAACCATCTTTTTCATGTATTCACCCTTTAACGCTAAATCACTTCTGCCACAAACATTAATAACTTCAACCATTAATATCATAATTGGATTTGCAATATAAGCTAAACAAAGAATTTTTAAAATAGGTGCTGACTGCATCCATTGATCACCTAAAAGAATATAAATTAAAGAATCAGAATAACATAATAAAACTGTCATTAAAGGAAATACACAGAATGTTGTCAACTGAACAGCTTTATTGTACATTGAATATAAGGCTTTAAGATCCTTCTGATACTGACAAAAAATAGGAAATAAAGCTCTATTAACAATCTTTGCTAAATTATTTGATGGAAATTGAGCAATAGTAGAAGTACGGTTATAATATCCCAAGGCAGTTGAATCGTATCTTTTACCAATAACAAGGGTATATAAATTCATATAAATACTATCAAGCAAACCAGCCAATAATAGCTTGGATCCAAACCCAAAAAGTTGTTTAAAAGATAATATTGAAAAACTATTAAGAGCTATATGCGGAGTGAATAACCACAAAAAAAATGTACAAAGAAAGTTATTTAATAAAGTTTGAATAACCAAAGCCCAAACTCCATACCCTTTATATGCGAAATATATTCCTATAACTCCACTAATAATAACTGAAATTAATGAAACAAGTGCTTGTCTTCGAAAGTCCAACAGAATTGTTAACTTTGCTCTATAAACAATAGATAATGAAATAAATATCAAATTCAGACCAATAACCCTTGTTACAGTTGTCAATACAGGTAACTCATAAAAGGATGCAATCCAAGGTGCTCCACAATAAAGTACCAAATAAAGCAATAGTCCCAAAACTAGATTAAAATAAAAAACAGTAGAATAATCCTTATCACTCCTATCTTGTTTTTGTATCAAAGCCGTAGAAAAACCACTATCAATTAATGTTTGAGCTATTGATAAAAAAATAACAACCATCGCAATCATTCCATAATCAGAAGGAAGTACTAATCTTGCAATAATAATACTTAAAAGAAATTGTATTCCTTGTACAGAGAAACGCTCTATCGCACTCCACAGAACACTTTTAGCTGTTTTACTCTTTAATGATTCTGACATAATATTCTATACCTTATTTACAATCAGCTATTCATTATTCTATTTTACGTTTCTCAATCACTTTATCCATATACATATGCATCCCTGTCCAAACCGCTACATCCGCAATAAATAACAGTGTATTATCAACATAGCTAACCAATAGAATATTACTTAAACTAAACAAAAAAGAAATGAACAAAATAGTTATCATTGCTTTTCTGACAGTAAATCCCATGGCAAGAAACTTATGATGGATATGCGTTTTGTCCGGCAAAAAAGGGCTTTTGCCATTACGCACTCTGCGAATGACAACACGAATTACATCCAGACATGGAACCAGTAATACGCTGAATGCAACCAATATGGCACCATTATAATTGAAATTCATCATTACATATTGGTTCATTGTATATTTAATTGTCAGAAAACTGAGAATAAAACCTAAAGTCAAACTGCCGGTATCTCCCATGAATATCTTTTTGCCACGCTCTGCCTGACCAAATACATTGTAATAAAAGAAAGGAAGTAACACACCGATAGTTGTAAAGGCTAAAAGACTATACAACCAAAGTCCATTATATATAAATAAATTACCATATACAAACAAAGCGACAATGCTAAGCCCGGAAGCCAACCCGTCTATACCATCAATTAAATTGATAGCGTTTGTAATAAATACAACTAGCAAAATAGACAAGGGTACTCCGATGTATACAGGAATGGAATAAATACCAAACATCCCATAAAAATCATTCACATATAAACCTGCCAATGGGAACATAGCTGCCGCAAAAATCTGTACAAGAAACTTCTGGCGCCAGCGTACTCCTACTAAATCATCGGCAATACCGACAATGAAAAGCAGGGTCAAACCGCTACACAACAATAAAAGTTCCGGAAATTGAGTGGTACCATCCATCCAGAAAAACCATCCCGCCTTCTTACATAATGCTACCAAAAATGTAACAGCAAAAAGTATGGTGGGGAAAAAGCAAACTCCGCCCAAGCGCGAAATGGGACGTCTATGAACCTTTCTTCCATCAGGAAGATCAAACAATCCTTTCCTTCTCGAAATGATGATAATATTGGGAATAATAATACGTGCCAAACTGATAGCCAACACGAAGCCTATTAAGATAATTATCAAATGTTCCATCATAATTCAAATTATAAAACCAAAGAATAAGTATTCTCACTACGAGATAAATCATAATTCAAGCGACAGATATGATAATACCTACCATTACCCCATCTTTGCGAAATTACGTCCATTCTTTTAGTTTTTGTGTCTAGTTATTAAGTCTTTCTATATATCCTATGGGCATCTCTACACAAGCAAATCCCAACGCTGCAATGCGAACGGCAACCTTGGTCTTCCCGTCTACAGTAACCAACTCTCCTTGTAGTCCCGATAAAGGTCCTTTTATTACCTGCACTTTTTCACCGGGTATCAAAGAAGGATCGTTGAGCGAAATAGCACTGTCCGAATAATCGAGCATAAACCGAAATCGCTCCATTTGTTCATCGGGTATGACCAACGGCACACTTTCGCCACGATTCACCATATACCGATTCACCGAATATAATTCAAGCACTTTCTTCCGTTCCAAAGCATCTACATGAACAAATACAATCATAGGAATCAATACCCTGGATATTTTTTTCCGGCGGTCACTCCATTGATGAATTTCTTCTTGTATCGGAAGAAAATTTTCAATTCCCATAGTGTTTAGGCGAGCACTTGTTTTCTTCTCGTGATAAAGGCGAACGTACACAGCCAACCACTGCTTTGGGTAGGCTTCGCCGTTACCTGTCACAATAGCAGGTAAATCAAGCGCTTCTTTTTCTGAATTCATAAAACTCATAATTAGCATTTTAGTACATATCTATTATCATAAATTTAATAATAGACACATCCATGATACTAAGACAATGCAAATATAGCGTAATACTGCGTAATAAAACAGTTTTTTTTAATTATTTATCCTATTTTTTCCGCATATCAGCAATCATATTCAAAAAAAATATTTTGCAAATGAATTAACATTATCTATGTTAGATAGATACTTATGTTTAACAGAATTAAATGTAAATTGTTTCGGCTGTATCCTATTATCACTGCTACCCCTCCGGATTATATCAAAAAGAAGACCGGCTAACTCATTTCAAGTTAATCGGCCTTCTGCTATTTTTTTAAGATAAATACCATTGATACATCTTATGCACCCCTTCCTCAATATCAATTCGATGGTGCCACCCCAATGCGTGC
>OMGM01001124.1_pt1 | contig 10462 bp, 10 predicted proteins | sample 1645851 | NCBI WGS metagenome assembly OMGM01 (sample SAMEA103958126, study PRJEB25191) | human gut metagenome | reverse complement strand
TTAAAAGGCAAAAAGGTAAAGATCGATTCACCAAAAACAGCGGTAAAACTGGGGATCGGAATGGTGCATCAGCATTTTAAACTTGTTCATAATTTCACTGTTTTGGAAAACATTATTTTAGGGGTTGAAGAAAAGGGTTTATTTGGTAAGCTCAAGACAGATAATGCGCGTAAGAAGGTGATGGGCTTATCTGAGAAGTATCATTTAAACATTGATCCAGATGCAAAGATTGAAGATATTACTGTTGGTATGCAGCAGCGTGTAGAAATCTTAAAGATGTTATATAGAAATAATGATATCTTGATTTTTGATGAACCTACTGCAGTACTCACTCCACAGGAAATTGATGAGTTAATGAAAATCATGAAGGAACTTATTAAGGAAGGTAAATCCATCATTTTCATTACTCATAAGTTAAATGAAATCAAAGCAGTAGCGGATCGCTGTACAATCATTCGTAAGGGACGTTATGTTGGTACAGTCAATGTAGCTGATGTGACTAAAGAACAGTTATCAGAAATGATGGTTGGTCATAAGGTAAACTTGACAGTCACTAAAGATGAACATGAACCATCTGATGTTGTATTAAAGGTTGACCATTTAAGCTATCAGCCTAAGACTTCAGATAAACTTCTTTTAAATGATGTTTCATTTGAAGTAAGAAAAGGGGAAATTGTTTGTATTGCTGGTATTGATGGCAATGGTCAGAGTGAATTGATTTATAACTTAACTGGACTTGAACAGCCTAATATGGGTCATGTTTACTTAAATGATGAAGAAATTACACATAAGAGTATTCGTTATCGTAATGATCATGGTTTATCTCATATCCCGGAAGACCGTCATAAACATGGGTTAGTTCTTGATTATACTCTTGGTGAAAACTTGATTTTAAAATCATATTATAAGAAAGACTTCCAGAATCATGGCATTATTAATTTTGATGCAATGAATACTTATGCTGATCATCTTATTGAAGAATATGATGTACGTTCAGGTGAAGGTAGAAATTCTATTGTACGTGGTATGTCCGGTGGTAACCAGCAGAAGGCCATTATTGCAAGAGAAGTAGAACAGAATGATGACTTACTTATCGCTGTACAGCCTACACGTGGTCTAGATGTTGGGGCTATTGAATTTATTCATAAGCAGATTGTTAAGACAAGAGACAACAATAAAGCAGTATTACTTGTGTCACTTGAACTTGATGAAGTTATGAACTTATCAGATCGTATTTTAGTGATGTATGAAGGGGAAATCGTTGCGGATCTAAATCCAAAAGAGACTACTATTCAGGAATTAGGACTTTATATGGCAGGTTCTAAGAGAGGAGAAGGTTATGAAAAGTAATAAACCCGCTTTAATGGAACGTGCCAGCTTCAAATCAATTGTGTCTTCTTTAATCGCAATTTTAATGGGGCTAGTCGTTGGTTTTATCATTATCTTAATTGCTAATCCTAGTGATGCATTACAGGGATTATCTATTTTATTAACAGGTGGCTTTAGAGAAGGGTTATCTAGTATTGGACAGGTTATTTATTTAGCTGTACCAATCATGATGACTGGTCTATCTGTTTCATTTGCTTATAAATGTGGTGAATTCAATATCGGTGTACCTGGACAGTATTTGGTAGGTTGCTTCACTGCTGTATTTATCGCTTTAAGAGCAACTTTTATTCCAGATAACTTAGTATGGATTTTTGCTATTTTAGGAGCTGGAATTGCTGGCGCTTTATGGGCACTTATTCCTGGTATCTTAAAGGCTGCTCGTAACGTAAATGTTGTTATTTCTGGTATCATGTGTAACTATATTGGTATGTTACTTGTTATCCAGGGTATTAAAGCAACTATCTACAACTCTACTGGTGCAGAAAGTTATGCTGTATCTAAAGCACGTAGTATTCCTGGATTTGGCTTAAATCAGATCTTTGGTGATCGTGTTAACCTTGGTATTATCATTGCAATCTTACTTTGTGTACTTGCTTGGTTTATCATGAATAAAACTACTTTTGGTTATGAATTAAAAGCATGTGGTTTCAATAAAGATGCAGCAAGATATGCAGGTATGAACGAAAAGAAATGTATCGTTTTAGCCCTTATGATTTCAGGATTCTTTGCTGGAGTAGGAGGAGCCTTAACATACTTATGTGGTACTGGTAAAACATTACCAATCACAGAAACATTACCAAACGAAGGCTGGAACGGTATCCCAGTTGCCTTACTTGGCTTCTCTAATCCAATTGGATGTATCTTCGCCGCCTTATTCATCGGTTATATGAATGTTGGTGGTAACTATATGCAGGCACTTAATATTGCGATTGAAGTTATTGATATTATTGTTGCTGTTATTATCTACTTTGCTTCATTCACACTATTCATTAAAGCCTTATTAGAACGTTATCAAAGAAATAAAAAGAGAAAAGCAGAAATGCAGAATGAAGGAGGTAAAACAGAATGAGTTTAGTTTATTTCCTTTTTGCTCAGACTTTACTATTTGCCATTCCATTAATGATTGTTGCTTTGGGTGGTATGTTCTCTGAACGAAGTGGTGTTGTTAACTTAGCCCTTGAAGGTATTATGATCATTGGTGGTTTTGCTGGTGTATTCTATTTAAATTATATGCAGTCTAATGATATTCTTCATGGTCTGCCACTATTATTAACAGGTTTACTTATTTCTGGTATTGTTGGTATAGTATTTAGTATGCTTCATGCCTTTGCAGCCATTCATTTAAGTGCTGACCAGACTATTTCTGGTACTGCATTAAATATGCTTGCTCCAGCACTTGGTATCTTCATCGCAAAAACTGTACAGGATGGTATGCAGAACGTTTCATTCACTAATGAATTCAGAATTTCTGAAGTTCCTGGACTTAGCAGTATTCCAGTACTTGGTGATTTATTCTTCAAGAACTGCTACTTTACTACATTCCTAGGCATTGCGATTCTTATCATTTCTTGGTATTTCCTTATGAAGACTAAGACTGGTTTAAGAATCCGTTCTTGTGGTGAAAACCCTCAGGCAGCAGATGCTGCAGGGATCAGTGTTTATAAGATCAGATATCTAGGTGTAGGTATTTCTGGTTTCTTAGCTGGTATGGGTGGACTTATTTATATTCTACCTATCTCTACAGAATTCACCTGCACTGTTGCTGGTTATGGTTTCTTAGCTTTAGCTGTATTAATCTTCGGTAACTGGGCACCATTAAGAATTGCTGGTGCAGCATTCTTCTTTGGTTTCATGAAGACATTGTCTTATACATATAACTCAGTTCCATTACTTGCTAAAATGTCTTTACCTGATACAACATATAAATTAATTCCATATGTTGCCACTTTAATTCTATTAGCATTCACATCTAAGAACTCAGCTGCGCCTCGTGCAGATGGTGTACCTTACGATAAGTCTAAACGTTAATAGAGTCGGACTCCTTAGGGAGTCCTTTTTTCTTGCACTACTATACAAAAAAGTTATAATGAATAGAGAAAGAAAAGAGGTATACAATGAACAAGATCTATCAAATGAATGGATATCAACTTCACTTGATTTCATCTAAGAAATTTAAAGATATTACAATCTCTGTTCGTTTTAAAGGACGTTTTACAAGAGAAACAGTCACAAGTAGAAGTGTTCTAGGATTTTTAATGATCACTGGAACTATGAAGCATCCAACACAAACTTATCTAGAACACTAGAAGATTTATATGGTGCAAATCTTTCTGCTAATATTTCTTCAGCAGGTAAAAGTCATATTATTACTTTTAAGAATACATGTGTGAATCAGGAATTCCTTCCTATCAATGAAAATCTACTCATTAAACAGGTAGATTTATTAAATGAATTATTAAATCATCCTTATATTGTAGATGGGCATTTTGATGAAGAAATGACTGAACTTAAGAAACAGGAAATCACATATCGTATTATGGCTGATATGGACGATAAGATGGGCTATGCCTTTGATCGTATGGTAGATTATATGGGCAGAGGAAGCGTGCTAGGATTACGTTCTACAGGCTATATAGAGGATATGGAAAACATCAATGCTTATACTCTTGTAGAAACATATAAAGATATGATTCAAAATGATGATAAGCATGTTTATGTAGTAGGGGATATAGATGAAAGTATCGTTTCTATCTTCAAAGAGAAGCTACAGTTCCCAGAAGTGAAACATGAACCTTATCCTAGTGCTTATATGTATCAAAATAATCGTAAACATCTTTTAGATATTATTGAAAAACAGGATATCGTCCAGTCTAAGCTCGTTATGGGTTATAAGGCAAACTGCTGTGCTTTAAGTGATAATACTGCCTCTATGAGCGTATTTTCTAATCTATTAGGTGGTTATTCGCAGTCTAGACTATTCCAGGTAGTCAGAGAAAAGAACAGCTTATGTTACTTTATTCATTCAAGTTATGATCCGATGAATGGTATTATGACCATTGCTGCAGGTATTGATATGAATAATTATGATAAGACTAAAGAGTTAATTGGAAAACAGATCAAAGACTTACAGGAAGGTCATATCACCGATGAAGAATTATCAATGGTAAAAACAATGCTTATCAATGCATTATCTAAAGTAGATGATGATCCTGATGCCATTATCTCATTCAACTGGAGGAGAGATATTATTAATAGTCAGGATACAATTGAAGATAAGCAGAATGCGATTAGAAATGTCACTAAAGAAGATGTCATTAAATGCGCTCAAAGTATAGAATTAGACACTATCTATTTCTTAACTGGAAAGGAGTTCTATGAAGAAAACTTATTATCCAACAATTAAAGAAACACTCTATCATGAAAAGATGAGCAATGGACTTAATGTCTATTTGATGCCAAAAGATGGCTTTACTAAGACATATGGTTTGTTTTCAACACGTTTTGGTTCTATTGACCGTAGTTTTGTTCCTCTAGGAGAAACAGATTTAATCACAGTACCTGATGGTGTCGCTCATTTTCTAGAACATAAGATGTTTGATATGGAAAATGGGGATGCATCTGAAAAGTTTGCTGCACTTGGTGCGAGCAGTAACGCCTTCACTTCTCATAGCCGTACTGCTTATTTGTTCAATACAGCTGCAAATGTTGATGAATGTACTGAATTATTATTAGATTTCGTTCAGGAACTCAATGTTACACCTGAAAGTATTGAAAAAGAGAAGGGCATCATTAATCAAGAAATAGGCATGTATAATGATGATCCTGACTGGCGTGGTTATTTTGGTGCCATCAGCAACCTTTATCATAATCATCCTGTTAGAATTGATATTGCAGGTACTGTTGAAACAGTGGCAGAGATTAATTATGATATCTTACAAAAGTGCTATCATACATTCTATCATCCATCTAATATGATGTTATTTGTGTCAGGTAACTTTGATCCAGAACACTTAATGTCCGTTATTAAAAATAATCAGGCAAAGAAAGATTTCAATGATATGCCTCCAATTGTAAGAGGAGATCACAATGAACCAGAAACCATCTTTAAAGTTTATGAAGAAAATGAGATGGATGTTACTATGACTAAGGTCAATGTCGCAATAAAAATAAACAATGTGCCTGAATCACCTGAAGAAAAACTCAAAAGACAGCTTTCATTCTATATTTTCATGGATATGTTATTCTCTAAGAGTAGTGATTTAAGAGATGAATGGACTAAGATGGGACTCATCAATGATTCTTTCTTCACTAACTTCTCACAAGAGCGTGATTTCTCTCATATTATTTTTGCAGGAGATAGTCCTAAACCTGAGGAACTTCTATCTCATATACATAAACTTATTGAAGATATTCCTCATATGACATTGGATGAAGAAGCATTCAATAGAATGAAAAGAAATAATATTGGAACTCTTATTGGCTTCTTCAATTCTATTGAAACAATTGCTTCATTATTTAGCCAGTACTATTTAGAAGGTATTAATTTATTTGATCTATTTGAGGCATACCAGGCTCTTACTATCGATGATATTAAAAATATTTTACCTCTATTTTGTAAGGATTTAACATCTAATTTTATTGTCAGACCACTTAAGGATAACGCCTAGATGTTGACTAAAAAGGTGCTTATGCTATAATGGTGGTGACCTGAGAGTATATGGATTTCCTACATTTTTGATAAGGGAACCTGATTGTTAGAAAGACGGTGTTGAAGACCTGCTACGAGTAGGGATCCTAAAGTTTTTCACAAGGTGCCCACCTGTATTTAACAGGGATAATCAACGCCTCTTAGGTCTTTTCGTTTGTTTAAATTATACAGGAGGTCGTTATGGCTATTGATCAGAAACTTATCAATGAAATTAATGCACTTGCTCATAAAAAGAAGACAGTAGGTCTTACACCTGAAGAACAGGTTCGTCAGCAGAAGCTTAGACAGAAATACCTAAAAGAATTTAGAAGAGGCTTTGAACAGCAACTTCAGAGTATCAAAGTTGTTGATGCAAATGGTAACGATGTCACTCCTGCTAAAGCAAGAATGCATAAAAAAGTAAACTAGACAGTCTTTGTGAAAAGATTGTCTTTTTTATTGCGTAAAAAATGGTTTACACATCAATAAAATTATGTATAATGATGGTGATTAGGAGGTACTCGAAATGGATTCGAATTTATCGATCGCTACAATAAGATCGCTTTGTATTGACATGATCAATAAGGCAAATTCTGGTCATCCAGGTATGGTTCTAGATGGCGCACCTGCTTTATACACATTGTTTACTAAGGTGATGAACATAAATCCCTCTTTGTCTAGTTGGCAAAATAGGGATCGCTTTGTTCTTGCAAGTGGTCATGCTAGTTCTTTACTTTATGCTTTATTACATCTTTCTGGTTATGATTTAAGTCTTGATGATTTAAAACAGTTCAGACAGTGGCAGTCAAAAACACCTGGACATCCAGAAATCACTATCACAGATGGTGTAGATGCATCTTCAGGACCTTTAGGTCAGGGTGTTCCTACAGCCACAGGTATGGCAATTGCTGAAAAGTTCCTTGCCGAAAAGTACAACAAGGAAGATTGTTCAATTGTTGACCATTACACATATGTATTATGTGGTGATGGTGATATGCAGGAAGGTGTGACTTATGAAGCATCATCTCTTGCTGGTCATCTTTCATTAGGTAAGTTAATTGTTATCTATGATGCCAATGAAGTAACACTTGATGGTCCTCTTTCATATTCATTCAGTGAAAATGTAAAGAAGAGATATGAAGCAATGAATTGGCAGGTTATCGAAGTGGCTGATGGTAATGACATTCAGGCCATCAACCGTGCATTAAAGCGTGCTAAGAAAGAGTTATTCAAACCATCTATTATCATCATGAAGACTGTTATTGGTTATGGTTCTTGCAACCAGGGAACTAATAAAGTTCATGGTTCACCTCTAGGTGAAGAAGACGGTAAGAATGCTAAGTTATCTTATGGATTTGACCATGATCCTTTCTATGTTCCTGAAGAAGTTTATGCTGATTTCAAGAAGAACGTAAAAGACCGTGGTACAAGAGTATATAAGAAATGGTTAAAGACTGTTGAAGAATATGCTGAAAAGTATCCAGAAGAATATAAAGAATATAAAAATGCTATTGAAGGTAATTATCATTTAGATATTACAGAACTTCAAAAGGAATTCAAACCTGGTTATACAGAAGCGACTCGTAATATTTCTCATAGAATTATTCAGGAAGTTGCTAAGCAGAACCCTACATTCTTATCTGGTACTGCAGATCTATCTTCATCTACTAAGACATCAATCCAGGGCGAAGGAAGATTTAGCTGTGAAGACTACACTGGAAGAAATGTATATTTTGGTATCAGAGAATTCGCAATGGTGTCTATTATGAATGGTATGACATTACATAAGGGTGTTAAGATTTCAGCAGGGGGCTTCTTAGTATTCAGTGATTACTTTAAAGCAGCCTTAAGAATGGGTTCTTTACAGGAATGTCCAATCATTCTTCCATTATCACATGACTCTATCGCAGTTGGTGAAGATGGTCCTACACATCAGCCTGTTGAACAGCTTGCAATGCTTAGAAGCAGTATTGATGTTGAAGTATTACGTCCAGCTGATGCAAATGAAATGCTTGCATCTTGGAAGATTGCGGTTGAAACAAAGAATATGCCAGTCGCATTAATTCTTACTAGACAGCCAGTAGAAAACCTTACAAATTCTACTTATGAAGATGTATTACATGGTGCTTATATTGCTAGAAAAGAATCTGGTGACTTAGAAGGTATCATTATTGCATCTGGTTCTGAAGTAGGTCTTGCTATTCATGCACAGGAAGAATTAGAAAAACAGGGACATTCAGTACGTGTTGTTTCTATGCCTTCAATGAACTTGTTTGATGCACAGAGCGATGAATATAAGGAATCCGTTTTACCAAATAGCTGCAGAAAACGTCTTTCTGTAGAAATGTTATCTGATTTTGGATGGCATAAATATGTTGGTTTAGATGGTAAGACTATGGGTGTTGATACTTTTGGTGCGAGTGCTCCAGCAAGTAGAGTCATTAAAGAATATGGTTTTACTGTAGAAAACGTAGTAAAAGAATACAATTCATTATAAAAACAACTAAAAAGAGAGGGTATCTTAGGATATTCTCTCTTTAATTAGTGCTAAAACACTAAAACAATTTACAAACATAATCTAGTTTGATATAATTATTTAACGTTAACGGAGGTATTTACAATGGTAGCAGGATATATTATTACTACAATTATTGGTGCTCTTGTTGGATTCTTCTTTGCAAGATGGATGTTCAAGAGAGAATTAAAGAAAAACCCACCAATTTCAGAAAAAATGATTCGTGCTATGTTTATGGAAATGGGACGTAAACCTAGCGAAACTCAGATCAAGAGAATCATGAAAAGTGTGAATGATCAGTATAAATAAGGGATAATACCCTTATTTTTATTTAATATGAAAATTACAATTACTAGACATTCTAAAACGCTTTGGAATAAAGAAAAAAGACTTCAAGGATGTAAAGATTCTCCTTTAAGTCCTGAAGGCATGGACAATATTCTTGCATTAAAAGAACATATCAAGAATAACCATTATGATGCTATTTATTCTAGTCCTATTAAGCGTGCCTATGATACCGCAAAACTCTTGTTTGATGAGCAGCCCATCATTACTGATGAACGCATTAGAGAAATGAACTTTGGAATATTAGAAGGACAGAAAATTGATGAAATTCCAGAGGAATATAAGAAAACTTATCATGATTTATGGTGTCATCCTGAAATATCTAATGGTATTCCAGAAGGGGAAACCTATGATGAAATTGAAGAAAGAGTTAAAGACTTCTTAAATGATCTTGTAAAGAAGCCTTATGATAATGTCTTTATTGTCACTCATGGCTTCTGTTTTACTATTATTATGGCCACTATCATGAACCTTGATAGAATTGACTATATTAAAGTCAATAGTCCTGTTGTGGATGGCTGTTCTGAAACAATTGTGAATTATAGTAATGGCGAGTTTAGTGTCGAAGTTTATGGAAATAATGATTTCCTTCCACACCAGTCAAATGAATCATTTTCTAAATAAATAAAGTCAAATGGCTAAAACCATTTGACTTTATTTTCTGTTCCTTCTTTTATTCTTATAATATTTGCACGATGTCTATAGACAATAAGTGCGACAACACATATATTAGTAATGATTCCAGTTGTAGAATATCCAATAAATGGTGATGCAATAAGTACAGCTGTTGCACCAAGGATACTAGATAAAGATACATACTTAGTTGTCTTTAATGTAATTAAGAATACCACAACTGCGATAATAAAACCAGCTGAAATACCAGATACTTTCGCAATCCATCCTGTTAGTAGGATAGTAATGATACATTTTGTTGCATCAAGTAAAATAACTGTCATTCCGGCTTTTTTGCCTAATACTCTTCCTGCATTGGTACCACCTAGATTATGTGATCCATATTGACGAACATCAGTATTATAAAACACTTTACCAATGACTAATGCAAAAGGTATTGAACCATATAGATAACTTATTAATAAACAGATGATTATAACTAAATATTTCATCGACTCACCTCACAAAAATTCATTATACATAAATACTACAAAAAATCAAACTTTCCTAAAAAAACCTTTTTGTGTTATACTAGTCAAGTTGAGGAGGTATGCTCATGTCAAATACACATTATGATGAATCCGATATTCAAATATTAAAGGGGCTAGAAGCCGTAAGAAAAAGACCAGGAATGTACATTGGTTCAACTGATTCTCGTGGTTTACACCACCTTGTATGGGAAATTGTTGATAACTCTATTGATGAAGCCATTGCTGGTTATGGTAAGAAGATCACAGTTACATTACATAAAGACAATAGCGTGACGGTCGAAGATGAAGGCCGTGGTATGCCAACAGGTATTAATAAAGAAACAGGAAAGCCAACTACAGAAGTTATTCTTACTGTATTACATG
>OMGM01001123.1_pt1 | contig 10468 bp, 7 predicted proteins | sample 1645851 | NCBI WGS metagenome assembly OMGM01 (sample SAMEA103958126, study PRJEB25191) | human gut metagenome | reverse complement strand
GTACTTTGAAGGTAAACGCCGAACGTTTGACCTGCCGCTGGCCTTTGCCGGAACCGACTTTCAGAAAAGTGTCTGGCAGGCGCTTCAGAAGATCGGGTACGGCGAGACGGTGAGTTACGGGGAACTTGCGCGCCGCATAGGGCGCCCAAAGGCCGTGCGGGCCGTGGGCGTTGCGGTCGGCGAAAACCCGTTTTCCATCATCGTTCCCTGCCACAGGATTGTGGGTGCTGACGGCAGCCTCACGGGCTACGGCGGAGGTTTTGAGGCAAAGAAGTTTCTTTTGGGTTTGGAATCAGGAGTCCATTAACATCAAAAGTTATGAGTGCTCCTGTTGTTTTTGGAGTTAACCGAAGAAATTTTCGAAGTCCTCATTGTACGGTGTTCAGAATTCTTGGAGAGCTAACGATGACCACATGCAAATGTCTGCAAGCAAATTTGAGGGTGGCGGTACCCCGTCGGTATTGAGGTTGGTTGAGGTGAAGCGGGGGGAAAACGCCGCAGGTGCAAATGTCTGCAAGTAAATTTTGGGAGGGTGGTGCCCTATCGGTATTGAGGTTGGCGGAGGTGGACGACCATGGACGAATTTCAGGGCTAAATCTTTGAAAGGAAATAAAAAACCCGAGTTGTCATGGACAACCCGGGACGTATTCCTGGTGGGGTGGCGGGAACAAAAGTTCCGCGTAAAATCAGGTGATATTTCGGGTTATAAAATATTTATCCATCATCTTATCCATCATAAGAATTTCACCTAGCCGCTGCCTCTGGTTCATCTCTGCGCAGAGCTTCGCGCCATGCGCATGTCTTATCTTAGTGACAAATTTTTTGTCCCTGGTGGTAAAAACCTCAAAAACACTAAAAACCCCGCACTTGTCAGCGTTCTGTCGTAGTTCAAAAAAGGAGTGACAAAACGGCAGATTTCTCCTTTTCGGTGAGCCAAAGCTCTCCTGACTTCTTTCCTGACTGCGTTGCGTATGGCGAAACGCGGCGAAGCGCTTCACGCTTGTAAAGAAGTCGGCGAACAGGGATTATTGTTTTCTTCCCCGCCCTGCCAATTACTAAAAAAGCTTCTTGCGCCAGTTTCTTAATCGTGAAGGAGACACTGTGCTTCGAGGGAGGATCAGGGCTGCAGAAGGAACCCGAGGCATTGATGTTGATCGTGCTTCTGATGGTTTTCAGGGGGGCGATTTTGATTTTTGAAGGCAAAGGATCGCAAGAGCTGAGATGATCCTCAAGTCATAACTGTCCATATCCCTTTTTGCGCTAACACAATTTTATAATTTCCGAAGTGAAAAACCACAAAAACCCCCTACTCTATTACGCTCGGACGGAGAGTAGTGTTGAGGAGTATTCATGGAAGTCGGTTACTGCGAATCCGAATATGAGGCTGCCATGCTGGATTTGCTTGTGTCTTTGGGATGGACGAATCCGGAGGCGATGAGCTGTATCGCAAATATTCCGATGCCTTAATTCTTGACGATCTACGTTCATACCTTCAGCAACGATTTCCGGATTTCACCCCCGAAGAATTGGAGCGGATTATCTTTAATCTGAGTAATTCGGGTGCCGCCACGGACTATTTAGCGCTTCGTGCGACGGCTTCGCTTTGTGTGAACGGCTTTGTTTTTTCGCGTGATGATCTCTCCTTGCCGAATCAACATGTGGATTACATCGATTTTGAGAATCCGCATGCGAATATCTTCCGTGCAGTCAACCAGCTCACGATTCGAGAACTTGGGGTCGAAAGGCGTCCTGACATTTTGCTTTTCGTGAACGGAATTCCACTTTGCATCATTGAGCTTAAGAATCCTGCCCAGCGACAGGTGTCTATCTTTGATGCGTGGGAACAAATTCATATCCGCTACAAGCGCGATATTCCGTCGCTCATGAAGTTTTGCGTGTTGTCAGCTATTAGTGACGGAGGCTCTACAAGACTCGGCACAACCTATGCGCCTTTCGAGCATTACTACGCGTGGAAAAAAGTCGAGAACGAGGAGGACGCAGCAGCTGGGCTCGGCGAGATGCAAACGCTTGTCAAGGGTGCCTTTGCGCCTGAGCGTTTTCTTGAGATCGTTAGGGACTTTGTGTATTTTCCCGACGTTCAGGAAGGGCAACAGCGTGAGACAGAGATTGTCTGTCGATATCCGCAGTTCTTTGCAGTGAAAAAGCTCTACGACAGCATTCTTGGGCACCTACGTGAGCACGGCGGCGACGGAAAGGGCGGAATCTATTTCGGCGCCACTGGCTGCGGCAAAACCTTCACCATGCTTTTCCTCGCTCGGCGCATTATCAAGCGTACGGTGCTCTCGCCGACGATTCTCATCATCGTCGACAGAGAAGATTTGGAAACGCAGTCGGGCAAGCTTTTTGAGTCTTCAACAGATTTTCTCGGCGACGATTCCATTCGTTCTTTTGATAGCCGAGAAGACTTGAAAACGGAGCTTCTTGCTCGACAGTCGGGCGGCATATTTGTTACGACGGTTCAGAAATTCTGCGAGACGACGGGGCTCCTTTCCGAGCGAGGCAACATTATCTGTTTTAGCGATGAGGCGCACCGTACTCAGCTCAATCTCGGAGAAAAGCTCCAAATCAAAGACGGCAGTGAAGACGGCAAGGCCGGAGCATTCGTGAAGTTCGGTTTTGCTCAGTACCTACATGATGCGCTTCCGAACGCGACATTCGTCGGTTTCACCGGAACACCCATTGAAGAGACCGTGCATGTCTTCGGTCCCGTTGTTGACAAGTACACGATGAAGCAGGCTGTTGCCGACGGTATTACGGTGCCGCTCAAATATGAGGCACGGCTAGCTCGGATTGTGCTGGACACTGAAAAGGCGCAGGAGATTGAGGCCTATTACGCGCAATGCGAAGAAGAAGGCGCGGATGCAGAGAAGGTTGACCGCAGTCGACGTGCGATGAGCAAGCTCGAAGTGATCTTGGGGGATGACGATCGATTGGAGCGCATGGCTGCGGACATCGTTGTGCACTACGAAAGCTATGTGGCTGAGCATGTCGGGACGGTTTCGAAGGCAATGATTGTGTCGTCAACGCGCCCGATTGCTTACCGCCTTCACGAGAAGCTCAAAGCCATTCGCCCTGAATGGTTTAAGCCGAAGCGAGTCGCGGATGAATCGATCTTCGATACGCCTGAAAAGCAAGCGGAGCTCGAAAGCTATCAAAGTCTCCCAATGGTGAACATGGTGGCGACACGCGGTAGCAATGATCCAAAGGACATGTTCGAGCTACTGGGGGACAAGTCGCATCGTCAGATGCTTGACCGCGAGTTTAAGAAGCCGCAGTCCAATTTCCGTATCGCCATTGTTGTCGATATGTAGATCACGGGCTTTGACGTTCCGTGTTTGGCAGTCCTTTATAACGACAAGCCTCTGCAGCGCCACACGCTCATTCAGACGATTTCGCGCGTCAACAGAAAGTATCCGGGAAAGGAATACGGGCTCATTGTCGATTACATCGGTATTCGCAAGAACATGCAGGAAGCTTTGAAGAAGTACGGGGGTGATGAAGAGCCGCCGCCCGATACCGAAGTCACATACATGGTTTTTGCGAACGAATTACAAATCCTCAAGGAGTTAACAAAGGACTTCGACGCGTCGGACTTCTTTACGGGCGGCCCATTGCCTCGTCTTTTGGCTCTGCAGCGCGCGGCGGAGTTCGTGCTTTCGCAACTCCCGTTGCCCGATGACCCTAAAACGAGCTTTTCAACGATTTTCAAAGGGCACGTTAGACGGCTCAAATCCGCGTACGGCATCTTGCAGCCTGCCGGCCGTCTCAGTAAAGAAGAAACGACTTGGGCGCAATTCTTCATGGCTGTTCAGGAAATTAACGGCAAGACGACGAATACACGGCACAGTGTCGAAACCATGAATCGTGTTGTCGAGAATATGGTATCCGAGGCGCTGCAATGTACGGGCATCGAGACGGTGCTCAATGCCGAAGGCGAGGAAGAGCTTTTCTCTGAAAAGTTCACGGAAGAAATTGAGAAGGTGAAGCTTCCGCATACGAAGTTTCAGTTGCTCGTCAAGTCGCTCAAGAAGGCAATTCGTGAGTACGGCAAAACCAACCAGCTTAAAGCGCAGCGCTTTGATGAGCGCTTGCAGAAGGTTATCGACGAGTACAACACGCGCGACAAGTTGATATTTACGAACGAGGTGGCGTCTCAGACGGTGAAGGCCATTCAGAAAGTGGTGAATCAGAAGCTCAATGAGCTAACGGGGGAAGTGTTGGACCTCTTCCGGCGCCTCCGAAAAGATCGCGAAGAGTTCAAGCGGCTTGGTATCACCTTTGAAGAAAAGGCCTTTTACGACATTCTTGTAGATCAGCGTGAAGCACACGGATTTGAGTATTCGGACGAGAAGTGTCTCGGGCTATCCCGCAAGATCAAGGCGCTTATTGATAACTCATCTGTTTATGCCGATTGGCTTAACAACGACAACTTGAAGGCAAATCTTCAGAAGGAACTCACAATTCTGCTTTTCCGGGAGGGCTATCCGCCCACATGGAACAAAGAAGTTTTCAATAAGGTCATGGAGCAAGTTCGCAACTTCAAGACCCACAACAATTGATCAAGAACAGGATAAGAAATGGCACGAACGAAGGGTTCAAAAAACAAGAAGCCCGCAGAGCTCAAGCTTGAGGATGTTTTATGGAATTGCCGCGATATTCTCCGCGGCAAGGCGAGCATGGCGACGCGGCGTGACATGATTCTTACGCTCGTCTTTCTGAAATTCGTCGGTGAGAAGTTCTATCGGCAGCGGGAGAAGATTCGCTCAGAAATGTCGGCACAGAATCTCCCTGTCGAGCTTTTCATTGAAGAACCGTCTTCATATCAATGCGATGGGGTTTTCTATTTGCCGGAAGAGTGCCGTTGGGAGGAGCTTCTTTCGTCCGACAGCGCCAAGTTGCCGTTTACGATCGATTTGATGGTTTCGAATCTCGATTCGTCAATTGAGAGTCTTCGAGGTGCGCTCCCGATGAAGCTTTTTACGGATTCTCGTATTGAAGGGAAGACGCTTAAAGCGCTCATTGATGAAATCAACAAGATCAGTGAAGACCGTTTCCACGAGAAAGATCTGATCGGACGCGTCTATGAATATTTTCTGCAGGCATTCTCCATCAATGCCGACAAGGAGGAAGGCGAGTTCTATACGCCGCACAGCATTGTTGAGCTCATCTGCGAATTGATTGAGCCATACGATGGCACGATTTATGACCCTTGCTGCGGGTCGGGCGGCATGTTTGTGCAGGCGTCAAAGTTCGTTGAGGCACATGGCGGCAATACGAAAGCCGTGCAGGTCTACGGGCAAGAAAGTCAACCGGAAACCTATCGACTTGCCAAGATGAATTTGGCTGTGCGCGGCATCTCTTACAACCTCGGAAGTACGGCAGCTTCGACTTTCACAAACGATTTGCATAAGACCCTCAAAGCGTCCTACATCATGGCAAATCCGCCCTTCAATTTGAAGAAATGGCGAAGCGAAAATGAACTTTTGACGGACGTGCGCTGGGCAGGATACGGAGTGCCGCCGGTGAGCAATGCGAACTACGCATGGATTCTCCACATGCTCTCCAAGCTCAATGTTGTGAACGGCGTCGCTGGTTTCCTTTTGGCAAATGGCGCCCTTGGGGATTCGGACACCTATGACATTCGTCGCAAACTCATTGAGAACGACAAAGTTGAAGCCATCATCGTTTTGCCACGCGAGATGTTCTATTCAACCGACATCAGCGTGACACTTTGGATTTTGAATCAGAACAAAAAGGGCGGGCTTTATCACGAGCGGCAACTGCGCAATCGTAAAGGGGAAATTCTGTTCGTTGACTTGCGTACGTGGAATCAGAACATTTACGAGAAAAAATACGTGCAATTCTTGCCGGAACAAATTAAGCGAGTTGCTGAGATCTACCACACATGGCAGAGCGAAGGTACGGATAGCACCGCATACGCCGCGCCAGAACTCTATCGCTCGGTTTCGCTCAAGGAGATTGAAGATAACGATTTTTCCCTTGTACCGAGTCGCTACATCGAGTTCGTGGACCGCGACAAAGACATTGACTATGAACGAATCATGAGTGATACCGCTTCAGTAGTTGCCAATCTTCTCAAGCGGCAAACGGCCAATCAAGAGGCGCTCAAGCACGCTTTCAAGGAGCTTGGCTATGAATTCTGAGCTTTTGAAGCAGGTTGAAGGCGCGCCGAGAGTAAATCTTGGATGTTTAGCTCAGCGTGTTACTAGGACAAATGATTCGCATAAATATGGTTTTGGCGACATTAGAGGCGTGAGTAACACTAAAGAAATCGTTCCTACAAAAGCTAATGCTACAGAGCGTGCTTTAGAACGCTTCTATGTTGTTTGTCCGGGCGAATTTGTTTTTAATCGACGAGTTCATGGAACAGGAGCAAGACGATTAGGCCTAGGCTTTAATAATTCTAAACGTAATTTTCTTTTTACAGAGGATTACGTGGCCTTTTCTGTCAACACGAATAAGTTATTACCGGAATTCCTTTTTATTTTCTTTTGCCGCGAAGACTTCAATAGATATGTCGTTACCCACTCTTGGGGCAGTGCAACAGAGTTCTTCAACTGGGAGGACATGTGCCGGGTGAAGATCCCGCTGCCGCCGATCGAGGTGCAGAGGGCGATTGTTGCGCTCTACCATTGCGCAGAAGAAGCAAGAAAGATAGCGGCTGAGGCAAGGCTACAGCTGACACAGGTCTGCCCTGCCATGATTCAGCGAGCTTCGCATTGTCGATAAAGGTAGATGACATATGGCCGTATTTCAATTTAATTTGTTCTGTTCCAAGATTCCAGACAATTTGCTGCAGAGTGTTTTTGAGCGCTTTGAGATTGAAAAAGTCGATCTCAAGGCGTTGAGGTCAGAGGAATGGAGGCTGGAATGGGAACGCGTCGCGCACGGGAATGAACTTGAAGCGGAATTGCTGACGCTTTTCCAACAAACGAATGAGTTCCGGGGAGAGAAAGCGCAAGCAGCAATGCAGGATGCGGCTAAAGAATTGCTCTCGGAATCAGCCTTCGACGCATTCCGAGAAGAGTGTCTGAATCTGAAAAACATTCATGCGTGCCTTTTGCAGGCGTGGCTTACCAAAAAGGAAATTTTTGAGTATGCCTGCAGTCTCTACGTCATTGACTCTATCGCTAGAAGCGGATGGAGACTGCGAACAGGAATCGGCAACCACGAAGTTGACACTTCATCGTCGGCATTTCTTAGCCTGTCCGAGGCGATTCGAGGTATTCTGAGCAGGCAAATGCGAGGGCGCTATTGCGAAATCAAAGACGTGGGACAGCGAGGCGAAAAGCGACTGATTCTTGCTCAGATTTCGGACTACAACGAGACGTCGGATGAATTTGTACGGGGAGAATTCACAGGTCGGCCGCGACTGCCCTCCCGAACGCTTGTTTTTGCCTACAACGCACTCAAAGGTACGCTTGACGTCAGTACGCAGGGTTTCGGGCGTGTGGGAGACATATTTCACGAGGCGTTCTGTCAGTGCATCCTCGGACTGCCCGAACTACCCAAAGAAAAGCAAGCCCCAGCGTATTGCCTCGGCTGGTTGCTGAAATGCCAACCGGACTTTGTGTGTGCGCCTTGGGAGGCAGTTAAATCCTGCGCCGTTGTCGGAATGCAGCTCAGAGACTGTCGACTTGGGAAAGTCGTTGCTATCAATTTGACGGCACCGAATAACTCGCAAGAAAGCTCGACACAGGCTATTTACGACCAGCTTAATAGGCTTTTCGGCACAGCACTGCAAAATATGATTGAGCTGCGGTCAGTGACCTTGCAGATGAAAATCAAGCTGCGCTACGGCAGCGAAATCAGGAAAAATATCCGGCTCTCCGAAAGCGGCATGCAAAATTTGGATTTTGGAGAGGCAGACGAAGACATTCATGCATTTTTAGTTGCCAACGGGCTGGAAAAACTTTCGCAGCAGCCCCGAGAGACTATCGATGGCGAACAAACCTGATGCTCTGTTTGCAGCGTTAACGAGCAATGTGCCCGATTTTCAAAAGCAGTTGGGATATCCAGATAGGAAGCTTCGGGCTTACGATCCTAAAAAAGTAACTGCGCTGAGAGAACAGGGATTTCTGCGAGCAGCCCCTTGTGCAACACTTATAGAATGCCCTGAATCAGGGTGCTTTTGTTGTACTGTTGCCGTTGAGGAAAAAAACGGGGACTTGTATGCGCTTTGCAACGATCGAGAAGATATTGCACGCATACCTATCAAACCCGAGGACGTGCAGCAGTCGCAAGTGGATTTTTCTGCCGTTGCCGCCGCAATAGCGAATTCGTTCGGGCTTGGATTTTTGAATGGACTCAAAGACGGACAAATCAGAGTTTGCTACTTAAATGGCTATGAATTGCTTTTAAAGCCGGGAGTACCTGTCTGCTTGCAAATAGCAGATCGAACCGCAGTTCTTGCAGACTGTTTTCGCTGGACGGGATCGACATTTGCATTCATCAATTCGCGAGTAGAAAACCTGTTGCCCGCTCAAAAAGGGAAATCCGAAACAACCGTCGAAAAATACTGTCGGATATTGCGGCTTTTTATAGGGCTCGAACAGCAGGAGCCGGGAGTGGAAGCTCGCTACAGACTGATGGCACTGAAACTGAACTGCAGTTTTTCCGAAGTCAAACGACTGGTCCTTGCCGCGAAGAAGAATTCGGATGTTTTGCAAGCACCGGATATAGCCGAATGGCGGAAAAAATCCTTATAAATCAACAATGTAAATAATTTGATCGGCTATATTGACAAGCTAGACTATAGCTGACGGATAGTTGAGTCATCTTAATTAATCCATGAGGATTCTATGATGATTCATAAACTCTTTTTCCGAGCTCGCGAAGCGCAGGACCACACAGCGCTCGCCCGCTCAACCTTTTACGCTTATATCGCCAAGGGGCTGCTGCCACCGGCAATCAAGGTTGGCGACCGCGCATCGGCTTGGCTCGTATCTGAGATCGTTGCCGTTAACAAGGCGCGCATTCTCGGAAAGACGAATGAAGAAATCAAGACGCTCGTGAGTTCGCTCGTCGAGGCGCGTTCTCGAATGGAGGACGACGATGAGTGAGACTCAGGACCAGAAGGGCTATGCCCTATCGCTGGAACATCTTTCAAACGAACGCCTTGAGGTTTCAAATGTCGAATTTCTTCTTGAAGCTTTTGCCATTTCTACCGCTCATTGCGGAGATTGGCGCCCTGTTACTGTGTCTTTCGTTGGCGATCCTTCCCGCGATGCTCGCTGGATAGCCAAACCGTTCACGGGTAACGACGCACCCGGGTTCGGTCATTCAAACAATTATTTTGCGATCTCGGCATTCGCTCCGGACACTGATGGTGTTTACCACCGGCGCAAGAAATCTTTTGCCGGTCAGTTTGTCGTGGCGCTTGACGATGTGACGCCGGCTGTTGTCGAGGGAAAGCAGAAAGCCCAGATTCCTTTCAGCCGTGTCACGTTGCCGCCGACGTATGTGCTCGAAACATCCGAGGGCAATTTCCAAGTGGGCTACTTCCTTCGCGAGCCGATCCTTGATCGAAGTGAAGCAGAGAACCTCTCAAAATCGATCATTGCTTCGGGGCTAAGCGATCCCGGCGCGGGTGGACCTTGCGCGCGACTGATGCGCTTGCCGGTCGGATGCAATGGGAAGTATCGCCCTGAATTTCGCTGTCGTTTGAGATTGTGGGAGCCAAATCGCCGCTACTCAATTGATGAGTTGCGCGAAGGGCTTCAGATCAGTTTCGTCAGCGCGACATGTGCTAGACAACAAACATTTACGCCGCTTGGCGTCGTTCGTCAGCCCGCTGCGTGCGCGCAAGCAAATGCGGTCTATATGCCCGCGCCAACGACGAACATCGTGCTTCAAGCATTGAGTGAACGTGGGCTATTGAAACGAGAAATTGCGCCCGGCAAATACGACATGACTTGCCCGTGGATCAATGAGCATACGGATCAGGACGATAGTGGCGCTGTCTATTGGGCTCCGGATGAGAGTCACCCGCATGGTTCCTTCAAGTGTTTGCATGGGCATTGTGTTGGGCGAGGCATTTCGGAGCTGCTGGATTATTTGGGTATTGAGCACGAAGCGGCGCTTATGAAGGCGCGCATTACTACTGCGCCGGGCGAGGTCAATCGCATCGTTGTGGCCGCCGAGACAGAACTCGCGAGGACAGGGGTTTACTTTCAGCGCAGCGGGCGCATCGTTCGGCTTTCGCGCTCTACGATTACAGGTAATTTACAACTTCAAGAAGTCAACTCCAACAGCCTGCTTGTGGATTTGTCGGCTGTGACGCGGTGGCAGCACTTTGATGGGAGAGCGAAGAGGATCGTGCCATGCGACCCCTCTGCCAAATACTTGTCAGCGATTCTCGAAAGTGGGCGTCATCAGGCACTGCCCGAAATCATCGGAATTGCTAGACAGCCGATGATTGACGCGC
>OMGM01001118.1_pt1 | contig 10514 bp, 9 predicted proteins | sample 1645851 | NCBI WGS metagenome assembly OMGM01 (sample SAMEA103958126, study PRJEB25191) | human gut metagenome | reverse complement strand
ATGCCCTTCTTCACCATCTCCATGATGGCCATACCGGCGTGCTTTGCCAGCTGGAGGCGCTTGGAGTAGACGGCGGGGATGGTGCCGTTGCCCGGCAGGCCGATGCCGATGGCCTCCGCCGCTTCGGCAGCGGTCTTCACGCCCTTTTTCAGTGCAATGGCCGCGCCCACGCAGTAGGCCCAGCAGGCGTTTTCAAAGCAGATGGGCTGGATGCCCTTGACGATCTCGTAGGGATCAAAGCCCTTGGACTGGCAGAGCTCGCGGCACTCCTCCACGGAGGAGATGCCATACTGCGCGAGGACGCCGTTGATCTTGTCGATTCTTCTCTCGTAATTTTCAAACAGAGCCATTGTTTCGTCCTCCCTTCCTTATTCCTGACGCGGGTCGATGTACTTCGCGGCGTTGTCGAACTGGCCGTAGTGACCCTTGGCCTTCTCCATTGCCGTGGCGGGCTCATCACCCTTCTTGATGAAGTCAGTCATCTTGCCAAGGCTTACGAACTGATATCCGATGATCTCATCGTTCTCATCAAGAGCGATACCTGTAACATAACCCTCAGCCATCTCAAGGTAACGAGGTCCTTTTTTCAGAGTTCCATACATTGTACCAACCTGAGAACGAAGTCCTTTACCAAGGTCTTCAAGTCCAGCACCAATCTGAAGTCCGTCTTCAGAGAATGCAGACTGAGAACGTCCATAAACGATCTGTAAGAATAATTCTCTCATTGCAGTATTGATAGCATCACAAACTAAGTCAGTGTTTAATGCTTCAAGTAAAGTTCTACCAACTAAAGCTTCAGCTGCCATAGCTGCAGAATGAGTCATACCTGAACATCCGATAGTTTCGATAAGTGCTTCTTCAATGATACCTTCCTTAACATTTAAAGAAAGTTTACAAGCACCCTGCTGTGGAGCACACCATCCGATACCATGAGTGTAAGCAGAAATATCCTTGATTTCTTTAGAATAAACCCATTTGCCTTCTTCAGGAATTGGGGCACAACCATGATTGCCGCCCTGTTTAACGCAATACATTTCTTCAACTTCTTTTGAATAAATCATTTTTTTACTCCTTTCATTACTAAATGACTGTTGATTCAAGGTGAGGGTTATCACCTGTCAAAATTATATGACACCATGCTTTTAAAGTCAATGAAACTCAAGAAAACAGCATGTAAAAAATAGTATAAAAAGGGCTTAAAATAGCGTTTTTTAGGCTTATAAAGGTCTTGTGAAAAAATAAGCGTTTTCATTTTTGCATCAATGAAAATTACAGTATGTTAATGGGTTGGTGAAGTTAAAAAATTATTCATAATCTTGTAATAGTATTATAATGACAATGCAATGGAAGAAGGATAAACTTATGAAACATCAAAAGCTGACAATAAAACAGAAGAGAATACTGAAGAATATACTAGTTGTTGTATTACTTATTATTAGTTTTCCTAGCTATACACCAACACAAGTCATTATTAAAAGTGATCATATATTAATAAGTAACCATCTCTTATCTAGACCAATAGAATGTAGTAGTTTTGATGGACTTACTTATACAGGGCTAGATGGTAAGAAATATAGTCATAATAGTTATGTAGGTGTACAGCCTCTTACAATCTCTAATACAATAAGTTTTAACTCTTCTAAGACACTGTACAGTGCACCGTTCTCTTACTATGCCACTTCTAATACTGTTCCTGCAGGAAGTTATCATGTCACAAAAGAAGCAGGACGTTATATGTATATAGAAGGGAAGGGGTGGGTTTCTTCTCAATATGTCAGTATTGATGTCAATGATTCTATAGAAAATACAACAGGTATACCACTCTACAAAGATTATATGATTCCTGACTCGAGTAGTCATCGTACTCATTATGCAATGAGACCACTGTATATTACGATTCATACAACAGATAATACAAATAGAGGGGCAAATGCTTTAAGTCATGCCAAACTTCAATATACAGGTAATGTCAGATCAGCATCTTGGCATTATACAGTGGATGATCACAGCATCTACCAATCATTACCACTCAATCAACAGGCAGGACATGCAGGAGATGGTGTCATGCCAGGTAATAGTGCGTCTATCGCGATAGAAATATGTGTCAATTCAGATGGCCATTTATATATTGCAGAAAAAAATGCAGCCAAACTTGCTGCTGCATTATTAAAACAATATAACCTCAGTGTGGATCAACTCCGTATGCATCATGATTGGTCAGGTAAAGAGTGTCCTAGACCAATGATAGAAGGGCAGTCTGGGTCAATGAACTGGGACTCTTTTAAAAGACAAGTTTACAATTATATGAGAACAGTATAAAAAAAGGAAGCATGTGCTTCCTTTTTAAATGCCTATTCAATCATAATAGGTTTCTTCTCTTCGATCTTTTCAGGTTCAGTCTTAGGGAAAGTGATCATTAATTCACCATTGTCGAACTTAGCAGTGAAGTCTTCTTCTTTATAACCCTCACCAACATAGAACTTTCTTGAACAGCTTCCTGTATAACGTTCACTTCTGATAACCTTACCATTACTATCTTTCTCTTCCTTATCCTGATTAGTATTTGCAGAAACTGTTAAATAACCATCAGTCAAGTCTAGAAAGATATCTTCTTTCTTATATCCAGGAAGGGCAATATTCATTTCATAGTTATTGTCTACTTCCTTAATATCACACTGCATTGCATTAGTTGTTGGAGTCATCCAATCATCAAATAAATCATAGAAACCAGGTAAAAATCTCATAAGTAACATCTCCTTTATCAAATTTTAACATGGGATCATTGATCTCGTGTAATTAGTAGATTGTAATTGATTTCTTTTCAACTCTCTTTGGTACTTCTTTTGGTACAGAAATCATTAATTCACCATTATCAAATTTAGCTTTGATATCTTCTTCAGTAAATCCTTCACCTACATAGAAGCTTCTAGAACAGTTACCACTATATCTTTCACGTCTTACAATACGTCCTGCTGTTTCTTCTTTCTTAGCAGATGCTGATACTTTTAAGTAGCCATCCTTAAGTTCCAAAGCAATATCTTCTTTCTTATATCCAGGAAGAGCGATATTCATTACATAAGTAGTTTCTGTTTCACGAATATCACATAACATTGTATTTGCCTTTGTAGGATTTTTAGATTCTGTATCAAATAAATCATCAAACATATCATTAAAACTTGGATAATATCTCATATTTGTTCGCCTCTCTCAACGTTTTTCTTATTTCTTAGTAACCTCTCTATCGATTACAACTATTATTATAGTCACTCTTTTAGCAAAGTCAACACTTGAGTGCTAAAAATTAGCACTTTCTTTTATAAAGTGCTAAAAAGAAAAGAACCTGCCTATTTGGCAGGTTCTAAGTCAATCGCTTTTAATTGATAAGCAGTCATATCGATTTCTTTATTACTTATAATTTCAATAGTATCTGAATTGTTGTAAATGCGTGTAGTAAAGGCATAAGCACCATCATTGATGAATAGCTCTAAAGAAGATGTGTCGCTAAACAAAGTTATATTATTTATTTCAGGAATTTTAATGTGTTTCACACCACGACCTGAACCGCTTTTATTCATATCGATAGTGAGAAGACCATCTTCATAATTCATATTTATACCTCTTAAATGAAGTTTGAATGACTGAGGGAGGTCAGTTATATAGCATTCAAAAGAAGACGTATTCATTGTGAGAGATGTTCCCTGTACTTCTTTCTTCTCTTCTCTTAAAGACTTATATTCTTCAATAGGAAACTGATAGAGTCTACCTTCGTGCTCAGTAATCTCTCTAAAGAGAGTGAAGGCATGCTGACGTCCTTCTTCTACGGTAGGATTTGTATAATCAATATCAGAAAGCCCCATCCAACCTGCCATGATCATACGACCTTTTTCATCTTTGAAGAACTGCTGGGCATAGATATAAAAAATATGAAACCGATGCCACTATTTTTTCAAAAAAAAGCATCAGATACTTCTGACGCTTTCTCCTTCTATAAATGTGAAGTCAATAAGTGTAGCACGTTCGACCTCTTTTTCTTCAATCATATCAAGAATAATCTGTCCAGCCATCTGACCAGCACGAGCATAATGGAACTTAATAGTTGTAAGGGCAGGGGACATTACAGTAGAAGTCCAATAACCACCAAATCCAGTCACTGAAACATCTTCAGGAATACGCAAACCGTGATCTTTTAGAATCTTCATACATCCCATCGCAATTGTATCTGTTGCACAGATGATGGCAGTAGGGCATGTATGATTCTTTAAGTAATCATTGAGTTTATCAATTGTCTTTTCAGCAGAGAAGTCTGTTTCTAGAAAATGAGGATGTACATCGTGTAAGCCATCATAAACACCCTGTCTACGAATGACTCCTACAGCCACATCTTTTCTACTTACTCCTGCATATACAACATTCTTATGACCATTAGAATAAATATACTCACCTATCTTATAGCCTGCTTCATAATCATTGTTAATAACACTCACACCATCATCATAAGCCTGAGCCATAAAGACAATAGGAACAGAACTCTTAGAGGCAATATCTCTATGTGCCATTGTGATAGAAGTGGCAAGGAGAATAATACCATCCACTCTTAATTGTATAAGTTTAGTAATGGACTTGATTTCATCGAGTTCATCATGATTAGTATTAATGATGATTGTCGTATAATGATGCTTCTTTAAGAACTGATCAATATTCATCATCATACGACTAGAAGCATATGAAGTAAGAGTAGGGCATACAATACCCACAGTATGTGTCTTGTTGGCTTTTAAATTTGCAGCAAGCACATTAGGTTCATAATCATACTCTTTCACAATTTTTTCTATCTTCTGACGTGTTTCTTCTTTTACATAGCCGCCATTAAAATAACGAGAAACAGTTGTCTTAGACACACCTGCAACTTTCGCAATATCGGCCATAGTCATCTTCTTCATGTTAATCCTCACTAAATAAACTCATGATTTCTTCACCACTCATAGTCGTAATAGAACCACTGTTACCTTCCACAAAACGATCAGCTAAATCCTTCTTAGCTGCCTGCAATGTCTGAATCTTTTCTTCAATAGAATCAGCCATAATCAACTTATATACAAATACTTTATTCTTCTGTCCAATACGATATGCTCTATCTGTTGCCTGGTTCTGTGCAGACATATTCCACCAAGGGTCAAAGTGAATAACACCTTCTGCTGCAGTGAGGTTTAAACCAGTACCTCCTGCTTTTAAACTAATTAAGAAGACTGTTGTATCATCATTTTGATAAGCATCTACTAATCCTTTACGATCCGCTTTATCAGTATCACCAGTCAACATATAATAAGATGTCTTACTCTTATCTAATTCTTTTGCAAGAAGATTCAATAAGCTCTTAAATGATGAGAATACAATAATCTTTTTGTTATTGTCTTTATATGTCTGAATAATATTTAAACATGCTTCCATCTTAGAAGACATATGTTTTACATCATCAAAGACAATACGAGGTTCACAACAGATCTGTCTTAACTTTGTCAACATCGCAAGAATCTGAATACGGTCCTTAGAACCATCCAATGTCTTTAATAACTGATTGGCCTGTGCTAAATGTGCTAAATAGAGCTTCTTTTCATCTTCACTGAAGTCTACAAGTACAGTATTTTCAATCTTATCAGGTAAATCTTTTAATACTTCATTTTTTGTACGTCTTAATACAAAAGGTGAAATCATCTTCTGTAATTGTGTCTGAACCTCTTCATCATGATCCTTTACAATAGGTGCTTCATAATGAGATTTAAAATAACGATAGTTATATAAATAGTCTTTATTTAAGAAATCAAAGATGGACCACAATTCAGCAAGTGAGTTTTCAATAGGTGTACCAGTTAATGCATAGCGTTGTTTACCTTCTAATGATTTAACTGCAATCGCATTCTTAGTCTTCTGATTCTTAATATACTGTGCTTCATCTAAAACAATAAAATCAAATACAATACCCTTATATTCCTCATAATCCTTACGAATATAATCATAAGAAGTAATCATCACATCAAACTGCTTATAGTTTTTAATAATCTCTTTACGTTCCTTTGCACTTCCCATTACACAAGTCACCTTTAAATGAGAAGAGAACTTATTAAACTCATCCAACCAGTTTAAAATCAATGAAGCAGGACAAATGATAATAGAAAAGTGATGTTCATTACTTTCTAATAAACTCATAATCTGGATTGTTTTACCTAAACCCATATCATCTGCAAGAATACCACCAAAATGTAGATCATTCATAGTAGAAAGCCATTGGAAACCTTCTTTCTGATAATCTCTTAAGATGGCATTATAGCGTTCATTTAATTCATGTTTATGATGTGTATAGTTCTTTAAATGATCCAATACATCCTTAAATGATTCTTCACGATTGACCTGTACATACTGGAAGTCCTGTGTTGCTAAGTCCATTTGATGTGCTCTATTTAGATTTAAATCAATTGTACCATCTTCAGAAATATCTTTAGGTAGAATATGATACTGATCCATCATATTACCTAACTCATCTAATTCATGTGTATCAATATATAATAACTGACCATTCTTTAAACGATGATAACGTTTCTTTTTCTTATGACTCGCAATAATATCAGCTAATTCTTCTTTAGGCACATCTAAAGAATCTAAGTCCATTTCTAATAGATTATGAGAGACCTTGATACCAACAGATAAGTTCATAGACTTCTTAGAACCAATTGCCTGTAAAGAATCAGATACATAAACATCTGTAATCTTATTAAGATGTCCTAAACCATCATGAATCATATCTATTGTTTCATCACGATGTGTGTCAAAACGCATAGGTCCTGACATATCATCAGGATTATATTTCTCTAAGAAATTAATAATGAGGTCTGCTTTTAAAGAATGAGGTACATCTTCTTTAAGAAGATCATGTTTTCCATCTTCATATGTTCCAATTAGGCTAACTAAAGCATATTCATCTTCATCTACATCTGCATAGATTTCTAGATGTGATTCCTCTTGGATTGTATCCTCTAAACCTACATACTCAATATATTTCTTTGTAGGAGAAATAATATAACGAGTAAAGTTTTCTAACTGTTCATGCGCTACATAAAGACGCTGTAATGTATCAAAACGATTCAATAACTCAATAGTAACACCCTGTTTATCAAAAGGGTAACGAGTGATAGTAAAATCTGAAGGTGTATATTGATATAAACATCTCTTACCAGCAAAATAAGGTGCTATATTTGTTTCTAGTTCTAGAATTGTATCATGTTTATCCTTAGTCACTGATACCACAGGATGTAATTCATCTTCTATACATTTAAAATTATGAAAAGATGCAGGAATAGTTGTAAGTAACTCCCATAAAGCATCAATATTCTCATTATCAATGAATAACGTATTATTATTAGCAAGATGAGAATGATAGAATCTCAGAATGAATTGGTAAATCTTTTTAGATGGTTCATCTAGAATATCAGGATTATGAACAAAAGATAAAGTCTTTCCATAAGCATGGTATTCATTATTCTGCATCTGTGTTACAAAGTTAGGAATACTCTTTACAATATAATCTCTTGCACGTCCTATTTTAAATGTTATATTAAAATTCCATCCATCTGCACGAAGCAGCTTTAAATGAACGGGTGTAGAACTTACAGGTGTAAACTGATTGACTAACTGATTTTTAACATAATCAGTCAGTGCATTGGTTTCCTTTTCTCTTTCCATTCTTCTAAATTCAGCCATCTGCTGTTCCCATAAAAGACGTTCTCTCATAGCACTTTTCTTTTCTTCCTGTGCACGCTTTTCTAAATCAACAGCATAACGATAAGGGAATGTATTGGGAGATAACTCCTGAACCTTTAAAATAAGGGCTCCTATATGTCCACAGGCTGTATATTCATCAGCATATATACAATTACAGTCTGTTGATACTATTTTAGAATTGGGATTCACAAGAACACGGGGAAGATAGATATTACCATTAATCATAACTTTACCAGATATATGATAATAACCACGATTATCTATAGTGATAGAAACATTTACAACATAATCTCTTCGATAATATTCTCGTGCAATATCACGGTTACGTGCTCTAGATACAACACGTTCAAATTCATTGTCAGTGATAAATAACATAGCAATTCCTCCTAATCTAACTAATTATATCATAAGAAAGAACACAAAAAAACTGGAATAAATCTTATTCCAGTTCAACAGGTTCCTGCTTTAGAGTTAGACCATATTTCTTTTCAATAATAGAAATAATTTCTTCTCTTGCTTGTTTTAAATGGGCATAACTTTGTGCACTTTCATTAATTAAGATCAGTGCAGCTTTTTCTGATACACGCATACCATAAAATGATTTACCCTTTAATCCGGCATGGTCTATTAACCATCCAGAAGGGACTTTATTACCTTCCCAGACAGGAACATTCATGCTTCTTAAACGTTCTGCTTCCTGATCATCTAAATAAACATTTTTAAAGAATGATCCAGAACTAGCCATTTCTTCTGGTTTAGGTAACTTAGACCAGCGTATTTCAGTAACCATCTTTCTAATAGATTTAGGAGAAAAATCAGTAATCTGATGTTCTTCGACATAACTCTGTAAAGAAGTATAGAAAGGAGGAGTAAGTCTATCATGACTTAAATGAATTCTTATAGAGATAATCAAATAACGTCCAGCATCTTTACCCTGATTAAAGATGCTTTGTCTATAACCTAGATTCATATCTTCTTTCTTAATAGTGACATACTTCTCTTCCTTTAAATCATAAGCATGTACAGATTCTAATACCTGTTCTATTTCCTGACCATAAGCACCTACATTTTGGACAGGTGCAGCACCGACAGTACCAGGAATAGCACTTAATGCTTCAATACCAGATAAATTCTTTTTTGTAGTAAAAGCAACTAAATCATCAAGTAGTTCTCCACCCATTGCGTCAATCGTCAATTCATCAATAAAACGTATACCTTTAATACGATTTAAAAGAATAACCCCCTTGAAACCTTCATCTTTTCCAATTACATTACTTCCTGTACCTAGAATAAATACAGGTAATTGACGTTCTTTCGCAAATAAGTAAGCTTTTTCTACATCTTCTACGGTCTCTAATTCAATCACATAACGCGCTAGACCGCCTAGGCGCATTGTAGTGAGTTCTTTGATTTTTACATTCTCTTTTATTTTCATAAAGTGCATTATAACACAGTTACAATAAAAGTAGAGGATTAATGATGGAATAATCTTTGATGAGTAAATGCGAGTACCATATCATACTTATCACAAGTATCGATAACATGATCATCACGAATAGAACCACCTGGTTCACCTACATACTTCACACCACTCTTATGAGCACGTTCAATATTATCTCCAAATGGGAAGAATGCATCACTACCTAGTACGACATCTGTATTTTTCTTTAACCATTCTTTCTTTTCTTCTCTAGTGAATACTTCTGGTTTTACTTTGAAATAGTTTTGCCATACATCATCACCTAGCACATCTTCATAATCATCTGATACATATGCATCAATTGTATTATCCTTTTCAGCACGTTTTAAACCATCAGCAAACTGTAAACCTAATACCTTAGGATGCTGACGTAAGAACCATACATCTGCCTTATTACCAGCAAGTCTTGTACAATGAATACGAGACTGCTGACCAGCTCCAATACCAATAGCCTGACCATTCTTGACATAACATACAGAATTAGACTGTGTATATTTTAATGTAATCATAGAAAGGATTAAATCATGTAATGCATGTTCAGGGATATCTTTATTTTTAGATACAACATCCTTAAACATTTCTTCATTAATCACACAGTTATTTCTGCTTTGCTGGAATGTAATACCAAATACCTGTTTAATTTCTACTGGATTAGGTACATAGTGAGGATCTATCTGCAATACACAATAAGTGCCTCTTCTTTTCTTCTTAAGTATTTCTAAAGCTTCTTTTGTATAACCAGGGGCAATAATACCATCACTGACTTCACGATTAATAAGCTTAGCAGTTACTTCATCACATACATCAGAAAGAGCACAGAAATCACCATATGAACTCATACGGTCACTACCTCTTGCTTTAATATATGCATTTGCGATAGGACTTAACACTTCGGCACTTTCCTTTACAAAATACATCTGTCTTTCTACTTCAGTTAAAGGTGTCCCAATAGCCACACCAGCAGGAGATACATGCTTAAAACTTGCAGCACAGCTCATATGAGTTGCTTCCTTTAATTCCTTCACTAACTGCCAGCTATTAAAAGCATCTAATAAGTTGATATAACCAGGTTTACCATTTAAGACAGTAAAAGGAAGTTCTCCTTCTTCCATAAACACCTTAGCAGGTTTCTGATTAGGGTTACAGCCATACTTTAATTCTAATTCTTTCATGTTTACACTCCTGACTTTTCATATGTGATTTCTATATTCTCTATATTCTGTTCTTACTGGTTCTTGTTGACAATTCTTGTCTCATACTC
>OMGM01001108.1_pt1 | contig 10622 bp, 10 predicted proteins | sample 1645851 | NCBI WGS metagenome assembly OMGM01 (sample SAMEA103958126, study PRJEB25191) | human gut metagenome | reverse complement strand
CAGGTAACCTGAATCGGCTGTACGAAGAGCTGTATCGGACATACCTTTACGTGCTCCATGTGCAGACATGAAGTATTCCAGTACGTCAAGACCTTCACGGAAGTTTGACTTGATAGGCAGCTCGATGGTGTGACCGGTTGTATCGGCCATCAGTCCTCGCATACCTGCAAGCTGTTTGATCTGTTTATCGGAACCACGGGCACCGGAGTCGGCCATCATGTAAATCGAGTTGAACGATTCCTGGGTGGTCTTGTTGCCGTGACGGTCGATGACGGCCTCATTGGAGAGTTCCTTCATCATGACCTTACCGACTTCGTCGGACGTACGGCCCCAGATATCGATCACCTTGTTGTAGCGTTCACCCTTCGTCACAAGACCCGAGGTGTACTGCTCTTCAATCGCCTTCACTTCATCTTCGGCAGCCGACACGAGCGCGGCCTTCTTCTGCGGAACGGTCATATCGCCGATGCAGATCGAAATACCGGCAAGCGTTGCGAGACGGTAGCCGTTATTTTTCAGCTGGTCGGCAAACATCACCGTGGCGCGCAGACCGCACTTGCGGAAGCAGCGGTTGATGAGTTTGGCGATTTCCTTCTTCTTTAAGGTCCGGTTGAGTTCAGCAAAGCTCATGCCGTCGGGAAGGATCGAAGACAGAAGCGCACGGCCTGCGGTCGTTTCATAACGCTTCATGCGTTCGGTCTTTTCGCCCGTTTCCTTGTTCACGTCCACTTCACGGATACGCACCGTGCAGCGGGTCTGCAGAACAATGGCGTGTGCGTCTAAGGCGCGCTGCACTTCTTCGATGTTTTCAAAGAACATGCCTTCGCCCGGGGCATTGATGCGTTCACGGGTCGAGTAGTAAAGACCGAGCACCATGTCCTGCGACGGAACGATCGAGGGATCGCCGTTGGCCGGGAAAAGGACGTTGTTCGACGAAAGCATCAAGCAGCGGGCTTCAAGCTGCGCTTCCAGCGACAGCGGCACGTGCACGGCCATCTGGTCACCGTCGAAGTCGGCGTTAAAGGCCGCGCAAACGAGCGGATGCAGCTGAATGGCCTTACCTTCGATGAGCTTGGGTTCAAAGGCCTGAATACCGAGGCGGTGCAGCGTCGGAGCACGGTTGAGCATCACCGGGTGTTCGTAGATCACCTCTTCGAGGATATCCCACACCACCGGTTCCTGATTGTCCACCATCTTCTTGGCGCTCTTAATCGTGGAGGCAAGGCCACGGGTTTCGAGCTTATTGCCCCACCGTAATCACGGAGCGCCCCGAGTAGTCAACACGCTTACCCAGCAGGTTCTGACGGAAGCGGCCGGACTTACCCTTGATCATGTCGGCAAGCGACTTCAGCGGGCGCTTGTTGGGACCGGTCATCGCCTTACCGCGGCGGCCGTTATCGAGGAGGCTGTCGACGGCTTCCTGCAGCATGCGCTTTTCATTGCGCACGATGATGTCCGGGGCCTTAAGTTCTAGGAGGCGCTTCAAGCGGTTGTTACGGTTGATGACGCGGCGGTAAAGGTCATTCAGATCCGAGGTCGCAAAGCGACCGCCGTCCAGCGGCACGAGCGGACGCAGCTCGGGCGGGATGACCGGAATCACTTTCAGAATCATCCACTCGGGCTTGATGCCGGAGCGCTGGAAGCCCTCGAGAACCTTCAGACGCTTGGCGATCTTCTTGATCTTGGCGTCAGAACTCGTTGCAGAGAGTTCCTGACGCAGGTTCGTGACTTCCTGATCAATGTCGATGCTCGCAAGGAGCTCACGGATGGCTTCAGCGCCCATCATGGCCTTGAAGTCATCGCCGTGCTCGGAGAGCATCTTGATGTATTCGTCTTCCGTGAGAAGCTGCCCGCGGGTAAGCGGCGTGAGGCCCGGGTCGGTGACGCAGTAGGCTTCAAAGTAAAGCACGCGTTCGATATCGCGGAGCGCAATATCGAGCACCATACCCATGCGCGAAGGCAGGCTCTTTAAGAACCAGATGTGCGCAACGGGGCTTGCGAGCTCAATGTGACCCATGCGTTCACGGCGGACCTTGGAAAGCGTCACTTCCACGCCGCACTTTTCGCAGATCACGCCGCGGTGCTTGAGGCGCTTGTATTTGCCGCACAGGCACTCGTAGTCCTTGATCGGTCCGAAGATCTTGGCGCAAAACAGGCCGTCACGTTCGGGCTTGAAGGTACGGTAGTTGATGGTTTCCGGCTTTTTGACTTCGCCGTACGACCAGGAACGGATCTTCTCCGGGGATGCGATGCCGATCTTAATGGCGTCGAAATGTTCAGCAACGTTGGTCTGCTGCTTGAACAAGTCACCAATCTTATTCATCATGGAACTTATTCCTTGGCGTTAGCGTTAGCGTCTCGTTTGATAAGGTCGATGTCAATACCCAGCGACCGGATTTCGCGGACCAGCACATTGAAGGATTCGGGCATGCCCGCTTCAATCTGATGTTCACCGCCCACAATGTTCTCGTAGACCTTGGTACGGCCCGTGACGTCGTCGGACTTCACGGTGAGCATTTCCTGCAGCACGTAGCTTGCGCCGTAGGCTTCCAGTGCCCAGACTTCCATTTCGCCGAAACGCTGGCCGCCGAACTGAGCCTTACCGCCCAGGGGCTGCTGCGTGACAAGGCTGTACGGACCCGTGGAGCGGGCGTGCATCTTGTCGTCGACCAGGTGGTGCAGCTTCAGGAAGTGCATGTAGCCCACCGTGACAGGACGGTCAAACGGATCACCCGTGCGGCCGTCGTAAAGCGTTGCCTGGGTCTTGGCAGGCGTCAGCTGCAGCTTCTTCGCTTCCTCATCCGGGAAGGCGAGATCGAGCATCATGCGGATCTGTTCTTCCGTGGCGCCGTCAAAGACGGGCGTGGCAAAGGGCACGCCGTTGGCAAGGTTCTTTGCCATTGCCATCAGTTCGTCATCGGTGAGGCTGTCGAGGTCTTCCTTCTTGCCCGTGCGGTTGTAAACCTCATTGAGGAACGCGCGGATCTGCTTGACCTGTTCGGTCTTGAGCATCTCGGCAATGCGCCAGCCGATACCCTTGGCGGCCCAGCCCAGATGCACTTCAAGAATCTGACCGATGTTCATACGGGAAGGCACGCCCAGGGGATTGAGGCAGATGTCGGCGGGACGGCCGTCAGCCATGTAGGGCATATCTTCCACCGGGCAGATCTTGGAGACCACACCCTTGTTGCCGTGGCGGCCGGACATCTTGTCACCGGGCTGCAGACGGCGCTTCTCAGCGATGAAGACCTTGACCATCTTCAGTACGCCCGGGGGCAGTTCGTCGCCGCGGTTTAATTTGTCGTTCTTGTCTTCGCGCTTGTCGTCGACGACCTTGCGGGCAAGGTCAATGAGCTTCTGATCCTCTTCTTCCTTCATGCGGATTTCAAAAAGGTCATAGCCGTTGACGGCTTCAAGCACCGCCGGAGTGAGCTTCGCGCCGGCCTTCACGCCCTCGGGACCGCCCGAAGCGACGCGGCCTGCGAGCTGACGGCGCAGACGGGCAAAGACGTCGGTTTCAACAATGCGCAGCGCGTCCTTCAATTCCTTGTCGTAGCGCTTTAACTGCTCTTCGATGATGGACTTCGCACGCTTATCCTTTTCCACGCCTTCGCGGGTAAAGACCTGCACGTCCATAACGATGCCGGCCATTCCGGGCGGCACGCGCAGGCTCGTGTCCTTCACATCGCTTGCCTTCTCACCGAAGATGACGCGCAGAAGCTTCTCTTCGGGGGTGAGCTGCGTTTCGCCCTTCGGGGTCACTTTGCCCACGAGAACGTCGCCCGCCTTTACTTCAGCGCCGATTGCGACAATACCGGATTCGTCAAGACGATTAAGCTGATTTTCCGAAAGGTTGGAAATATCGCGGGTGATGTCTTCCGGTCCGAGCTTGGTGTCACGGGCCACCACATCGAGTTCTTCAATGTGAATGGAGGTGTAGCGGTCGTCTGCCACCACCTTTTCGCTGATCAGAACCGAGTCTTCGTAGTTGTAGCCGTTCCAGGGCATGAAGGCGATCAGCATGTTCTGGCCGAGCGCGAGTTCGCCCATATCGGTGGAAGCACCGTCAGCGAGAACGTCACCCTTGGCGATGATGTCGCCACGCTTGACAATCGGACGCTGATTCAGCGTCGTGGACCCGTTGGAACGCGTGAACTTCTGCAGGTTGTAGATATCCACACCCACTTCACCGGCGACGTTTTCATCGTCGTTCACACGCACCACAACGCGGGTGGCGTCAACGTATTCGACGAGACCGCCGCGGCGGGCCTGCACAGTGGCCTTGGAGTCCACGGCAACCGTACGTTCAATACCGGTACCGACAACCGGCTTTTCCGGACGCAGCACAGGCACACCCTGACGCTGCATGTTCGAGCCCATCAGAGCGCGGTTGGCGTCGTCGTGTTCAAGGAACGGAATCAGGCTTGCGGCAACCGACACGATCTGCGCCGGGGCCACGTCCATGTACTGCACGCGGTCAGGCGAAGCCATGATGAATTCGCCGTTTTCACGGGCGCTCACCAGTTCGCCGATCAACTTGCCGTTATCGTCCATTTCGGCGTTGGCCTGGGCGATCACGTACTTACCTTCTTCGATGGCGGACAGGTAGTGAATGTTTTCTTCGCCAGAGAGCGCCACGCCGTTTTCAACCTTGCGGTACGGGGTCTCAAGGAACCCGTATTCATTGAGGCGCGCGTACAGAGCGAGCGAGTTGATCAGACCGATGTTCGGACCTTCAGGCGTTTCAATCGGGCAGACGCGGCCGTAGTGCGTGGCATGCACGTCGCGGACTTCAAAGCCCGCGCGTTCGCGGGTCAGACCGCCCGGGCCCAGAGCGGAAATACGGCGCTTGTGCGTGATTTCCGACAAGGGGTTGGTCTGGTCCATGAACTGACTCAGCTGCGAGGAGCCGAAGAATTCGCGGATCGAGGCCGAGATGGGCTTGGAATTAATCAGATCCTGAGGCGTGAGGTTGTCGCTTTCAGCCGAACCTAGACGTTCGCGCACGGCGCGTTCCACACGGACGAGGCCGGCACGGAACTGGTTTTCTGCCAATTCACCCACGCAGCGCACACGGCGGTTGCCCAGGTGGTCAATATCGTCCACGCCGTGGATTTCAATGACGCGCTCATTGCCTTCGGCATCGGTGAGCTTCACCGTATCAGCGCCGTTACGCAGAGCGACGAGGACCTTCATCGTGTCGATGATGTCTTCCTTCGTAAGCGTCATCGAACCTTCGGCGCTCGGACGGCCGAAACGGGCGTTGACCTTCATGCGGCCCACACGCGACAGATCGTAGGCGTCAGAATCAAAGAAGAGCCGGTTAAAGAGCCCTTCAACGGCTTCTTCCGTGGGCGGCTCACCCGGACGCATCATGCGGTAAATGGCGATGCGAGCGGAGAGCTCGTCGGGATTTTCATCCAGACGCAGCGTGTTGGAGATGTAGGCACCACGGTCAAGATCGTTCGTAAAGAGCGTATCGATCTGACGGATCTTGTGTTCGCGCAGAGCTTCGAGCGAATCCTCGGTGATTTCGTCGTTGGCATCAACGATCTTTTCACCGGTGGTCTTGTCGTAGACAGCCTTGGCAAGAACGCGGCCGATCAGGAATTCATCGGGCACGGAAAGGCTCTTCACACCGGCTTCGTTCATCAGACGAACGTGACGGGCGGTGATGCGCTTGTCCTTGGCGACAATGAGCTTGCCGTCGGCATCCTTGATGTCAAAGGCGGCCGTTTCACCCTGCAGGCGCGACGGTTCGAAGTTCCAGGTCACACCCTTCTGCAGAATGCGGAACTGGTCAAAATCGTAGAAGTGCGCGAGGATGTCTTCTGGCGTCAGACCAATGGCCTTCAGAAGGATCGTGCCGGCCATCTTGCGGCGGCGGTCCACACGGAAGTAAACGAGATCCTTCGGGTCAAATTCGAAGTCAAGCCAGGAGCCGCGGTAAGGAATCACGCGGGCCGAGAAAAGAAGCTTACCCGAGGAGTGCGTCTTACCCTTGTCGTGCTCGAAGAAAATACCGGGCGAACGGTGCAGCTGACTCACGATAACGCGTTCGCTGCCGTTGATGATGAACGAAGCCTTTTCCGTCATGAGCGGGATTTCGCCCATGTAGACGTCGTTTTCGCGGATTTCCTTGACGGTGCCGGGTTTGGCGGCATCACGGTCAAAAATTTCGAGCTGGATGCGGGCGCGCAGTGCCGAGCTGTAGGTGAGCCCTCTCAACTGGCATTCAGCGACGTCAAACTCGGGCTTCTGCAGCTTGTAGCCGAGGAACTTCAGACGGGCATAACCGTTGTGGCTCGTGATAGGGAAGATGGAAGTGAAGGCTGCCTGCAGGCCGTTATCCTTACGGCTTTCGGGCTTGACATCCGCCTGAAGGAATTCTTCGTAGCTGCGAAGCTGCATTTCCAACAGGGAGGGCACTTCAAGGACGCTCGGACGCGAAGCAAAACTCTTCCGAATGCGTTTCTTTTCAGTGAACGAGTACGACATGGAGACTCCGTTCGACGCGAGGGGGAGAAAAACACGTGGGTTCAAAGTTCAATCGACGGAAAGCATTGCCTGCACGGATTACAGAGACGCCAAAAGCCGCTCGGGCAATACCAAGTATTGCGTCCGCGCGGCTGGAACGTCAGAGATATCTTCCTGCTCTTCCCGATCATTCAGACTTTGACTTTGAGCTGAATTCTGATTATACAGAACACACCTCAAAATCCGAAGAAGAGCCCGGAACAATCCGAAACTCTTCTTCGCAGGGAAACAGCGCGGGAGCAAGTCCTCACGCCGTCTCCGGCAAGTATTTTTTCCGAAAGGAAAATTACTTGAGTTCGACCTTGGCGCCGGAAGCTTCGATCTTCTTCTTGAGCTCTTCGGCTTCTTCCTTGGCAACGCCTTCCTTGACGGCCTTGGGAGCGCCTTCGACGAGGTCCTTGGCTTCCTTGAGGCCGAGGCCGGTCACTTCGCGGACAACCTTGATGACGCCGATCTTGTTGGAACCGACTTCCTTGAGGATAACGTCGAATTCGGTCTTTTCTTCAGCGGCCGGGGCAGCAGCACCACCGGCGGCGGGGCCGGCGACGGCAACAGCAGCCGTAGCGGTAACGCCGAACTTTTCTTCCATCATCTTGATGAGTTCGCTGATTTCGAGAACGGTCTTGGAAGCGATCGCGTCGAGAATTTCTTCATTGGTCAGGGCCATTTTTGACTCCGTAACTGTGTATTAAATTGAATTGGTTAAAAATCAGGCAGCAGCCTTTTCCTGGGCATCGCGGTAAGCAGCCACAGTGCGCACGAAGCGCGCAGGCACTTCGTTAATAGTACGAACAAGTTTCGCAACCGGTTCGTTCATCGTAGCCATCAGCTTGGCGAGGAGTTCTTCGCGGCTCGGCATCGAGGCGAGCTGTTTGACGCCTTCCACGTCCATGACGTAGTTGGCCATCGCACCGCCCTTGATAACGAGCTTGTCGTTTTCCTTGGCAAACTGAGCAAGAACCTTGGCAGCGGCGACCGGATCGGCGGAGAAAGCGTAGACGAGCGGGCCGGAGAACTTCTCGGCCAGATCGGCAAACGCCGTTCCTTCGACGGCACGACGCACCAGCGTGTTCTTGACCACACGCAACTGCACACCCTGCTGACGTGCATTGGCACGCAACTTGGTAACTGCTTCAACGGTCAGCCCACGGTATTCAGCGATAACGATTGCGGAGGTGTTGGCAACAATGCCGCGCATCTCTTCAATCACTGCCGCTTTGTCTTGACGATTAAGACCCATGGTCTGGCTCCACTCAGAGGTGCATCCGAAACAACACTGAATGCACCGGTTCTTTTAATAACCGGTTAACCCGTCTCTGAGAGTTGTTCGTGCGTGGGCAGGAAAACTTCCTTCAACACAACACAGAGTCTCTCTTTGAGGTTTGAACCGTCTGCGCTGGATATCTCGGCAACCTTTCCGACCGCGGGGTGCGGTTTTTCCGGAATGTTCGAGACAATTAAAGGGCACCCGATGTGACTGCCAATCCCCAGCAGAAGCGCCGGGCGTCCCTCCAGCGGTCTTTGACAGCGGTGCACCGTCCGAAAACGGCGTACCACCCAAAGCCCTCGAGGCCTCACGACCTCTTTTCGAATCAAAGCCCTCCGACAACGTCATCGGGCTTTAACCCTGGTTTACTGCATTAAAGCGTGGAGATATCCACGCGGGCACCGATACCCATCGTCGAGCTCACGGCCAGCTTCTTGAGGTAGATACCCTTCTGGCTGGCGGGCTTGAGCTTGTTGATCTGTTCGATCAGTGCCTTAAGGTTCGTCGCCAGGCGGGCGGCATCAAAGGATGCGCGGCCGATCGGGGCGTGAACGATACCGGCCTTGTCGGCGCGGAACTGAACCTGACCGGCCTTGGCGTTCTTAACGGCCTGGGCAACGTTCGGGGTCACGGTGCCGACCTTCGGGTTCGGCATCAGGCCGCGCGGGCCGAGGATCTGACCGAGCTGACCGACAACACGCATGGCGTCGGGGCTGGCGATCACAACATCAAAGTCCATCTTGCCGGCCTTGACTTCAGCGGCGAGGTCGTCGAAACCGACAATATCGGCACCGGCAGCCTTGGCTTCTTCGGCATGGGCACCCTGGGTGAACACGGCGACACGAACGGTCTTACCGGTACCTTCGGGCATAACAACAGCACCGCGGATGGTCTGGTCGGACTTACGGGTGTCAATGCCGAGCTGAACAGCCACGTCGACGGATTCGTCGAACTTGGCGTTGGCGCAGGCCTTGACGGCTTCGAGAGCCTCCAGAACCGGATAGTGCTTGGAAAGATCGTACTTGGCGGCGTTGGCTTTAACGCGCTTGGAAAGTTTGGCTGCCATCTTACAGACCCTCCACCGTGATACCCATGGAACGGGCAGAACCCGCGATCGTGCGCACGGCCGCGTCCATATCGGCGGCAGTGAGGTCAGGCTGCTTCATCTTGGCGATTTCTTCAGCCTGAGCGCGCGTGATCTTGCCGACCTTGTCCGTGTGCGGACGGGCCGAACCCTTGGTGATCTTCGCGGCCTTCTTGATCAGAACCGTAGCCGGGGGCGTCTTCATCACGAAGGTGAAGCTCTTGTCGGCGTAGGCGGTGATCACAACCGGAATCGGAAGACCTGCTTCCATCTTCTGCGTCTTGGCGTTAAAGGCCTTGCAGAATTCCATGATGTTCAGACCGCGCTGGCCGAGAGCCGGACCAACGGGGGGCGAGGGATTGGCTTTGCCTGCAGGAATCTGCAGCTTAATAAAGCCGACGATTTTCTTTGCCATTTTTGACTCCCTGGGTTCCTGCGCACGGTCAATATGAGCGTGCTCCCCAGTTAAAATAAGAAAGGGCACCATTATGCCGAAAAATTTCAGCAAAAAGCAAACCCTTACCGAAAAAAATTTAAAACTGCCGCTCAAAATACAACAGTTTGTGGTCTCAAGAAAAACGGACCACAGTGTCTGCCACCGGGTCCGCTTCTTTCAGTCCGCCCGAAAGGGCGGCTGAGATCAGACTTTCTCGACTTCGTTAAACGCGAGTTCAACGCTCGTTTCGCGGCCGAAGATCGACACGAAGCAGCGCAGACGCGACTTGTCGTACATGACTTCTTCGACGCGGCCGTTGAAGTCAGTAAAGGGACCTTCCTTGATGCGGACCGTTTCGCCCACTTCAAAAAGAACCTTCGGACGGGCTTTTTCACCGGTACCGACATTCATGCGGCCCTTGATGCCGTCGATTTCACGCTGAGAAAGCGGCACGGGATTGTTGTTGCCGAGGAATTCGATCACGCGCGGCGTGGAGTTCATCAGGTGCCAGGTGTCTTCGTTCATGACCATCTCAACGAAAACATAGCCCGGGTACATGCGGCGTTCGCTTTCATACTTGCGGCCGTTCCGGTTTTCCTGCACCTTTTCAATCGGCAGCAACACTTCGCCGAAATACTGCTTCAGATCAGAATGATCAATGCGGTCCTGAATGGCTTTGGCGACACTCTTTTCCATCGTGGAATAGACGTGCAGCGTATACCAGCGCATTTCCGGCTGCTTGTTCTGATTGGTATCTTCAGACATTTAAGCTTCCCCGCTGAGGTTAGAACGACAGACGCAACAGTCCGTCGTAAAGGCCCCACTCCACGAACTTGTCGACAACAAACAGGTAGAAGGCAACGGCCACGACAAAAGCCATCACCAGTCCCGTGGTATTCACCGTTTCACGGCGGGTCGGCCAGACAACGCGGCGCAGTTCGTCATAGGACTCACGGCAAAAACCGATGAAGCGTTTGCCCGAGGGCGAAAATGCGGCAACGCCGCAGCCGATCACCAGGCCGCCCACCAGAGCGCCGATACGGATGCCGAGCTGCTGATCGGTCAGAAACGTAAAGGCAAAAATGCCCGCCGCAACGATCAACACCGCAAGTGTCACAACGCCGATATCAAGCGCTTTGTTGGATTCGGGCTGTACGTTTGTATTACTCATGACTTTCTTTCACGCTTAAAGCGCAGACAAACAAGCCGCGGTCGGGTGATCGCGGCTTGCTTATATCATCAGATTGTGGCAGGGGCAGAAGGAATCGAACCCTCGGCACGCGGTTTTGGAGACCGCT
>OMGM01001106.1_pt1 | contig 10626 bp, 8 predicted proteins | sample 1645851 | NCBI WGS metagenome assembly OMGM01 (sample SAMEA103958126, study PRJEB25191) | human gut metagenome | reverse complement strand
TTCAATGTTCTGTCTCAGCCCGTCTTCCGGACTGCCTGTCTATAATACCCAATATCACAGCGTTTGTAAAGTGTTTTTTGAAGAAAATTCAAAAAAATTATTTTTCTTATTTTATATCCTGTTTTTATGCCTGAATATTATAAAAAGCATGCATTATGGATTGCATGCTTTACAAGGAATATAGCCTTCATTTTGTGCTTCCTGTGAAGAACTAAAGTAAACTTTATTCTTATCACTGATAGTTTTTACATACTGACAATCTTCAGTATGATACTTCTTAGTATTTCTAGATCCTATATATTGTGTTGTTTGAGTAGTCGTGATTTCTTCTTTACCATTAAAGGTCAATTTATTCTTCTTAGAAACACAACGGATTGTACCTAATTCATCCGTACGATAAACATGCATATTATATCTAGAGAATCTCTGTAATGCTTCCTTATGAGGATGACCATACATATTGTCTTTACCACAAGACACTACGACATAACTTGCCTTCATTCTAGATAATAGATTATCGCTGTTTGAATAAGCTGAGCCATGATGACCTGCCTGGAACACATCACATTGTACATTATTTAGTTTCTTTTCCATTGATTCTGCAGCATCACCAGTAAAGACAAAACGATGATAACCATCATCATATCTCATACACAAAGATGAATCATTATTGTTCTGTGCCCCTTCACCTACACCAATAAACTCAATAGAACCCGCACCTACCTGAAAGGTATCTCCTACCTTAGGCACAGTAATTTTCTTTTTCTTCTCTTTAATCGCATTTAATAGTTTCATATATGTATAAGAAGAAGAGGTTCTACTAGACATATATATCTTTTTTACATTTAACTGATAAATAATATTCTTTGCATCATTTATATGATCCGCATCACAATGCGTTAGAATTAATGCATCAAGTGTATTGATATAGTGTTCCTTTAAATAATTCAAGCTCGCATTTTCACATCCATCACCGTGTCCTGCATCAATAAGAACTGTTTGGTTATTATTTTGAATAAGTGTTGAATCTCCCTGCCCTACATTAATATAAGTGACTTGAGATTTGATATTGTTTGATACTTCTTTCTTCGGTGTAGGAGCTGTACTACAACCCGTTATAAGTACCATTGATAAGAATATACTAAATAACTTCTTCATAAATTCCTCCTGTCAATCATTATAGACAACTATTTTTCTTCTACAAGAAAAAAAGACAGGAAAAAATCCTGCCTCTAACGGACACCGCCGCCTCCACCACCGGAGAAGCCGCCTCCACCACCACTAAATGATGATGAACCACCTTGTCCTGCACTTGCAGCTGAAGAAGCTGCACTCATACTATTATGTGCAAATGTATGTGTATAGTAGTAAATTGGAAAATTATTGTAAGTTGATGTTTCTTCATAACGAGGAATCGCAACCTTCAATTGTTTTTCTACACGATCCGCAATACCAAGTACTGCTGCAAAGATAAGATATTCATCCCAAAGTTTAACTTCAATGGCAGCTTTTTCTTTCATATTGTCTTCATCCTCAAGGAAGTTATTAAATCCCCATACATAAAGACATTGATCATATGCTTTATCTGTCCATACTGTACGATCACGTGGAATATTCCAGTTTATAAACAGTTTTAGTTTTCGCATAGCCATTCTTATTCATAGAATCTTCTGTAACATTATCCACTTTAGTGAACCAATCATCTATCTTCTTATAATGTTTGCTGCACCATTTCTGAAATGCTTTTGTTTGAAGAACACCATCTTTAGACGCATGAATAAACATCTTATAAAGTGCTGTTTCCTGCTTGTTCTCAAACTTTGCATCTACATCAAGATACATATCATAATTCTTTTTCTTGACGATTGCGCCACTTTCATTTTCTCTAATTGTGATGATTCCATCACGTACCCATTTCAAGATAAATCCAGACACAAGGTTTTCACGACTCTCATCACCACTTATAATACCCAGCTTTTTAGCTAGATAATAGAACAAGAATATATCTTTATTACATGGAATTTCTCTAAATGGAGTTACTTCTTTGCCTTTAATTGTACGTCCATTCTCAAATACAACACCCGAATCTGATAATACAATAACAGCAACTATAATAAAGATAAGCATTACAATCACAAAGATGATGAAGATAAAGATCATAATCATCGCTGCTTTTGACATGCTGCCAGAATAACTAGATCCTTCTTTTGCGTCCTTCACAACATCTTCAAACTTTTCACTTGCATGACGTTTATTAGGTGATGTATAAGAATTACTTTCAAGACCCATTAATAACTGCATCTTATTACTGCCCAAAGAGTCTGTTTTTAAAGTAACACCACCATTATCAAAATTCACACTACCCGAATAACCAAATGCCCAGATTTTCGCATTCTCTTTACTATAGGGTGTAATACCAGTCACATGAATAGTAACATCTGCAACATCCAATGACATATCACTAATAAAAGCATAGTTAATACCCTGCTGGTCCTTATACTGATTCACAAAATGTTCAATCTGGTAAACCATTGTATAAGAACGTGTCCCATAATCACCTAGACCAAAGCACAACTCATAGTGGCCACCATCTTTAATCAAACCACATTTATTAATTTTAGATTCTCTAGAAACATCAGAATCCCATGTACCGATATTTTTGTATGTTACCCCATGATCGTCAGTGACACCAATAAGTGTCAATGGCTGATCATTCATACCATTGAATATTTTGTATCCTTCTGTCCCTTCCGATACATCCATATCCCATTTCTCTACAAATGTTGCTGTACCATTTTGATCAATTTGGCAGGTAATGCCAATATTGGTTACTTTTGTGCTTGATGCATCAACTGCAGTTGGCATCAACAGCAACAATACTGTAAGAAATGATAATAAACGTTTCATTAGAATTGTACCTTTGGTACTTCTTTAGATGCTTCATCCACTTCAAAGAAGTTCATCTTTTCAAAGTGGAACATTGAAGCAATGATATTAGAAGGGAACATTTCTAACTTATTCACATACTGTTTAACATCATCATTATAGAACTGTCTTGCATAACTGATTTTATCTTCAGTTTCCTTTAAATCATTCTGTAAAGACATGAAGTTTGTATTAGCCTTTAAATCAGGATAACTTTCTTGAAGCATCATTAAACGACTTAATGATCTTTCTAATTCACCAGCATTCTTAAGCTGTTCTTCTGGTGTAGAAGCAGTTACATAACTGTTTCTTGCACGAATAGCTCCTTCAAGCGTTTCCTTTTCATGCTTTGCATAACCTTTTACAGTTTCTACAATATTAGGAATCATATCTGCACGTCTTTTTAATTGAACATCAATCTGTGCCCATGCAGCAAAGCACTTATTTTTAGACTTAACAAGTCCATTGTATGTTGCGATTGCATATAAAACGATTAATACAATCACCACTACCGCAATAATCATAATTACGTCCTCCTTTGTATATGCATAATTATATCAATAAACACATGTGAAACATAGAAAAAAAGGCTATGATGCAAAATCATAGCCTTAAGGTGTTTACTTTAATTTTGTAATATCAACTAATGAAGTTGGACCCTGATGTCTCTTTTCTAGACAGTTGATTAATGCCTGTGCTGTATCTAATGATGTATAGATAGGGATACCTGCTTCAACTGCAAATCTTCTGATTAAGAAACCGTCCTTTAAGTTATCGTTTCTTGTAGGAATATCGATAACTAAGTCAACAGTATCAGTTAACATTAAGTCAAAGATTGTGTTAGACTTTTCTGCAATTCTGTTAACTCTATGAACTGGTACATCATGTTCTTTTAAGAAGTTATAAGTACCTTCTGTTGAATAAAGGTCATATCCAAACATATAGAACTGCTTAGCGATTGGTAAGAATTCTTCTTTAGAGCTGTCCTTGATTGTACAGATGATATTCTTTCTCTTTGGTAAGTTGATACCTGTTCCAATGAACGCCTTATAGATTGCTTCGTCAAATGTCTTTGCGATACCTAATACTTCACCTGTAGATTTCATTTCTGGGCCAAGTGAAATTTCAGCACCTTTGATCTTTTCAAATGAGAAGACTGGCATCTTAACTGCAACAGTTTCTTTTTCTGGCTGTAAACCATATTCATAACCCTGATCCTTGATTGAATGACCCATAATAACCTTAGTTGCAACATCTACTACTGGAATATCTGTTACCTTTGAGATATATGGAATTGTACGAGAAGATCTTGGGTTTACTTCGATTACATAAACTTCATCTTCATATACGATGAACTGGATGTTGATTAATCCAATAACGTGTAATGCTTTTGCTAAACGCTGAGTGTAGTCACAGATAACTTGCTTGATTTCAGGCTTGATCTTCTGTGGTGGATATACTGAGATACTATCACCAGAGTGAACACCAGCTCTTTCAACGTGTTCCATAACACCAGGAATAAGTACGCCGTTTTCATCACATACAGCATCTACTTCTACTTCCTTACCTGATAAGTACTTATCGATAAGAATTGGATGTTCCTGGAACTGACGGTTGATGATCTTCATGAACTTCTTGATATCACCATCATTTAAGGCGATTTCCATACCTGCACCACCTAATACATATGATGGACGTACAAGTACTGGGTAACCTAATTTATTTGCAACTTCTAATGCTTCATCTACAGTAAATACTGTTGCCCCTCTAGGACGATCGATTTCACATTTTTCTAACACTTCATCAAAACGTTCTCTGTCTTCTGCAGCATCTACGCTATCAGCTGAAGTACCAAGGATAGGAACTCCCATATCCATTAAGTCCTGAGTTAACTTGATTGCTGTCTGACCACCAAACTGAACGATTGCGCCATCTGGTTTTTCAAGTTCAACAATGCTCTGAACATCTTCCTGAGTAAGTGGTTCAAAGTATAATCTATCAGCAATATCGAAGTCAGTAGAAACTGTTTCTGGGTTGTTGTTGACGATGATTGTTTCATAGCCAGCAGCTCTTAATGCCCATACACAATGTACTGAACAGTAGTCGAATTCGATACCCTGTCCGATACGAATTGGTCCTGAACCTAATACCATAACCTTCTTACGAGTGTTATCTGGTTTAATTTCATGTTCTCCACCATATACTGAATAGAAATATGGAGTTTCAGCATCAAATTCTGCAGCACAAGTATCAACTGTCTTGAATGCAGCAGTGATATTGTTTTCTAAACGATAATCATGAATTTCATTCTTATCTTTACCAGTTAAGTCTGCAATAACTCTATCTGGGAATTCAACTCTCTTAGCAGCCTTTAATAATTCTGGAGTTAATTCTTCTGTCTTTAATTTATTTTCGATTTCTACAAGATGTTTGATCTTATCAATAAACCATGAATCAATCTTAGTGATATTATGGATTTCTTCTTCAGTAATGCCCTGTCTTAATGCTTCAGCTACTGCGAAGATTCTCTGGTCATCTACATCTTTTAATTTAGTTCTTAAGTATTCTGTGTCTTTACCTTCCATTTCAGGAATTGATAAATAGAATACATTCTGTTCAAGTGAACGTAATGCTTTCATTAAAGCACCTTCGAAGTTATTACAGATTGCCATAACTTCACCAGTTGCCTTCATCTGTGTACCAAGTTTTCTTGATGCGCCATAGAACTTATCGAACGGCCATTTAGGAATCTTACATACGATATAGTCTAATGTTGGTTCATAAGAAGCATATGTCTTACCTGTTACAGCGTTCACGATTTCATCAAGTGAATAACCTAATGCAATCTTAGCAGCTAACTTCGCAATAGGGTAACCAGTTGCTTTAGAAGCTAAAGCTGAAGAACGGCTGACACGTGGGTTAACTTCGATAACACAATATTCAAAAGAATTTGGGTTTAATGCGAACTGTACGTTACATCCACCCTTAATATTTAATGCAGTGATGATGTTTAAAGCAGAGCTTCTTAACATCTGATATTCTTTATCACCTAAAGTCTGAGAAGGAGCTACTACGATAGAGTCACCAGTATGAACACCTACTGGGTCAACGTTTTCCATATTACATACTGTAATACAGTTACCATTGCCATCTCTCATTACTTCGTATTCGATTTCCTTCCAACCGGCAATACATCTTTCAATTAAGCACTGAGATACACGTGATAATCTTAAACCATTAGTACAGATATCATGTAATTCTTCAGGAGTTTCAGCAATACCTCCACCAGTACCACCAAGTGTATATGCTGGTCTTACTACTACTGGGTAACCAATCTTTTCAGCAAATTCTAATGCATCATCGACATGGTTAACAACTGTTGAAGCAGCCACTGGTTCATGGATTCTTTCCATTAATTCCTTGAATTCAAGACGGTCTTCTGCAAGCTTGATTGTAGTTGTATTAGTACCGATAGTACGTACGTTATGTGCTTCTAAGAAACCTTCATCATCAAGTGCCATTGCGATATTTAAGGCATTCTGACCACCAAGAGTTGGTAAGATTGAATCTGGTTTTTCTTTTAAGATTAAGTTCTTAACAACAGGAACTGTTAAAGGTTCAATATAAACATGATCTGCAATATCTTTATCAGTCATAATTGTTGCAGGGTTAGAGTTAATAAGAACGACTTCAATTCCTTCTTCTTTTAATGCACGACAAGCCTGAGTACCTGCATAGTCGAATTCAGCTGCCTGTCCAATAATAATTGGTCCTGATCCAATAACAAGAACCTTTTTTATATCTTTATTCTTAGGCATTCTACTTTCCCTCCATCATCTTAATAAACTCATCAAATAAATATTCAGTATCTCTAGGTCCAGCATTTGCTTCTGGGTGGAACTGAACAGTTTTGATATTCTTATTTAAATATTCAACACCTTCAATAGTGCCATCATTTACGTTTCTAAACCAAGCCTTAGCCACTGCAGGATCAATTGAATCATCCTTGATAACATAGTTATGGTTCTGTGTAGAGATATAAACACGGTTAGTGTCTAAATCCTTAACTGGATGGTTTGCACCATGATGTCCATATTTTAATTTTTCTGTCTTGAAGCCATGAGCAAGAGCCATTAACTGATGTCCAAGACAAATTGCGAAAATTGGCATACCGCTTTCTGATAATTTCTTCACTTCTGCGATAATATCAGTTACTTCAGCTGGGTCACCAGGACCGTTACTTAACATAATACCATCAAAGTTACCTTCTAATACTTCAGAAGCAGGTGTAGTAGCTGGGAATACTGTTACTTCACAGTTTCTCTTTGCTAATTCATTCGCAATATTACGTTTAGCACCAAAGTCATATAAAGCAACTTTCATTCTGCCTGTACCAACAGTATATTTTTCTTTACATGTACATGCCTTTACAACACCCTGTACCTTGAATGCTTTAATCTTATCGATGACTTCGCTTACTTCATACTTATGAGTAGTAATCATACCGTTCATACAACCATCATTACGAAGTAACTTAGTAAGTGCACGTGTATCAATTCCCTGGATACCTGGGATATGATTACGTACTAAATAATCATTTAAATCTTCATTCTTTCTAAAGTTAGATCCTAAACGTGATAATTCGTTTACTACAAATCCTTCAACATATGGGTGTTCAGATTCCTGATCTTCTAAACATACACCATAGTTACCAATAAGTGGGTAAGTCATTACAACACTCTGACCTGCATAAGATGGGTCTGTCAACACTTCTACATAACCAGTCATTGAAGTATTGAAGACAAATTCGCTTATGACTTCTTTTTCATATCCAAAGCTTTCCCCTTCAAACACATGTCCGTCTTCTAAAATTAAATAAGCTTTCATAGTCAACCTCCTCAATTATGAAAAAGACATATCACCAATAGATGATATGTCCTTAAAATAAGAAATCTAAAAAATGAAAATAAGAACCCTTAGGAAACACGTTTGCAAAAACTGAAGTTGTCATAATTGTGTTTGCGTTCATATTCTCACTCCTTCTGTTGTAGTATAAACGATATTAAGATTGTAAGCAAGCAAAAAATGAATACTCAAAAATTTTTTTATTTTACTATTTAGAAGTTGTTAAATAGTGATAGATTGCACCAATAGTATTGGCATCATTCGCAAAGGCACATTTCTTTACAACAGGCTTAATACGTGCTGGTTCAACCTTGTCTATAATGATATCTAAACGTTTATTGATTTCATCAATCATATCTTCTCTTACAGAGATACCCCCACCAATAATAATCACTTCTGGATCATAGGAATATTGAATATTATAAATACCTACTGCAAGAGCATAATAGAAACGATTGACATACTTCTTGAATACTTCATTTTCGTTGGCATGATCAAAGATATAACGTCCATCATATGTTTCACCTAGTTCTTTTTCTACACCTTTTACGATGGCAACTGTAGAATCAAGAGACCAAAAGTTAAACTCAAGTGAATCTGCATCAAAGTTATTAATCATATAACCAAATTCACCACCATGAAGATGTTTACCCTTATGAATCTTCTTATCCTTAATCACTGCACCGCCAATACCTGTACCGCATACGACAAAGCAGCAATCCTGATTGTCTTTAGCGGCACCTAGCCATACTTCAGCAAGTGCTGCACAGTTGGCATCATTTTCTAATTCTACACGTGTCTGTAATCTTTCCTCTAGATCCTTCTTTATATTAGGGCCATGAATATAGTCAATCGCAGACGCACCATAAATGACACCTTCATCACTTGCAACAGCTCCTGGCATACTTAACGCAATACCATCAACATCTCTTTCTTTATAAATAGTTTCAATAGCCTGATACATGTCTTCTAAAGTATCAGGTGTTTTAAAAGACCCCTTATCAAATAAATGACCCTTTTCATCGCATGTTGCGTATTTGACAGAAGTCCCTCCTACATCAATTCCTAATAACATATCAATTACCTCCTATCTATAGGATATCATAAAAGAAATGCAAAATAGTAAAATAGATAAAAAAAAGGAATAACGTTACGTTATTCCCTAGTTAACACGATGAATTTCTAAACCATTCTGTTTAAATGTTTCAACAATTGTATCGATATGAGATTCCCCATTTGTTTCACAAGTGACTCTTAATTCTACTTCTGAGAATCTTGCGAAGTTCTTGAACTGGTTATGATCAACCGCTACAACATTCGCATTACATTCATTTAATAGATGTGCTACTTTTTCTAACTGTCCAGGAATATCTGGAAGCTGTACTGAGAATGAGAAGATTCTTCCTCTTTCAATAAGTCCCTTATTGATCATAGAAGAGATAGAAAGTACATCAATATTACCACCAGAGATGAGTGAGACAACCTTCTTATTCTTTTCATTGAGTTTCTTTAATGCAGCAAGTGAAAGAATACCTGAGTTTTCAGCAACAAGCTTATGTTTTTCTACAAGTACTAAGAATGCATCCATCAACTCATAATCACTTACTGTGATTATACCATCTACATATTGTTTAATATATTCAAAAGGCTTTTCACCAATTGTCTTAACTGCTGTACCATCCGCAATAGTCACTGCTTCTTTTAATGAAACGATACGATCTTCATTAATGGCAGCAAGGGCACTGGCAGCTCCTTCTGGTTCTACACCGATAATCTTAACTGTTGGTTTAATAAGTTTAGCGGCACAGGCAATACCTGAAATCAATCCTCCACCACCAACTGGTACAAGAATAATATCTACATCTGGTAATTCTTTAAGAATTTCTAAGGCAATGGTTCCCTGACCTTCAATGACATCTTCATCATCAAATGGATGTACAAATGTATAGCCATGTTCCTTCTGCAATTCTACTGCCTTATTATAAGCATCATCATAGACTTCACCATGAAGAACCACTTCAGCACCTAATGCCTTAGTAGCATCTACTTTAATAAGTGGTGTATGGGCAGGCATAACGATTGTAGCCTTAACACCTAACTGCTGGGCGGCATAAGCCACACCCTGAGCATGGTTTCCTGCACTTGAGGCAATAAGTCCTCTAGATTTAGATTCATCATCCATCTTCATGATCTTATTATAAGCACCTCTAATCTTGAATGCGCCTGTTCTCTGTAAGTTTTCTGGTTTGATATAAACAGTATTTCTACTTTCTTTAGAAAAAGCTGGGCTATAAATCAAAGGTGTAGGAAGAATGACTTCATCCACTCTCTTCTTTGCTTCTTCAAAATTCTTTAGTTCTAACACTTAAATCCCCCTCTCAAAAATCTGTTTTTCACATTATAACACCATTATTATTCTATTAAAACTAAATTTTTACTTAATTTTATAAAAAAAGGAATAGCTGATTGCTATTCCTTAGTTAATACGCTGGATTTCAAATCCATTCTTTTTAAATGTTTCAATAATAGATACAATATGCGCTTCACCATTTGTTTCACAAGTGACTCTTAATTCTACCTCGGAGAATCTCGCAAAGTTCTTGAACTGATTATGGTCTGCAGTGACAACGTTCGCATTACATTCATTAAGAATATGAGCCACCTTCTCTAACTGACCTGGACTATCTGGTAACTGTAATGAGAATGAGAAAATTCTACCTCTTTCAATCAGTCCTTTATTAATCATAGAAGAGATAGAAAGTACATCAATATTACCACCAGAGATGAGTGAGACAA
>OMGM01001103.1_pt1 | contig 10653 bp, 9 predicted proteins | sample 1645851 | NCBI WGS metagenome assembly OMGM01 (sample SAMEA103958126, study PRJEB25191) | human gut metagenome | reverse complement strand
ACTATTTTTGCAAAAATACGCTTGATTATGAAAAACAACCTACTTGTATATATTCCCCCTTGCTGCTTTCATAAACCTCTGACATTTCTATCGTATAGGTGATTTGCTATAGTATACCGTATTTTTCCAGCGGATTCAATCATCAACTCTGCCGATCGGGGATGTAAAAACCGGGCCGCAGCGATGCGGCCCGGTCATTTTCGTATTCTCAGAGAAGCTGCGGGTCCATCTGGCGGCAGAAGTCCACGATGTGGTGGAACATCTGCTCGACCGCCGGAGCCATCGCCGTGGGGCGCTGGACAGCCAGACCCACCACCCGGTACTCTTCCGGCTCGATGGGGTAGATCTTGACCGCCACCGTGCAGCTGCGCAGCAGCATCCGGGGCATGATGGAGATGCCAAGGCCCGCTTCCACCATCGCAATGTTGGACTGGTCATCGATGACATGGCAGCGGCGCTCTGTAGAGATGGAATATTTCTTGAGGAACTGGCGCATCTCGGCGTCGGTGGCGTCGCACTGGACGACAAAGCTCTGGCCGTTCATCAGCTCCGGCGTCATAATGCCGTTTGGCGGTTCGGGCCAGTCCTGCGGCACGATGCAGAGCAGCGGCTCACGGAACAGCTCGGTCAGGTTGAACTCTTCGCGGCAGCTGGCGGACAGGAAGGCCAGGTCCACCTGACCGGTGCGCAGCCACTCCTTCACGTCGTCGTAAGTACCCTGATAGACCTCGACTTCGATCTGGGGGTAGCTTGCCATGAAGCTCTTGAGGATCTGGGGCAGCAGGCCGGCGCAGACCGAGTTGAATGCGCCCAGCTTCACCTTGCCCTTTTCCAGGCCGTTGAGGCGGGCGATGCTCTGCTGCAGGGCCTCGTCGCTGTTGAGCACCGCCCGGATGGACGGGTAGAGCGAAGCGCCATAGCTGGTCATGGTCACGCCGTTTTTGCCGCGGTTGAATAAGGTAAAGCCAAGCTCAGCCTCCATCACCGCGATGGCATGGCTGATGGCAGAGGGGGTCAGATGCAGCTGCTGGGCCGCTTTGTTAAAGCTGCCCTGACGCGCGACTGCATCGAAAATTTCGTAAGAAAACAGCGTCATGTCCCTAGCCTCCTTCCGTTTTCAGTTCGGAGACGCCCGTTCTTCTGTGAATCTTTTTCACCTTGAGGATGCTATGCATCAATTTTCTTTTTGAGTGTACTATCCTATCTCCGCTTTGTCAAGCATCCAAACCTTAATTTTGGACGTTGAGCCAAATTTCTGCTTTTGAAACGCCATTTATAAGGGATATTGCGCCCTTTTCCGTTCCAGTATTTTCCTGCTTTGAACAAAAAGACCGACAGCCTTCCATCCCGGAAAGCCGTCGGTCTTCTGCGTTCTACAGATGTTTTTACTCGAGCACCAGCAGCAGGCTCATCTTGATGCGGCCCTGCGCCGTGACGCCGTGGAGACTGTTCTTGTCGAGGCGGAAACTCTCGCCTGCGTTCAGCTCATAATTCTTCTGGATCTTTTCCATTTTTGTACCTCTGACCTCTAAAATTTTTGAAAAAATCACAGGTACAAGCCCAAAAAGTCCATATAAAACAAAAAAGACGACAAACCGTTTCTCTCAACGATTTATCGTCCTTTTGGTGCGCTCGAGGGAACTCGAATCCCTGGCCCTTTGATTAAAAGCTCAGGCATAGCACATATCTCAATTCATGGAAGTTGCGTCATATCGTCATTTTAGCGCGAAGCACCGCAATTTTTGAGCATATAGTTTGTGTATCCCTTGTCGGATTTTGCAACGGAAATCCACCTGTGCATCCTGTGTGACCGTGCAAAATCCGTGCAGGAACCGTGCACATACTCTGGAACAAACTAAAATCGCCCCATCCGACAACGACTTGACGGCATTGGTTCGAGTGATAAGTTCCGCATTATGCATCCTCTCTTATTGTGATAGATGCACCCCGTATGGCAACCTGTCGTTTCATGTAAATTTTTTTTTTTTTTTTTTTTACATGGGACGACATGGTCTTTTCGCTCAACTTGTTGTATGATAACGATATAAAAAGAAAGGATGTGCTACTATGAAAAGATTTTTCTCGCTTGTCACTACAGTTGTCCTCAGTGCATTAATTTTACTGGGCACCCCCATTGCTATCCATTCTGCAGCAGAAACAAGTTCCTCTTCATCCAATTCAACTTCATCAACCAAAAACAAGCCAGACGATAAACCGGAATGTCCTACTCCATCCGTAGATGCCGTCACACCGCAGGACGACATTTCATGATATTCAAAATAAGATGTTCAGATACTTTTCTGCTTCTGTGCGGATAATCTGCAAATCATCTTCATATCCCATGACTTTGCAAATGTAAAAAGCTTCACGATATCGTTCGACACTCTCCTCCTTTTTTCCAAGAAAGAAGTCGCATTCAGCTTCGATTTCCAAACACGAGTGAAGCACCTGATAATGTCCATATTTTATACATGCTTCTTTTCCGCATCTTGCCACCTTTGCGCCTTCCTCATACTTTTGCGACAAATCCAACGATCTAGCAAAATTATACAAAACCAAGGGAAGCATCCTGTTTGAAGTAACCGTTTCCGGAAGATGCCTTCTTATATATTGAAGCAGTCGATAGAAAATATCGGCTGCTTTTTCGTTGTCACCGCTCAAAGAATACGCATTTCCAATTTGATTGACCAGTTTCATTTCATCCAATGTAAAGAGAAAGGCTTCAATTTTGTCCAGTTGAAAATCCGGTATGGTCATCCGAATGGCTTGCACCAACATTTGAATTCGCTCGTCATTTGAATATCTTTTATCCAATCCTCCCAAAAGGACTTTCGATCGAAGAATAAACTGTTGTGTGATTTGATCATCTGGCTTTACAATTTTCTCAAGCTGACTTATTTTGTCAAAGCCATCCTCAACGCGCTTTAGCGCATTACAGGCAACAATTTCTTTCTTGAGTGCTTCTATTTCCAGTTCTTCCGGTGTTACCAGCGCATAATACCGGTCATCCGGCAGACCAAGGCGCTGTAGAATCGCATTGATTCGATTTCGGCTGGGAGTCTGTTTTCCGTTTTCAACTCTGGACAATGTAACAGATTCACAAATGCCTGCACAGACCTGCTCCTGTGTCAACCCGAGATCTAAACGCCGCTGGCGGATATACTCACCCAATTTGTAATTCTGCATTTAGCAACTCCTTCCAAACTTTAGTATTGCCATAATTGTAATATACTAGATTTTGTACATGTGTGCAAGCGTCTCTTGTGCAAACCTGTCGTCCCATGTAATTTTTTCTTACACCAGACGATATGGTCAATCGAAACTTTTTGTGATAAAATACCGGAACAGCAGATGAAATGCATTCTAAGCTCTTTGATATACACATGGAGGAAACAATGATACACTATCTGAAAAAGCAATGGAGGCTCAGTACCCTCACCGGCTTGTTTGCCATCATCGCCTATGGTGCTCAGGCTCTGATTCAACTTGCCTTGATGAAGGTTTTTGATGCCGTTGTATTGCTGGATCTGCGAAGTACTATCTTTTGGACGGCAGCCGATCTGGCCTGTTGGGGGAGCTATCTTCTTTTTACTGCTTTACAGGAACATTGTCAGGCCAAAACAATTCGCGCGTTGAACAATACAGTACGAGATGAGCTGTATCACTCCTTCCTGCGCAAGAGCCATACCGATTTTCATCAGTTCGATACCGGCGAATATCTCGCCCGGTTGACCAATGATGTGAAGCAATTAGAACAGCTCGCTTGGATTCCCTTCTTCGGCTGTGTAGGCAAAATTGCGCAGATCGTGTTCAGCGTTTTGGGGCTCGCCTTTTTGCATTGGTCGCTGGTTGTTTTTTCTGTGATCACAGCAGTTGTCCTTTGGCTTTCCCCGAAACTGTTCCAGAAAAAGTTGGAACTATTGGGGCAAAACTGCGGTGTGCAGCAGACTGCCGCCATCAACCATTTGAAGGACCTTCTGACAGGCTTTGACGTACTCCAGTTTTTTGGCAGAGGAAATCTCTTTCTCCAGCAGGGAAATAGGATCAGCGATGACATTGAAAAGCCCAGTTGCCAGCTGAGCTATGGCAAATCTCGCATGGAGGCGTTGATTGGCTTTATCAACGTCGCACTTCAGCTCGGCTCGCTTGTGCTGATTGCTGCGCTGACCAGCATGGGACTTGTCACCACAGGCACACTTGCCGGTGGTGTCAATCTGATCGGAGGCGTGGCAAACGGCTTTAACAGTTTGGCCGGTTTGCGTCTCTCCCTCTCAGCCAGCAAGCCCTACTTTTGCAAGCTGTCAACGGTCGATACTGATTCCAAATCGGAAGAGATTGCTCCTATGTCACCGCTGAAAGCCTCCATTACGGTAGATAGAGTTTCTTTCTGCTATGATGAGAAAAAGCCCATCCTGAAAGATGCCTCCTTCCGCTTTGAAAAGGGCAAAAAGTATGCCCTGACAGGATCCTCCGGCTGTGGAAAATCCACTCTGCTCAAGCTGCTTTTGGGCTGGCTGCCGGACTACATCGGTACGATTTCGTTTGACGATGTGGACATTCACACCGTTACACCCGCTCAGCTCCAGCAACAGATGAGTTACATTGAGCAGAATGTGTTCCTGTTCAATACTACGATTCGGGAGAATATCACACTGGGTGAAGATTTCTCGGAAGAGCAGCTGCATGCGGCCATTCAGGGCAGTGCCCTTGCCGCAGATTTGGCCGCCATGCCAGATGGCCTTGACACCGTTGTAGGTGAGGATGGCAGTAATCTTTCCGGCGGTCAGAAGCAGCGTGTCGCCATTGCCCGTGCCCTAATTCACAATCGCTCCATCCTGCTGGTGGACGAGGGCACCAGTGCGCTGGATCAGAAAAACGCCGACCTTGTGGAAAAGAGCCTGCTGACCAATCCCGACCTGACACTGATCCTCATCAGCCACCACCTGTCGGCAGAGCGCCGTGCGCAGTTCGACCATGTGTATGAGCTGACACCTGTAACGCAATGATTGCCCTGTAATTTCCCCTCAAATCGCAAATATGCCCTGCATGCCGATCAATGCCGGTGTGTGGGGCCTTTTGCAGTGAAACCGAGACACTCCACAAGGCTGCTCATAACTGGGCACCGCCTATCCAAGTGCCCAGCTGAGAAAATTCCAAAGAGCCGCAGAATGCTCTTTGGCACACGACTTTGCTTGCAAAGTCTAGTGTGTTACACCTTGGTTCCGGCTGATGCGGAAAAGGGGCTGCGAGCAAATGCGGCAAGCTCCTGTTCTGTGGCAGAAGGATGCGTGGATGAGCATGCTGTTGACAATCTCCGCCCACCCAGCGCAGGCTTGCAGAGGAACCAATGGTGTACGTTCCCCTTCCTGCCGCAGCAGCGTTCTCCCTATGAGGCACAGGGCAAATGATCAACGTCTGTGTTTGCCACGCATCCCTGCCTTTGTGCGGTGCTTCAACATAGAGGATTTATTGAACACCCGCAGCAGGCTCATCTTGAAGCGGCCCTGCGCCGTGACGCCGTAGAGACCGTTCTTGTCGAGGTGGAAGCTCTCGCCTGCGTTCAGCTCATAATTCTTCTGGATCTTTTCCATTTTTGTACCTCTGACCTCTAAAATTTTTGAAAAAATCACAGGTACAAGCCCAAAAAGTCCATATAAAACAAAAAAGACGACAAACCGTTTCTCTCAACGATTTATCGTCCTTTTGGTGCGCTCGAGGGAACTCGAATCCCTGGCCCTCTGATTAAAAGAGCCCACCGGGCAGAACACTCTGATTTTGAAACTTTCGAGTTTTCGTTATTTTTATGCAAAGCATCGTGATTTTTCACTGTGTAATTTCTGCGCCCTTTGTCGTATTTTGCAAGTCAGAGTGCCCATTGCATCCCTTGAAACCGTGCAAAAACAGTGCAGAAACCGTGCACTTACTCTGGGACAAATGAAAAATGATGATTTTTGATCCATGACTTGGTGGCGATTTGAGTGACCACATAGGTATATTTGATATATAGGAAGAATAATGCCCACTTGTCTGAGGAGTTCTCAGGGGAGTGGGCAGTTCTGTATAATGGCGTTTTGTATATGTCACTTGCCACTTTTAGCATGGAGGTTGCCATTTTTTGAGATGAAGTTGACTCTTTTAGCATAAAGGTTGCCATTTGGGGGAAAGAAGTTTCCGCTTTTTTATTATGGCAAGTTTCCGCACTTTCCGCATTGCTTTCCACACTTTCCGTACCCCATGAGATATGAACACCTGCCAAACTTTTTCAGAGGTTGCTACTTTTTAAGGCATAGTTACTAAATCTTGCCCAAAGGATGCTACATTTTGGCTCAAGGTCGCTAAACATAGCGCACAGAAAATCCCACAATAATATAATTAAACTTATGATAATTCGGATTATATTATTTCTTGTGAACTGCATCTTCCTGAATCAGAATCAGGTTGGAATTCTCCGCTGCCATTTCCACCAGTCGATTGGTAAAGCCGCTCTTGGAGAACAGCCCATACACAATTTTGTAGCCACTAAACGCCGCTGTAAGTTCTTTGGACTGCCCCTTTTCTTGCAAGGCAGAGTAGATTGCCACATCCACAGGTTTTGTATGGTACTTGCACTCGCCAAGGAACAGTCGCTTGTGTTGGTTGTCTACCGCAGCAACGTCGATCTCCGTGTCTCCCTCGTTGTCGTTGCGCCAGTAAGAGCCAATGCGTGAAGGTGCAAAGTCGATCTGCCCCTTATGGCACAATTCTGCAAAGATGTTCCGGCAGATGCTCTCGTAAGCGAAAGCCACAAATTTTTGCTTGAAATCTTTGCTCATCTCATCCAGCACAATCTGCTGATTGTCCAGTTCCAACTCTCCCTTGAACGGGTACACATAGCGGAACCAGAAGCGGATGAAGTTGTCCGAAACATAATACAGGCTTTTCCGGGAACGCTCTGGATTCTTTTCGGTGATGGGAACATTCTTGATAACAAAACCAAGGTCGATCAGTGTTTTAAGGTACGGCGTAATAGCTGACGTGTCCTGTTCCATCGTCATGCCGATCTTGCTCAGCTTGTGGTTGCCGTCCGAAATCGCTTTTAGCACGGAGAAATAGTTGATTGGCGTCTGCACTTCCTCGTTGAGCAAGAAATCCGGTTCTTCATACAAAAAGCCATTTTTCGACAGTACCACACGCCGAATCTGCTCCACCAGCGGCTCGTCTGTCTGGAAAAACTCCATATATTTCGGTACACCGCCTGTAATGGCATACTGCTCCACAGCTTGCTCAAACGACAGGTTCTGTGCCGCATACACATCCGTGAATTGCAAAGGCATCAGCCGAATCTGCGCCGTTCTGCGGCCATAGAGCGGACTGTCGTAGGCAAGTGCGTGTTTTTTCATCATGCTGATGAGGGAACCGCAGAGAATCAGCATCACGTTATGGTCTTTCAGCACTTCATCCCATGCGTTTTGCAAGATGGACGGGAAATCCGGGTTCGTCTTGACCAGATACGGAAATTCATCAATGACAAGCACCTTTTTCTCATCCGGGTGGTCGTCTGCTACCACTTGGAATAAATCCAGCCAGTCGGTGAATGTGACTTTGCTGAGCATGGGATTCTTCGTGGTACGGGAAAGCACCCCGGCAAACCGCTTCATGCTCTGGGCTTCGCTTTCTGTTGTTGCCAGAAAATAAAAGGCTCGTTTATCCTTGATAAACTCTTTAATCAACGTCGTTTTTCCAACGCGCCGTCTGCCATAAATTACCACAAAACCGCTGCCACGCTCTAATTCTGCATTCAGCGTCGCCAGTTCGGATGTTCTGCCGATGAAGTCCATACCGTTCACCTCTTGCTTAATATAATTTGAATTATGATAATATCGATTATATTATAGCTGCTCTGCACAAAACCGTCAATAGGACGAAACATCAAATTTTCAACATCAAATTCATACAATGTAGAAAACTCCGGGCTTCCCCCTTTTGCAGATTGAACCGATCCCGAAGAAACGGTATAATAACAGTATAACAAATTATTGTTTGTCGAGCTCATTTTCTCGACACGCAGGAGGAACATACATGGTAACCGGAGAACTGAAAAGCAAAATTGACAGCCTGTGGGAAATTTTCTGGACGGGCGGCCTGACGAATCCCTTGGATGTGATCGAGCAGATGACCTATCTGATGTTCATTCACGACCTCGATGAAAGCGACAACACCCACGCCAAAGAAGCCGCTATGCTGGGTCTGCCCTACAAGAGCATCTTTGCGGGCGAGGTACAGGTCGGGGAGCGCACTGTGGACGGTACACAGCTCAAATGGAGCGTTTTCCACGATTTCCCGGCAGGCAAAATGTACTCCACCATGCAGGAGATGGTGTTCCCCTTCATCAAGAATCTGCACGGCGACAAGGACAGTGCCTACGCCAAGTACATGGGTGATGCCATTTTCAAAGTGCCCACGCCGCTGATGCTGGATAAAATCGTGACTGCCATGGACGGAATGTATGAGCAGGCGGCGCAGCTTTCCAACACTGACATTCGCGGCGACATCTACGAATACCTGCTTTCCAAGCTGGCAACGGCGGGTGTCAACGGTCAGTTCCGCACCCCACGCCACATCATCCGCATGATGGTTGACCTGATGCAGCCCCGCGCTGATGATGTGATTTGCGACCCGGCCTGCGGCACGGCTGGCTTCCTTGTGGCCGCTGGCGAATATCTGCGTGAAAATCGCAAGCAGGAAGTGTTCTTTGACCGCAAAAACAAAGACCACTACATGAACCACATGTTCCACGGCTTCGATATGGACCGCACCATGCTGCGCATCGGCGCTATGAACATGATGACCCACGGTGTAGACAACCCGTTCATCGAGTACCGCGACAGCCTGAGCGACCAGAACCCCGACAAGGACAGATACAGCCTGATTCTGGCAAATCCCCCATTCAAGGGCAGTCTGGACTACGACATTGTTTCCACCGACCTGCTCAAGCTCTGCAAGACCAAAAAGACCGAGCTACTGTTCCTCGCTCTGTTCCTGCGGATGCTGAAGGTCGGCGGACGCTGTGCCTGCATCGTCCCGGATGGAGTTCTGTTCGGCTCTTCCACTGCACACAAGGCGATTCGCAAGGAGATCATCGAGAACAACCGTCTGGAAGCCGTAATTTCCATGCCCTCCGGCGTGTTCAAGCCCTATGCGGGCGTTTCTACCGCCATCCTGATTTTCACCAAGACCGGCCACGGCGGTACGGATAACGTTTGGTTCTATGATATGAAGGCCGACGGCTTCTCTCTGGACGACAAGCGCAGCCCGACCACGGAAAACGACATTCCCGATATTATCGCCCGGTTCCACAACCGGGAGGTTGAAGCCACCCGTGAGCGCACGGAACAGAGCTTCTTTGTGCCGAAAGACGAGATCGCGGGCAACGACTATGATTTGTCCATCAACAAGTATAAAAAGACCGAGTATGTGCCGGTGGAGTATCCTTCCACACAGGAAATTATGGCACAGCTGCGTGATTTGCAGAAGAAGATCGACGCAGAGATGGACGCTTTGGAAGAACTTTTGAAATGAAACAATTCTAATTTGTGGGAGAAACATGGAAACAAAAAAATTCATTGATATTCTGGAGATTTACAATGGAAAAAATCAAAAATCCGTTGAAAATCCAGACGGAAAATATCCCATTTATGGTAGTGGCGGTGTGATGGGGCGAGCCGATGAATATATCTGCCCTGCTGAGACAGTGGTTATTGGAAGAAAAGGCAGTATCAATAACCCTATTTTTGTCACAGAGCCATTTTGGAATGTGGATACTGCATTTGGGCTTGTTGCCAGAAAAGAAGTCCTCCTTCCAAAGTACCTTTTTTACTTTTGCCGCTATTTCGATTTCGAGAAATTGAACACAACGGTGACTATCCCCAGTTTGACAAAAGCCAATCTTCTAAAAATTGAAATACCTATACCGTCCATAATTGAGCAGAAAAGCATTGTGACAAAGCTGAATTTACTCACCGACATGATTCAACAGCGCCAAGAGCAGCTCACCAAGCTGGACGAGCTTATCAAAGCTCGATTTGTCGAGATGTTTGGCGACCCTGTAAACAATCTGTTGCATTGGAAAAAAGTAAAACTCTCTGAATTAGCCGACATAAAGATAGGGCCGTTCGGTTCCTTGCTGCATAAAGAAGACTATGTAACAGGTGGGCATCCACTGGTAAATCCGTCTCATATCATCGACGGAAAAATTATTGTGGATAACGATTTGACTTTGACCGATGAAAAATATTCTGAGTTGGTCTCGTATCACTTGAAGAAAGACGATATTGTCTTAGGCCGACGAGGCGAAATGGGGCGTTGTGCTGTTGTAGACAGAGAAGGATTACTTTGTGGAACAGGAAGCCTTTTGCTACGGCCAACTGGTGTGGTAACAGCAGACTACATCCAAAAAATAATATCCTTTCCTACTTTCAAGAAAACAATTGAAGATATGGCTGTTGGACAAACTATGCCGAATCTTAATGTTCCAATCGTTTCTAACTTTATGATAATTCTTCCGCCGCTGTCTGTTCAAAAAGAATATTATGCCTTTGCAGCCGAGGTCGACAAATTCTAATTTTGATACCTACAATTCTTTAACACCTAACTGGTATTATAAAGTGTTACGAT
>OMGM01001088.1_pt1 | contig 10777 bp, 8 predicted proteins | sample 1645851 | NCBI WGS metagenome assembly OMGM01 (sample SAMEA103958126, study PRJEB25191) | human gut metagenome | reverse complement strand
TTTATTTTTTGTACGTAACATAACCGGACAAAAATCGTCTGCTCTATTCAAAATAGAAGAATAGGCAGAATCTTTTACCGGAAAAGCTGTTATTTTGTTATGATACGGCACAGTCAGAAAGATCCCGTGTGACTCGATACATTCTATATTTTCTTTTACAGTCCAATCAATATTTTCTACCTTTTGCGTGTATCCATCTTTTTTTATTGTAATGTTATTACACCAACTTGGGAAAAATAACGGAAGATTAGGAATGCCTACAGCTCCTAAGTCTTTTATCTGTACTACAAACCATTCATCATTTTCTTTTCGAAAATCTAAATATTCCTTTAAAATCTCATAATCTCTAGTTACCATTGTTTCATCATCCGATGCAAAATATTTCTGTATTCGATGCATTCCCCTTTTTTTAGTATCTTCATACTTTTGAACTTTTCTTAATTGTGAGAGAATTTCTTCTGCACTCTGATTCCCTTTACTCTCATATCCCCCAATATAAAACTCTATCTCCAATAAATTTTTTTTACCTCCCTCAGAGAAACTATGCTGAGTTACACAGCATAATTCTGATTCATTATTAGGGATACTCAAAGCCCAGCCATCCATAAATCGTTTCATATCATATGGAATATTGTGTTTATCACACAGTCTAGATAACTTTATTATTTGTCTAAAACGTTTGTTTAAAGGAAAAACATGTTTCATAAATTATCCTTCTTTCTTTTGATTTTTAGACACTTATGATTATTTTTTTTAACCTCCCTTCCATCATTAACTATGTCTATTTATAAAATGACAATTTATAAGGGTAGATAAAAAATCATTTTTTCCTATTCTATCATACTATTAATGAAAAATTTTAATCTGTAGTCATTATTGTTTTAATCCATAATCACAACCGTAGTAGTTCACTCGGGTATAAGAAAAGCCTCGATGCGATCGAGGGGAAATTTTCTATTAAAAGGAGGAAATGTTTATGAGAAAATCATTTACTATACTTTGTCTACTTCTTGTTATATTAGGAGTAGAATGGGGTGTAAAGGCAAAAATGCCAATTAACCGGCCGTCAAACATACAAGAAAAAGAAGAAACCCCTTGGTATGAAAGCAGATATTCTACCCCTAAAGCTGATGCCGACTGGGTATTAGATGAAGAAATCCCAGTAAATTATATTCCTGTGCCAGGGAAAGATAATATCTATATGCAGGTTGATAATAACGGTAATGTAAAAAAATATTGGAAAAGGACTCAGCAAGCAGATGGTTCGTGGGTCTGGTCTAAATATGATCCTAATATCCCTGATAATTATGAACCTGTCAAAGGATTAAAAAATGTATATAAAGTAACATCAAAGGATGGTACAATTAAATACTTAAAATATATTCGTAACAAAGACAATTCTTTCGCTTTCGTAGAAGTAGACAAGAACGGAAAATCTATTGATGAAGGAAAGAGTGCAGAATCCGTTCCTAATAATTATAAACATATTTCCAAAGATGTTTATGCTGTATATGATAAAAATAATGTCTTAACTGGGTATCGAAAACGTGTAAAAAATAAAAAGGGTAAATATATATGGAAAGAAACAGATAAACCAAAAACTTCTTCTGATGATATAAATGCTATTAATAAAGCTTTAACAGGAGACTCTGCTACTAAGGCTGCTTCTTCGACTTCTGCACAGAACAATACATCATCAAATAATGAAATTTCTGCTATAGGAAGTGATTCCAGCAATCAAAAAAGATCCAATAATAGTGACGGAACTTATACTGTAACAGAAACCTCACAAGATACAAAAGTTGAAAATGGAGTTCGCATTACTTATGAAACAACAATACAGAAAATATATAAAAAAGATGGGACGTTATTAAAAACAAAGAAAATCGGACCTCAAGTCATAAATAAAGAAACTTTAACAGCGGCTGACAGTCCGGATAAGTCCAAAATAAAATCTACACTTGATAAAGAGTTAGCAAGAGTAAGTTCTCGCGTTGAGTTTGATACTAAAAAAGCAAATGATGTTCTAACAAAATTGAACGCCCAAAGAAAAAGTGAAGGATTATCTTCTTTGTCTATGGATACAAGCAGTGAGGCATATAAATTGGCATGTATTCGTGCTGCAGATATGGCGATATATGATTATTCAAGTTCTACAAGTCCAATGTACGGAACATTAAATGATATGTGTAATTTATGGAAAATTAGTTCTTCTCATCCATCTGAAAATATATGGAAAGCACCATCAAAGACAGCTGATGAGATTCATAGTCGTTTCCAGTCAAATGACGGCAGCCGGAAAATAAGAATGTCAAATGGATATTCTAATGTCGGTATCGCTGTAATTGAAAAAAATGGGAATACATATATCGCAGAAATATATCTTTCTTAAAAAAAATCCCCGCAATAAAATGCGGGGATTTCTACATCTAACTAAGCTCCAAAAACGAGATGTATTTCCTCATCAGTCTCTTCTTTAGCAGGTGTTAAAGGAGAAGAGGAATCATCATTGTCATCTAAGACTACTAGAACAACATCTTCTTGAGGATGAAACATAGAATAATATTCCTCAGCTTCTTTATCATTTATAGAATCTAATACTATTTGGCCAACATGTGCATTTTTCTCGTCTTCCCATTTATTTCCTGTTTCTCCAACAAGGTAACGAGATGATTCTAATTTTTTTAATGCTCTACTCAATGCTGTTTGCACTTCTGTTCTGTTTATTCCTAATTTTTGTGCAATCTTTGTTGCACTAGAAACTTCTTCTGCTCCAATGCCAAAATGATATTTTATAACATTTCTTTCTATAGATGGTAACTCATCGATTGCTTTATACAATCTTTCAGCCAGTTCATTTTTCATATATAAAAATTCAGGATTTTGTCCAATATCTGAAAAACTAGGACTCTCAACAGGATAAGCTTCCAGGCTGGTAGGCTTTGTAAGATTTATTCTATCCAACTCTTCCTCTACGCATTTTACACTAATACTGGTATAATTTGAAATATCCGATACAGTTGGAGTGAGACCTCTCTTTTTAAAATCTTCGATGCAATTCTTAATCTCATTCATTCTCAGAGAATGATGAGTTGATGATTTGTTTGATACTTCATTTATAAATAATTTAATTTGATGAACGATTGCATAATGTGCCCATGTAGTTGGTAATGACCTTCCGGGATCGTAATCATCAATATTTTCCATGATACCAACCCATGCTTCATGCATCATTTCTTCATAATACTCGGTTTTGTATGTAGAAAAATATCTATTTATTTCAAGTCCAATAAAACCAACCAATTCATCGTATAATTTGTTTTTTGCCGCTGTACACACCGCTTCATTTTCACTGTGGATATCACATTTTATTTGTCTAAAAAGTTCGACTTTTTCTTGTCTATCAGTTGTATATTTCTCTTCAATATCTTTTTTTCTTTTTGCTGACATATCTTTTCCCTCCATAAGCTGTTTTTTATTTCTTTTACCCTTAATCCATCAGGCAGAAATAAAACCATCCGCAATAGCTGTTCTTTTTAATGCATCTCTATTAAATGACTTCATCGCATTTAAATATTCTAAACACCATTTCACTTCTAAGGGGTCTTTTACACAATAATGTGTCGTTTTTCTCCATCTTTCAAAAAGTTCGATAGCATTTTCATTTGTTTTAACATCTACGTCATTTAATAAAAATAGCACGATACTTTTTAATGTAGCACTGTTCATTTTCAGCCCTCCTTCCCCAGTCTCTTATTAGTATGATAGATTAGCAAAAAAAAGCAGAAGATACAAAAAAAAGGACCCACACCTTTTGGCATGGGTCCTGTAACAATTATTTGTTAATTGTTATCCAGCTGTTCTTCTTCTAGTAATCGCTCCGCATAAGCACACATTATATCCAGAACATCTTCATCTCCTAGTCTCTCAAGGATTTCCGTGATTTCATTTCTCTTTTCTTCCATAGAGAGATTTTTATCGATATGAGGAGGATTTTTCTCATCCAATGCTCTTAATCTGTCCACTGCTTCGGATACTTCTATTTTCCTTTCTTTGTAATCCTTTACAACTTGTCCTCGACTATCCATTCTTTTTCTCCTTTTCTTCATCAATCACCCTTTTCATATACTTGTACATAAGCTCAAGCAAAGCCTCATCCTCGATTCCCTCAGTGATACCTCCCCGAACGACTGGCGTCGGACGGGGCTTCCCAACTTTTAGAGCCGGGAGTTCCATTATCTACCGATGCAGCCTGAACTTAGTCCATCTCTCCGCAGAAAGAGAAACCACATCCAGGCCAACGGTAGACAGGTGCGGGGGCATCGCCGCCACGGACAGGAACTTTTGCCTTTTCCGTGACACCAGGTCCTTGACAGACTCTGGATCTTATTAACAGTTCCAATCTATAACTCAGGCCGCCACTGGCAGACCGTTGTTCACAAATTCCCGTAGCGTACTTAAGGTACGCAGCGGTGTGGAAGGAAATCCGGTTACTCCCTTCTTCTGATACTCCCTTAAGAAAAACCTGGCACCGATGTTCTGTGCTGCTGACAGGTCGCAGTTATAGATTTTTCCATTCTGAAATGTACACAGACTGTAGTTATATACTTTCTTTCCATGTTCAAAATGGTAGATGCTGTGCCGGTCCACTACTCCGGAGCCATCAAAGGCGTATTTAGAAGTTCCCCATGCACAGACACGGGAGAGCCTCATTCCCAGACGGTGTGCCTGTAATTCTACTCTTTTTTGCACGTCATTCTTTCTCCATAAGTGAATCCTTTCACGGAACTTCTTGCCCCGGATCTTCCCTTGGGAATCCAGATACTCAAATACGATACAGTCCACGCTGTATAAGACAGCGACTTCTATCAGTTTTCTGGCTGTTTCGATCGACAGGGCACGGTTGGCGTTCCGTATCCACCGGTAAACACACTGGCTTTTCTTCCCTGCCTGCTGATACATACGCTTCCGGTTAATCCTATGATTAAGACGGTCTTCTTCACATGGAAGGTGGATCACACCTTTTGCATGGACAGTACCGTCTGCTTTCATGATACACCAGGAGGCTGCGGCATTGATCCCCAGATCTACAGCAAGTATCCGGTAAGCAAGCTTATCTTTATCCTGCACGAGTTCCTGCATCTCCTTGAATGAAAAACGGATCTGGTATCTTCCATGGACTTTATCTACCACGGGAGAGAGCATCTTCCTTGTCTTGCACAGATGCATCAGATATCCTGCGTCAGAAGCACTGATCTCGAAATAATACCAGTCCCAGGTCTTTCCGTTATATAGTTTTAATCCGATCTGCCCCTCTGCCAGATTGGACATCTTCCGTTCCTGGTCGTAGAAAGTCAGCTCATATCGTGAAGGAAATCCTATCTTAGGTTCCACTCCCCGTACTGCGGGGGACAGAGCTTCCCAGTTCGCATGGTTGGAACGATACGACTTTACCATCCCGATCGCATCTGCGATCAGGGCTCTTCTCATATATGCTGGCATGTTTGGAAAGCGGATATCAAACTCTGGATATTTTGGAGCTTCTTTCTTACTCCCATGGAGCAGGATATCAAATGCCCGCCTGCGCTCCTGTGCTTTTACATGATCCCATTCTTTTAAGGCAACATCGACACAGAACCGTAACGCTTCAAGACAGATCTCTGCCGTCTGCTGCATTGATCTGTCATCGACTCTGCGTTTTCTGGAGATGTTCAGTTTCTTTGTTTTCCTGTCTGGCACCGCATCCAGCTGGTGTTTAATCTTTACCGTATAACAGGTATGGATCTCCATCTTTTTCGTATCTTTTGCTGCCATGGATTCTCCTTTCCATATATCTCATTTGACATATTGATTCTTTTTATATTATACTATATAATAGTACCAAACACAAGTACGATTTACAATTATCTGGAGGGTATTTTTATGAAAGAGTATATCAGGACAAGACATTCCGTTTACCTGCTCACCTACCACATGGTCTTTGTCACAAAATGGAGAAAACCCGTGATCACAGATGAGATCGGGGATTTTATGGTCGCAACAGCAAAACGCTTATGCGATGGCTACGGTGGAGAACTGATCTCCGGAGAGACAGACAGAGACCACATCCATCTTCTTGTGTCCCTGCCACCATCTAAGAACATCACTGATATTGTCCGCAGCTTAAAGACACAGCTTTCCAAAGAGGTTCATGCACACCCGGAATACGATCGGATAGTAAAAAAACACATCTATGGAAATGCCCCGCTTTGGTCGCCTTCGTATTTTGTGGCAACAACGGGTTCCGTTTCTATGGATGTTGTAAAGCAATATATCGAGGGACAGCGCACCGATGAACATAAACGCAAATATGAAAAGCGTTCACTCGATTACTGGAATTCCCGGCTCTAAAAAAAAGAGACTCCCGAAAAATTCGGGAGTTTTTCTCTTAGTCTCCGACAGCCATACTCTCGGTTTCCCGAACCCCGAGCGACTTCGTCGGTCTGAGGTTTGCCGTATGGATATTTATCATGATTTTCCATGTGCGCATATAACCGCTCTCCTTTCTATTTCTTACTAACAGTATGATAGATTTTAAGTAAAAAAGATTTTTCTGTAGAAGTCTTATTATTTCAAACAGCCAGAGATAACCATGGGGGCATTCATCCGCAGGCAACTAGAGTTGGCTGCGGTTTTCTGCATGTGTTTGATAAACTTGGGTTCTGTCTAATCCTGCTAAGAATTATTATTTGTCCGGATATGTTGGTGTTCCATCTTGGTATTCATATCCAGATGCATCAATTAATCCAAAATAAAGTGTTGCATTGGATGCTGCGTTTACTAACTGGATAGCTTGATCCTTGTTTGCCTCTATTGTTGCTGATGTTAATGTTCCACTGGAATCTTTTGCAGTTGACAAAATTCTCATCCCCTGAAATGCTAAAACTGTTTTACCACCTTCTGCTGTTTCATAGATATTTACTCGTGAGCCATTTTTAAGGTCATTAGAAACACCTGTAATATCAGAAATTGGAACAGTAACTGCAATTGATTTTGGGTCCATATTTTTTTCAACATCAGAACCTCCATTTACTGATAACAATGCTAAAGTTAGCGGCATACCCGTTGAAACATCCATTCGGAGGGAATCTCCCGTTTTTAAAACAGCATCTAAATTTTCTCCGGTAACAAATTTAGAAGAAGTATCAGTGTTTTTTCCACCTCGCAGTTAATTAGTTTGATTTTGCTGCCGGTTGGAATTGTTTTGGTGCGTGGAAAATGGGTGGAAAAGCATTGCAAGGAAGAAAAAAGTGGTGTATAATTTTCCATAGAAAAAATTCCGGCGGGACAGGATGACCGGTGAGAAAGATATGGAAGGAAGAAAATTATGTTAGATATCAAATTTGTAAGAGAAAATCCTGATGTTGTAAAACAAAACATTAAAAATAAATTTCAGGAGCACAAACTGCCGCTCGTGGATGAAGTGATTGCGCTTGATAAAGAGCGTCGCGAGACACAGCATAAAGCAGATGACCTTCGTGCTCTTCGTAAGAAAAATTCAAAGATGATTGGTGCGCTGATGGGTCAGGGCAAAAAAGAAGAAGCTGAGGCAATGAAGGAAGAGGTTGCCGGTTATGCCAAAGAACTTTCTGATTTAGAAGCACGAGAGGTAGAAATTGCAGAGGAATTAAATAAGCGCATGATGGTAATTCCAAACATCATTGACCCGAGTGTTCCAATTGGTAAAAATGATACTGAAAATGTAGAAATTGAGAAGTTTGGTGATCCGGTGGTTCCGGATTTTGAAATCCCATATCATGCACAGATTATGGAATCATTTGATGGACTGGATTTGGATTCGGCACGTGACGTTGCAGGAAATGGATTCTATTATCTGTATCAAGAAAAAGGAGGACAGGCATTTGTTAGCCAACTTCCAGTATGGATGACCGAAGATCATTTTTATCGCAGAGTATCGAATGCACTGCTTTCCGCAAAACAATCTTTACCGGCGGCAACATACCATGAGGACGGGGCAATTGTGATGTTAAGCTTACAGTATTTGCCAGCGGCAGAAGAACTAAATTTGATAAAGCTTTATAGTTGGCCGACATCCTGTATTGAATTGCCTCATGATTTCAATCGCATTTTTGCAAAAGATGTATTTTATGCGATAAAAAAGACACTTGAGGCTATTGGGTATCAATTTGTAAAGGAATGATAAAATGTCGAACGGCGCAAATTCAATTCATAAAAAGCTTCGTCATGATTTGGAAGACTACATAAAGGCACAGTACTTTGGAAAATCTCCACTTCTGCTTTCGGCGGTAGGACAACACCTAGATGATGAGGGCTTATTATATCAAAAGCCATTTATTGAGTCGTCCCCGGCGTACAAAAGCGTTAAGGATGGTATCCAAAAGGCTAAAATTCCGGACTGGATGAAAAAGTATTTTTCTGATCTTTCAGATGCAGGTATTGGTGTGTACCCTACACCGTTTGTTCATCAGGTTCAGGCCCTTGAAAATGCCGTTCAAGGGCGAGACTTGTTCGTTTCCACAGGTACTGGTTCTGGTAAAACAGAGTGTTTTATGTGGCCGTTGATGGCAAAATTGGCGACAGAGGCAAAGGATAATTCGGATACATGGAAAATGCGGGGTGTTCGCACGATTGTTATGTATCCGATGAATGCGCTTGTTTCGGATCAGGTGAGCCGGTTGAGGAGATTGATTGGCGATCCAGAAGGAAAATTTCTAAATGTCTTTCGCTCGACCTGTGGTGAAACTGTGCGTCGGCCACAATTTGGTATGTATACTGGTCGAACGCCATATCCCGGAAACGAACCTGTAACCAGTGAGGATAGAAAACTGGAAAAAACATTGGCACGAATGTCTTTTCCGCAGACAGATTCTGAAAAAAGCTTTTTTGAGGCACTTCGCCACGAAGGTAAAATTCCGGCAAAGATGGATATGCAAACCTTTTTAGAGGGGTTGCATAATGGCCGTCATATTCCTGATGCGGAAGATGCAGAGCTGATTACTCGATTTGAAATGCAGAAATTCTGCCCGGATATTCTGATTACGAACTATTCTATGCTGGAGTATATGCTTCTACGTCCAAGGGAAGCGAAAATCTGGCAGGATACAAAAGAGTGGCTTGAAGAAAATCCGTCGAATAAGTTGTTATTCGTGATAGATGAAGCCCATATGTACCGGGGGTCATCTGGCGGCGAGGTGGCACTTTTAATTCGAAGACTGTTTCATAAATTGGGAATTACAAGAGATCGGGTACAGTTTATTCTTACAACAGCTAGTATGCCAGATCGAGATCAGGAAGATAAAAATGCTGTTTATAAATTTGCACAAGAATTGACTGCGGCAGATACCACGGTGGAGTTTTGTTATTTGACAGGCGAAAAAGAACAGGCTGATACAGTTGAGCTTCGTTCGATACCATTGCAAAGTTTTCAGAGCGCAGATGCTTCTGTGTTTGAAGAAAATGAACGGGTATGTTTCCAAGCACTTAATCAGTTTTGGAGTGGAGTCGAAGGCTCTACTGCACCTTTTACAGATATGGCATCGGCGTGCCAGTGGATGTACGATAATTTAATTGCTTATCGTCCATTTCATACGCTGATTTCAAAATGTCGGGGCAATGCGGTATCGTTGGCTGAACTTGCGGCAGAAGCGTTCCCAGATGTCGGAGAGGAGGAAGCACTGAATTATGTCAGTATTCTACTGGCAATCGCACCGCTTGCCAAGAATGAAAAGGGGGCAGTTCTATTCCCGGCACGAATGCACATGCTGTTCAAGGGTATTAAGGGAGTCTATGCCTGTGCCAATGAAAACTGTCCACACTCACATACAGATGGAGCCCTTACATTGGGAGAAATCTTCTGGGCGGACGGTCATTTGACTTGTCCTCACTGTAATAGCGTTGTATATGAATTGTACAATGATCGTCGCTGTGGGGCGTTGTTTTATAAGGGGTATGTGTTAGGAAATGCACTTGAAACGCATCAGAGAACGTATCTATGGCATTATTCTGGTCAGGTTCTGGATTCGCAGATGAAGGAAGTGCATCTTTATCTGCCACCAGAGGATTATAAGATTCCAGATAAGCAGGGAAAGAACGTAATCCGGCCGTGTTATCTTGACATAAAGAATGGATTTATCAATTTTCGAGATGATTCAGATGACGGAAAACCGAATATCCGGAAATTATACTATTGTAATTTTGCACAAAAAAATCGGCCACAGATTTTAACGTTTCCAACTTGTCCGCATTGCAGGCATCAATTATCGTCCTCGCAGATCACATCTTTTAGCACGAGGGGCAATCAGTCCTTCTATAACTTGATAAAGACGCAGTTTGAGCAGCAACCTGCCGTCAGCGGAAAAGATAACGATCCGGAGCGGCTCCCCAATGAAGGGCGAAAAGTGCTCCTTTTCTCAGATAGTCGTCAACGAGCGGCCAAACTTGCTCGTGATATGTCAGACTCTTCTGACATTATGGCAGCGCGCCAGCTTTTTGCACTGGCAATTCATGACATGGAGCAGTCTGTGACGGAACGCTCCATGAATGAGCTTTACGATTATTTCTGCTTGGCTGCTGGACGAAACCACGTTCAAATTTTCCATGAACCGGAACGAGAGAAGTTTCGACAGGATTGTGAAGTGGCATTAAGAAATCTTGAGCGGAGTTCTCGTCGGCATAGAGAATATACGCCGCGATTTTTGATTGTAAGTGCGCCGGATCAGATGAAAAAAGATCTGCTACGCTTATTTGCAGGCGGGTA
>OMGM01001079.1_pt1 | contig 10834 bp, 12 predicted proteins | sample 1645851 | NCBI WGS metagenome assembly OMGM01 (sample SAMEA103958126, study PRJEB25191) | human gut metagenome | reverse complement strand
GAAGCCATATAGCGGAGGCGGGACAAGTTTCCAGTGCATTTTTGATTATGTTCGGGAACATATGTCTGACAATGTTCCTTCAGAAATCGTCATCATGACAGATGGGAAAAGCGATTTCCCGGAATATAAGGCCTCATCCGGCATACCTGTGCTCTGGCTGCTCACCAATAACCGTGTTAGGATCCCCTGGGGGCAGGCGGCGTACTTCCGAAAATAGGAGGTATTTGTGCATACACAGGAACAACGTATTAGTCAAAATGCATTGACTTGCCAATTCCGGCTATAAACAGTACAATGTGAGCACAGAATCATCGCCATGGGGGGGATTGCAATGGCAACGGAGAACACCCTTGAAATAATAGCTGATAAGCTTCTCGCACAATTCGACAAGATCCTACTTGATAATTCAACAGACTTTTCATCCTGCGATCAGATTGTAAAAACAGCTCCTCTTGAACACAAAGGTGGGTTGGAATCCCTTTACTGCGATCTACTTTTGGACGCACTTATTTCGGGTTACTACAGGTATTCCGAGATGGACACCAAGCAGTTGGTCGATGACCCACTATATACAAAATTCAAGAAAATGGTATATGGACTCGATAGATCGGATCCATACAATTTGCTGTACTACGCCATTATTGATTTGGTATCTGAAAAGAAAGAGAATGTTCTTCAGTACTTGTCGGCTTACCTAGATGAAAAAATCAAAAGCCTCAAAACAGAGTCTGGGATATTCACAGCTGAGGATTTCACATACATTCTGGTGGTTCCACTGAAAGAGGGCTTTCCTGGCATGTGGAGCGCCATAGGAAGAATGCTGGATAGAGACGATGTTGAAGCAGGAATCCCTGTGCTGCTCTGGATCACCTGTATTATGACTCAAAGAATGAGAGTATCATCGAGTCACTTACCCAGGTCTTACAGTGTAATCCGAAGATCCTGTTAGCAAAAGAACTTCTTGGATATACCTACTACAATATGCAGATGTGGGGAAATGCACTCTCATATTTTGAGCAATTTGAAGATGGAAAACCCACATCTCGCATTTTCCTTGAGGGCACCGTCTACTTCTGGATGGCATGGTGCTACGGAAAGAAAAAGGATTATCTCAAGGAAGAAGAATACTATCGGAAGTCACTTGGGGCTCTTCCTGTCGGCGAAAATACCCTAAATAATCTAGGGTACTCGCTGTATAAACAGAGGAAATTCAAAGAGGCCCAAAGCGTATTTGAAGACTGCCTGCGGCAGAATCGAGATGTGCGCTATGCCGCAAATAATCTCGTGCGAACCCTTCTCGCCCAAGGCAAGAACGGGGAGGCTCAGAGAGTCATCCAAGAGCATGAGCGTTTTGTCTCAAAGGATTTGAAGAGGAGGGCTGAAAAGCCAGTTGGCAAAGTAAAAAACGCTGTCCCAGAGCCTGCCGTTACTGATGTTGAGGCGGAAACGATCATAGACATAGGCGTAAAAAAGCAGCAATTCTCCAGCGAAAAGCTTCTCGAAGATGAACTGGTGCAGCGGATGGAAATTGGCATTCCTGTATTTGGGATGCCGCTCCGTATATATCAGAAGCGAGGTGTCTATGGCAGGCAATTTGTTTTGAGGAATGGCAGGCTTGATATCCTTGGGATTGATACCGCTGGAGACCTGTATGTTATCGAGTTGAAAAAGGACTCTGGCTATGATGACGCTTATGCACAAACGCGAGAGTATATCGATTGGATTGAGGAAGATGTTGCAGTCAAAGGACAGCGTGTATTTGGCATAATATGTTTGAATGATCCGACAAAAGATCTCATTGAAAAAGTCAAGGCTGACGATCAGATGCGGCTATTTGAGTACTCCATTTCCTATTCAGAGATTATCTAACGAAGAAGGCATGTATCCAGCAAGACCGTCCGATCAACTAGACAATCCTCGTTTCCTTGAATGAAATATGTTTTATTCCTCTAATCGGTACGGATAAAGGTAACCGTAAAATCTTTCGGCGCATAAAAAGGCCGCCATCTCAGCGCACAGGCAAAGAGATGGCGGTCTGCATTTTCATTATGGTTTTGGAATTTTACATTTCTGGGGCGCATTCACCGGGAGGAAAGATTCCGCCCAGGCTTCATCCTTCCGGCTCAGCCCAGGTGCGGTGTTCAGAAGCCAAACCAGGTAGCGGTAGGGATCCAGGTCATTCTCCTTTGCGGTTTCAATCAGACTGTAGATCACAGCGCTGGACTGGGCGCCGGCGGGGGTGTTGGAAAAGAGCCAGTTCTTCCGGCCCATGACGAATGGCTTAATGCTGCGCTCGGCACGGTTGTTGGAGAGCTCCAGCCTGCCGTCCTCCAAATAGCGCACCAGATAGGGCCACTGCTCCCGCAGATAGTGCAGAGCCTTGCCCAGGGCGGACTTGGGGGCAGTCTTGGCGCTGGCCTCATTTGCCCATGCCAACAGAGCGTCCAGAACCGGTTTCTCCAGTTCCAGCCGCTTGTTGTATCGTTCTTCCGGTGTCAGGTCCGCGAGAGACTGCTCCAGCTGAAACAGCCGGGTGCAGTAACACTCGCCGGTTGCCGCCAGAGACTCCTGCCGTTTCTCTTTGGGCAGCGTCTGCAGCGCCTCATCAAATTTTCGCCTGGCGTGTGCCCAGCAGCCCACCACCCGGATATTCTCCGGCAGCTTGTGGTAGCCCTGGTAGCCATCCGCATGCAGCCAGCCGGAGAAGTCCTTGAGGAAAGCCTGGGCGTGCTCCGCCTTCCGGCTGGGCTGGTACTCGTACAACACAATAGGATACTCAGCGCAGCCGCTGGTCCGGTAGACCCACATGTAGGACTTGCTCGTAGATGTCCTGCCTGGCTCCTTCAGTACCTGCAGCGTGGTCTCATCCCCGTGCAGTACAGTCTCCTGGCACAGCTTCCGGTGCAGGGCGTCATACACCGGTCGCAGCCAGGTGTCCGAGGCCTGCAGGATCCAGTTGGCCATGGTCTGCCGGGACAGCTTCAGCCCCTGCCGCTGAAACTCCTGCTCCAAGCGGTACAGCGGAGAGTACATGACGAATTTCTGCGTCATGATATGGGCCACCGCCTCCGGGGAAGCAAAGCTGCCCGGGCAGAGCGTCGGCTGTTTGGGTGTTTTCCGGAGATTGCCTTCGCCTGTTTCCGCCTCGCACTGTTTACATGCGTAGGTGTAGTACACATCCTCCCGGATCCAGAATCGGGCCGGTTCCATCTTCAGGCTCCGGCGCACCTCTTTCCCAATCTCCGCCATCACGGCGCCGCAGGTATCGCAGGTACGCTCTTCCTCGGAGAGGCGGTGCTCCACCACTTCCGTAGGGGTGCCCTCCGGCACAATATCCAGTACATTGCCACTCTGCCGCTTGCGGGCATGGGCCTTTACCGCTACCTGCTCCGCTGTGGCATTTTTTGTCCCATAGGCGTAGGCCTCCGCCTCATTCGCCATGAGAGACAGCTGGTCCATCAGCCCCTCCTGGAGCCGCTCTGAGGATGCCCCAAACTGCCGCTTCTTCGCAAGACCAAGCTGCTCCAGAAGCCATTGGTTCTGGAGCTTCAGCTCAGCCAACTCAGCAAGTTGCGCCTGCTGAGAATCATATTCCGCCCGCGAAATGGTCACCATTTCCGGGGTGTTTGCGGCAGTATTCTTTTCATTTCCCATAAGAAAATGATACCACAAAATGGGACAAAAAGCCAGTGTTTTCAATGCTTTCCCGTATTATATTGCACTCAGACCGCTCACTGCTTTGTTTGCCTTCGGCTGCTCTGTCTTCAGCCCCTCCATCAGCCAGCGGTACTGTTGTGGTGTTAAGGCCTGCACTTCCTCTGTGCTTCTGGGCCATTGGAAACTGCCGCTCTCCAGGCGCTTATACAACAGCAGAAAGCCGTCTCCCTCCCAGTACAGCGCCTTAATCCGGTCCCGCCGTCTTCCGCAGAACAGAAACAGCGCCCGCTGAAAGGGATCCATCTGGAACTGGCTCTTTACCACAGTGGCCAGTCCATCAATGCCTCGCCGCAGATCTGTGTATCCGCAGGCGATGTACACCGGGCAGCTGCAGTTAAAATCGTTCAGCATGACTTTGCTGCCTGGAGAATTGCCTGCAGTGTGGCCTTATCCGCTCCCTCATAGACCTGGATCCGCACACCGCTCACCTCCATGGCTGCTACGATATGTCCGGAGTGCTGGGAACGCTCCATAATTGGAACCTCTGCAAAGGTCACCTCCTGGACTTCTTTCAGGGCCTGAAACACCTTCCTCTGCCAGGAGAAATAGGTGGATACCGCGATCCCATTTTCCTGGCACCATTGGCCTACCGACAGCCCGCTGTTCCGGCACGCCTCCACACGCCGGCTCCATTCCACCAGTCGCTGTTGTTGATTGGCTCTCTGTAAACTCTCCATTTGCTCCATGCCTGCACCTCACTATCTCAGAGTCTTGAATACTCTCTGGTACTACCTTGTACTACCATGCACTTCCTCAGACTCTTATAGTTTGGCAGAGCCATTTTACCCTGACAAGCCGCCGACTGTTTTTACGCTTACGGATAAAGGCAAAGAAGTGATGAAGAATCTTTTCAAAGAGCAGCTTAAACGCCAGAAAAAGTAATGTCAAAAGGCATACCTTTTGACCGACTGAACTGAACATGAAAAACACGCCCCAAGAGTGCGCCAAAACATCGGCGTTCACTTTTGGGGCGTGTCATTTTCGTTTAGTACATTTTGGGTCAGCGGGGGCAACGAGGATCTTCCCACTAACCCTCGGCTTTTGTAAAGATTATTTTGTTATCAACGACTTCGAAAAGCAGCTCATCTCCGTCGTTAAGATCCAATGCATTCCGCACCCATTTTGCAATATGGATCTGCCCATCATTAAACATAGGTGACTGTATGTTCTTGGCATGCATCGCGCCCCCAACATTTATTCTCATTTTTATTCTATAATCCTGTTCTTTCCGGGCGATGAACAATTTATGGCAAATCTTATTTCGGAGTGCAGGCACCACCCTGCATGGGCAGCTTGTTGACACCCTTGTAGTCCACGAACTTGCCGGCAGATGGTTTTGCAGCCGGCACTTTCTGTACGGTGCTGCCCATCATTGCCTTCATCTTTTCGATCTTCTTATCGAGCTTAGGGGTAGGTTGTCCATTCCGGGTTGCCTGTGCCTTGGCCATTGTAAGACGCTGATATTGTTGCTTCAAAGACATCTCTTGTTTTTTCAATATGATCCCTCCATTAGTAGTTTTTGAGGAACAACGACTTCAGGCTAAACTATTAGGTCTTTTCCCAGAGGCTTGTCCTCATATGTATCCAGGACACATCAATATTCTCTTTGAATTCTTCCCCGTTCACAGTCGTGGCAACGATACGGCACTGCTTGAATCCTAACCGTTTGCAATGCCATTCGATTGCATCCGCATCCTGCTGCGTCAGAACATATGATATGTTGTGGTATGGGAGGATAGTGGCGTCTTCACTACTCGGAAAGCACTGAATCAGAAGTTGCTTCCGCCAACACATGTCAAAACTCTCAATGATAACCGGTGATTGGCCCACATTATAGATTTCAATACAGTACTCAGATGAACTCGTCTTTGTGCGTAACCCTTCTTCAACCAACTCGGTGTCCGGGGTAGAATTAAGTTTGAAGCAGAGGTGCGGTCTTAAACGGCGAGCTGCGCTCATCTCATTAAGACCCCAGCCGATAATCACACCAAGTACTGTAAAGGCTCCGCCAATGACTACTGAAATCAACGCATCCATCTCTCACACAATCCTTATCCTCATATGAGCTAGTTTATAAATAATCACCTGTTTCCTTTGGCGTGATTATGTGTTCTGCAGAGCATCTGGCAATTTTTGATGTCAGTCGCGCCCCCCTTGCTCCAGGCGGTAACATGATCCGCATCCATCTCAGCTTCTTTGTAGATGCGTTTGGCGTTGGCATCATGTCCCAATGCACATAGAGGACAATTGGATTCTCCTTTTTCTTGAGCAACCTTTGTTTGTTTCAAATAGACCGCTTTCTTTGTTTTCTGATCAAATACACGAATATTAAGGAGAATGGGATTCTCCTCACCGCCCAGAATATATTCGAATATTCCTTTTTTGTCTGTAACTTGCGTATCTTCAAGCAGCGTGGCAACCCTTTCAGAGACATTTTCCTTCGAGTATGCATTATTGTGGAACCGACGGTAGAGGTCGCCCCAATCTAGCCCACACATCTCGCTGCCAGTGTAATCAAATACAGAATCAATCCAATCAATCACTGTATCGAAGTGGTTTTTTAATTCGGTGATGCTGGAATCATATCTATGGAGAGCCATGTATTCATCAATGTTGTGGTTACTTACCCAATCAAGAGCAGCCTCCAAAATGTACTGCCGCTTTGGATCACCTTTTACATATGTCTGCCAGCGGTTCATATTTGCGTTCCCAGTGTTCGAAAACACCTCTCGTGCCTTCGTTACAAAAGAGCCATGATAAGATGCATTTCGCAATTCCTGTTTTACTAGTGGGACGCCCGCAATGTTTATTGTTTCAAACCATGCTTGAATCTCAGACGGTTCACCTTCGCATACATAGATGGTCAGGGGTGCGTTTGTTATCCGGTCTTGCAAATCCTTATCAAGGCTATCGAAATATCGAGGTTTCCCATCTATTTCCACAGCGAATTGCCAAGATTGGTTAACGTACCGTGCAAATGAGGTGATGCGCTGCTGTCCATCTAGAACTTCATACATTCCGTCTTTGTTTTTGACAAAATAGATCAATCCTAGCGGGTATTTCTTCAATAATGACTCGACAACGGCTACGTCGCGTTTTCCGTCTCCATAGATATAATTACGCTGATACTCCGGTTGGATAATGAGCTGCCCATCAAGGCCAAAGAGTCCCTTGCCCTCGTTTTTGTCAAAGATGAATCCCTTACAAACATCGCCGACAGTCCATTCGGTATGAAGAGTTGTGATCATTATTTAGCCCCGCCCTTCTTAGATTGAATAAAGATTCGCCCGTAGGTAATAAGTGGAATCCCTTCATCAGATAGTATGTATGTATTCTGTACCCGCCAAGTATTGTTCATATCTTTATACTTTTGTTGCATCTCAGGTGACGGTGGGGTATAGAAGTCGCACTCAGTCTCTGCCCACTTCAAGTCACCCCTTCGCCCTAGTATCTCGAACTGCTCCGGGTCATAACGATCCATAAATGTCATTGGAACACCCATTATCCCGTCGTAATCAGAAGGGATACATTCAACAAACGGAACCTCGATGGCATCATAATTGTCATAACGTGGATACTCTATTTTCCCATATTCCTTCTCTAGTTTCTTACGCAGTTTTTTATTGTACTTCAGATTATGTGCCATGGTATCAAGAAGGAGTGGTTCGTGGCGCTTACCATGATCGATATTGGTAAACCAACACGCTGATGCCAAACGACCCATTACCACGCCATCAATAATTTTGTAAGCAGAGCCCTCTTTCTTATTCTCAATAAGCCACTGCTTATAATCATCAGTGACATGGAAATACATATCCTGGCTTAGAGATTTGTAACCAAGCCAGATTTCATTTCGTTCTAAATGCGGGAACACTTCTTTGTCATTGATAGCATTCATGTTGCCCAGAATAACGAATTTCTTATTTGCTTCCAAGATCCACTGGAGAAATCCCATTCTCCCTTTTGATGTCGAAAACTGACTAAAAGGCGGATTAGTGATGATAATGTCAGCTTCATCACGAAGAGCCGTCACTTCAACAGAACGGAAATCCCCATCACCATCAAGATATCCAGAGAATTCAATATCATCAGCATCGACACTTCCAGATCCATCTCTATCACATGTCAAGGTAAAAAGCTTGCCATGAGTCTCATGTTTTTCTTGATCAAAGAGCGGCGACTCCATTTCGAACAGCGTTAGTTGCTGGTTTCCAGCACTCTTAGCATAAGACGTTGAAATTAACTTTTTAAGGCCAAAACGATTGAAATTAGCCGCAAAATACTTCGTGAAGTTCGACCATTCCGGATCGTCACATGGCAAGAGAATGACTTTATCTCTAAACACATCTGGATTAAACTCGATATAGGCGTTGATTTCCGCCTCAATATCACTATATTGCGTATAGAATTCATCATTCTGCACAGCTTTTGCTCTGCTGAGACTCGCATTTGCTGCCATAGGTTTTCCTCGCAGCTTCCGATAATTCTTTTTCCGACTCAACTGTCAGAAATACTAAGTCCAAAACGGCTGCATAGCAGACAGCAGTTTCTTTGCCTGTTGTGTATGGAAAGCAATCATCGCATCCCAGTCATCCTCTTTAGTAATGCTGACCTCCGTCATCTTGTCATAGATCCGGCAACCTCTGACGCCTTCTTGGCAAACCCAAGTCAGTGCCTTGCCGTAGGCCGTTTCTATCTCAGAACGGTGGGTTTCAAGCAGTCTGTATACCGCCCGATTCTTATCATAATCGCCCTGATCAATGTAGATTTCCACACGCGCTGAATCGAAGTTTGCCACACAAGAAATCAAAACGCCCGGTTTATTGGTGCCGCCATAAACCGCGTTGTTTTTTTGAGGATTCGCATTCTGGAAACTGCCGGTTGTCTTCTGGATCAACGGCAGGGCTTTCTCCCAGTACTTTCTTCTGATCTTATGGCGCTCTGCCTCGTCTTCAGATCCAGTGTCTTTTGCATCATCAAGAAAGAACACCAGATCGGATGGATCCTGCTTGTACTGCTCAAAGAACTTCCGCAGTAGATTGATTTTATACTGAGTGGCAGTACCCGTCCAGACATAGATATCCTCGTCAATCTTGACGCAGCTGGAATAATTCTCGGCAGTTCTTCCCACATGAATTGAGAGTTCAACACTGTCGTCGGCATCGGCCAGATAATTAAGATAAGACTTGTCCGCATTATGGAGTTCTTTCAGAACAGCAGCATACATTTCAGCCCAAGATGTTGTGTCATGCTCCATGCCACGGAACCTGTATTTGACGAGGGTCCGCCCTGTGAGGTTTATTTCATCATCAAGGGCCACTTCATCATATTGCTTTTGCGGTGGCGTATACGAACTTGCCGCATATGGCCAGAGTTGGATTGCCTGTTGAGTCAGATATCCACATCGTTCTTCTAATTCAGCCAGTCCCCAGTGTTCCTTTTGCGCTACGCGCTGATTCATCTTTATCCCGCTCTGAAGATACCCATCCTGCATGGTTTTCTTTTCGGAGAATGGGCTATTACTGTACTTTGAGTTGTATGCTGTCAGGGTGAGATTTGCAAGGCGATGAAGCCAATCGCTATGGATAGTCTCCGCATCGTCTTTCAATTCGCTAATCCAGACCGGAGTGAGCTTTTGAGGCATGATATGTTCGATGGTATATTCTCCGCTATCCAAACGGCCATAGATTTCTTTATATTCGCTGCTATCACCATTCTCTAATCTTTCGAATAGATAGGCCTTATACCGAGGTGGCATAGCATAGATGTTCTTGTTTTTCAGTCCCTCGGCAAATGCCTCGTCATCAGGGAATGCCGCCTTCTCCTTCTTGGAAGTCAACACATATTTCAGCTTTTCGATGAACATGTTGTAGGTTCCATCAAAACGCCTGATGTCGGAGCTGAGTGTCAGGAAAACCTTGGCCAGTGTATTGGAGGGAAGATCACAGATAATTCGGCGCAGCAAATAGGACTCTACGATCCGGCAGGTCTCAGTGACCTCGTCCACAGTCAATATGCCTTCCTCCTGGAGCCGTAGCACCTCCATCAAGAAGGGGCGAGTAACACTGCTCTCAAACCGATTCAAACGGAAAATGGATGCTTTCAGTTTCGTGGGGAAGCTCTGGTGGCCGACCAGCAGCTTGTTGTACCGCTTGGCATAAGCCAGGAGATCCTTCATGATTTCTTCCATCTCACCGGTACGCTTATCGGCAAACGCCTTAAAATCGGTGTAGATGTCTTTCATGCTGGAGATTTTCTTATTCTTGATGCTTAGATAGTCACGGATGAATGGGCTGACATCGTAGGAATTGTTCTGCTTATCGTAGCCCGCATTCTTCTCAATGGGGTTCCAGTAACTATCGTAGTAACGCTCCTGTTCCTCAATGTCGAGGCCCATCAGGACGAAGTTCCGGATTTTGTCGCCCTCATTCAGTTCGAGTCCGGTAGAGTTGAGGCTCTCAAAAACGAGCTGAGGATCATCGTCAGGAGGTGTCAGCGTGATGTCGATGATCTGCAGCTTTTCAACGGCCTTGAAGAGCTGGTCGATTGTAATGGCTTGCTTTTGGATCTCATTGTAGAAGAATAGATAGTTCTGAGTGATGTTTGAAGAGCGTGCGAAGTTTTCGGGGTCTCCCCACAGGCGATCATAGGCATCCTGGTCACCCTTGATAGGTTTCAATTTGACCTTTCGGTTCTTAGGGTTAATCTCATCCACCAAGTATTTCTTGGTGATCTGCGCATAAAGAGTATCGTCCTCAGGAACAACCTTTCCATCTTTGATCAGATTGGCCATAGCCAAAAGGAGCAGGGAAACGGTCGTAATGCGCTGCTGGCCATCAATGACGAGGTAGTCAGAACTACTGCCCATAGGGTCGCTTACAGACACGATGCCGCCAAAGAAGTGCCACCGCTTCTTGTTTTGGATCGTCCGAACAAGATCCTGGTACAGCTTTTTACAGTGCTCCTCGCGCCAATCATAGTTTCGCTGATAGACAGGAATGATCAGCTTGTCTGCATTTTTCAAATAATGAGTAAGAAGTTTTCCTTGGCCGTTCATGCCTTACCCTCCAGCCCATCAGTGGCGTTCTTCTTTCCGGGTTTCTTATATTTCTCGGAG
>OMGM01001058.1_pt1 | contig 11129 bp, 10 predicted proteins | sample 1645851 | NCBI WGS metagenome assembly OMGM01 (sample SAMEA103958126, study PRJEB25191) | human gut metagenome | reverse complement strand
CCGGACGAACAGTTCGTATCCGGACGTGCGATCGGTGCAGACGGAGGAATCGGTGGAACATATGCAGTTATGCCGGAATTATTTGTAAAAATGGATCAGCTCATCCGCGAGAATAATATTGCAGAGGCAATGAAGATCCAGTACAAAGCAGATGCGATCATCTACAAGATGTGCGAGGCAAAAGGAAATCTTTACCCAGTCATGAAAGAGATTTTACACAGAATGTATGGCTTAGAACTTGGAAGCGTCAGATTGCCGCTTGCACCTTTAGCACCGGAAGATGAGGCTGTTGTTGTTGAGGCTCAGAAGATGATCGAGGCAGCGATCAAAGAATTATAATAAGAGAAATACATACAGAAATATGCCGGGGTGTACGCACTGCTTCGGCTTATTTCTGTATCTGCAGAAAAAATGATGCAGCTGCCAATGTACGGATTTAAAATTAAGAATAAGATTTACAGGACAATTTCGGGAGGAGATACAAAATGGTTACAGACAGCTTACAGAATCTGGAGCAGTATTGTGGTTTACATAAAAATATGGATACCGTCATTGATTTTTTGAAAAAATGTGATCTGACTGCACTTCCAGACGGAAAAACGGTGATTGACGGAGAACGGGTTTTTGTCAATGTCATGGAGGCAGACCTTCGGGAGGCAGAAGGTGCGGAGTATGAATATCATAAACGTTATGCAGATCTGCAGATCGATATCAGTGGAAGTGAATACTGGGAGTGGACAGACAAGGCAGAATTTACAGATACATTTCAGGAAGCTTCGGATTGCGGACTTGCAGCAGGCAGAAGCAGATGTGGCGGAACGCTGGGGGACGGAAGCTTTGCTTTATTCCTGCCGGAAGAATTTCACAAACCAAGCTGCAAAAACGGATCACACACACATGTGAGAAAAGCAGTTATTAAAATTGAGATGTAATTGCAGGAGGAAAATAAAATGGATAAACAGGCATTATTTGATCAGATAAAAGGCGGATTGATTGTTTCCTGCCAGGCATTGGAGCATGAGCCTTTGTATACAAAAGAGGGCGGCATCATGCCTTTGATGGCAAAGGCTGCAGCACAGTCCGGAGCAGTCGGAATCCGTGCAAACACAGTACGTGACATCACACAGATCAAGGAAGCAGTAGACCTTCCGGTCATCGGTATCATTAAAAAAGACTATGAGGGAACACCGATGTACATCACGGTTACCATGAAAGAAGTGGATGAGCTGGTGGCATGCGGTGTGGATATCCTTGCGGTACAGGGAACAAGCGCATTAAGACCGGATGGAAGCACGGCAGCACAGTTTATCGAGGCAATCAAGGCAAAATATCCGGAGCAGCTTGTGATGGCAGACTGTGCAACCATCGAGGAAGGAATCGCATGTGCCAATGCCGGAGCCGATTTTGTCGGCACGACCATGCGCGGATATACACCGGAGACACAGGGCTGTGATGACATCGATTTTGATTTCATCCATGAACTTTCCGAAAAATGCCCGGCAAAGATCATCGCAGAGGGACATATCCACTATCCGGAGCAGGCAAAGAAGGCACTGGAGGCAGGAGCTTTTGCACTGGTAGTCGGCGGTGCGATCACAAGACCGGCGGAGATCACGGCAAGATTCGTGGCAGCGATCGAAAAATAAAAAAGGAGAAATTATGAGAATTGTGGCTGTGGATATCGGGGGAACAATGATCAAGTCCGGTCTCTGGAACGGAGAGACATTCGTGGAGCTGCGTGAGACAGAGACGCGTGCATCGGAAGGCGGAGCGGCACTGATGGAGCGTGTCAAAGGACTGATCCATTCCTATCACGATTTTGAAGCGATCGGGATCAGCACTGCCGGGGAAGTGAATACGGAAGATGGAAGCATTTTTTATGCGAACAGCAATATTCCGGGCTACACAGGCATGCCGGTAAAGCAGATCATGGAAGAGGAATTTTGTGTGCCTGCCGCAGTGGAGAATGACGTCAATGCGGCGGCTCTTGGCGATGGAAATCGGCTTAATTGAGATGGCGGAATCCGCGGCGAAGGTCTTCTGACCCGAGCGCTCGACGAGCTGCGAGAGCTCCTCGACCTCGGCAGCGCCCTCATCGAACTCGATGCCGGCGTAGAGGTCCTCGGTGTTCTCGCGCACGATGACAAGGTCCACATTGTCAAAGCGGGTCGGTACGCCCGGCAGCGTGTGTACCGGGCGCAGGTTTGCATAGGTGGAAAAGCGCTGGCGCAGCTGCACATTGATGCTGCGGAAGCCCTTGCCGATGGGGGTGGTGATGGGGCCCTTGATGGCGACCTTGGTCTCGGCGACTGCATCGAGCACATGTTGGGGCAGCGGCGTGCCAAACTCGTCCATGACGCCGGCGCCGGCCTCTTGGACGTTCCAGTTGATCTGGGCACCGGCGGCCTCGACCACGCGGCGCATGGCCTGCGTAATCTCGGGACCGATACCGTCACCGGGAATCAGGACTACATCGTGCGCCATAATCTGTTACTCCTCGTCTTCGGCGTCGTCAGATTTTTTAACGCTAGCACGCTTCTTCTTTTTGGAGAGATCCAGGCCAAAACGTTTAACAAGCATTTCGCAAATCTCGCTCGAACGGGCCTTGAGATAGCTGCCCTTACCGTTCTCGGCATCGAACTTAAGGCGCAGCGCGAGCTTCTCGGCGACCTCGGCGTCAATCTCGCCCTGGCCAAACTCGTACAGGCAACCGAGCATGTCACGATACTCGAGGTCGCCGTGGTAGCACTGGATGGCCTCGTCCAGGATGGGCCAAGCCTCGCGCGAACGCTCGACGCTCGTGGCACCCCACACGCACAGCAGGCGGAAGGCGGCATAGCGCAGCGTGGACGAAATCTCGTCGAACAGCGCGGTCTCGGCGCCCTCAAAGGCATCGCCCAGCTGCTCGGGGCAGGTGGTGGCGAGCGCCGTCAGGGCATCGAGAGCCTCCCAGCGGGTCTGAGCCTCGGGGCGGTCAAGTGCCTCGATCAGCGCGGGCACGCAGGGAACGACGCGCTGCGGATCGCGCTCGGCAAGCAGGTGCAGCACGCGGGCGGCAAACTGGCGGATGCGGCGCGTGGGGCAGCCGAGCTCCTTGACCAGACGGTCGACGGCGTTCTCGTTCTCCTCTGCCAGCTGAAGCTGTGCCAGCTCCTCGTCGGTAAGCTGTTCGTCTTTGTTTTCTGCCATAGTTACCTCTTCTTACTATTTCTTAGCGTGCTTGCCAGCACCCTTGCTGTCATCGGTGACCGAGATGAGCTGTCGGTCGGCTGCACCATTGTGACGCGCGCGGCGGCGCTCCTCGGCGTCGCCCGCATCGGCGGCGGCGCGATGTGCCTTGTTGACGTTAAAGACCTCGTCGTGCTTGCGCCACGGGCCGACGGACTCGCCAAAGCTCATCTTAAGGCCGGCGATAAAGCCGCCGAGCCAGCCGATCGGCGCAAACTGCACCAGCGGGAACAGCGAGAACACCCAGGTCAGCAGGACAACCGCCGCCGCACCTGCAAAATTGGCGATCCAGTAATCGCGCTTGGTGATGACGCGCTTTTCGCACGCCCACTGGCCGCACAAAAAGCCGATGTAAATCGCAAAGAGAAAGAGCACCAGCGCAAGCACCACGAACGTCCAGCTCATGGGCGCTACTCCTCGTGATGATGGCCGCAGCAGCACTCGTGGCCGTCGTCATGGCCGTGGCCGCCGCAGCACTCGTGGTCCTCGTCGTGGTGATGGCCACAACCGCACTCGTGATCGTCGCCATGCTCGCCGCAACCACAGCCCTCCTCGTGAGCACCGTGCTCCTCGGGACGATACTGCGACCAGTCCAGACCGGCGGCGATGGCGTCGGCCTCCTCCTTGTAGAGGACCGTAATGGCCTGGGTGCCCAGCTTGGCGCCACCAATGGCGTCGAGCATGTCATAGAGCGTAAAGGCGACGTCGGCGCCGGGCAGCGCGAGCTCGCGGTCGTCGGCATAAGCGAGTGCCAGGCGCAGGTCCTTGATGAAGTGCTCGACCATAAAGCCGGGCTTGTAGTCGCCGTCGAGCGCCTTGGGAGCCAGGCTCTCCATAGCGCCGGACTTGCCGGTGCCGCCCAGGATCATCTGGCGGGTCTTCTCCAGGTCAAGGCCGCTCAGCTCGGCAAATGCCATGGCGTCTGCCATGCCGACCATGCAGGCACCCAGCGACACCTGGTTGGCGAGCTTGGCAGCCTGGCCCTTGCCGGCGCCGTCGAAGCAGCAGATGGTTGCCGCAAAGGTGGAAAGGATATCACGGACCGGAGCAATGTCGTTCTCGGTGGCGCCCACGATAGCCGTGAGCGTGCCGGCGATAGCTCCCGACTCGCCGCCGGTGACGGGGCAGTCAAACGCCATGCGGCCGGAAACCTGGGCAGCCTCGGCAATGTCGCGCGCCAGCTCGGGCGAGCTCGTGGTGAGGTCGATCAGGACCGCGCCCGGCTTGGTGCACGCGAGCAGGCCGTCGCCCGCCAGGTAGAGTTCCTCGACCTCGGAGGGATAGCCCACCATGGTAAAGACGACATCGGCGTTCGCCACGGCATCGGCCGGCGTATCGGCCCAGACGGCACCGCGCTCAACGAGCGCTGCAGCCTTGGACTTGGTGCGGTTGTTGACCGTGACGGGATAGCCGGCGTCCAGGATGTGGCCGGCGATGGGGGCACCCATGATTCCGGTGCCGATAAATGCGACGGAGAGCTTGTTTGCCATGAAACCTTTCCTTTTGGGTTGGGTGTTGTTACCAGGTTAAATACTCGGTGCCAGCGTTTCGGCCGTGACTTGAGGGCGCTTGCAGCCGCAGCGCCTGCCTACTCGCCTCGCACACGGCGCGCGATGCGGTCGGAAAGCGAGGCTTTCTCGGCACGATTCTTGCCCCAAAACGCGCAGGCCACCATGCCGGGGCCCACGTGCGAGCCAATGGTGGGACCCACGGAACTACGGATGATGGTGACGTCGGCGCAGCCCTCCTCCTTGCGGATGGCGGCCTCGAGCCAGTCGCCGTCCTTTTCGGCATCGGCCGTCATGATGGCGATGGGCATGGTGCGGTCGGGCACGTAGTTCTCGCGGAACGACTTGAGGATGGACTTGAGCGCCTTCTTGCGGCCGCGGTTGACGCCGATCAGCGACAGCGAGCCGGCAAGGTCGTAGGAGAGCTCGGGCTTGACATCGAGCTTTGCCGTGAGCTGCGCCGCCGCGGGCGGAATGCGGCCGCCGGCAGCCAGTGCGTCGAAGCTCTCGAGCGTAAAGTAGCCGTGGACGTAGGTCTTTGCCTCGTTTGCCCAATCGACCAGCTGCTTGGCGGTCAGTCCCGCCGAACGCTGGCGCACGGCCTCGAGCGCCAGGAGCGCCCCGGTCGCGCAGGGCAGAGCGTTGTCGACCACGTAGAGCTCAAAGTTAGGATACTCGGCACGCACGGCATCTGCCGCCTGGCACGCGGAGTTGTAGCTCGACGACAGCGCCGAGGTAAAGCACAGGTAGACCGTGGGCGTGCCCTCTTTGGCGCACTCGGTAAAGAACTCGATATAGCGACCGAGTGACACGGCGGAGGTAGACACGCGAGCGCCGGCGCGCATGCGGTCGTAGAACTCCTTAGGGCTCATGCTCGACCAGATATCGTCCGTGCGCTCCTCGCCATCGATGATAAAGGGGAAGCCCAAGATATCGACATCGAGGTTCGCGGCGACCTCGGGGCTAAAGTCGCAGCAGGTATCGACGACGATGCGGCAGCGGTCAGAATGGCCGGTAGATGCAGCCTTGTCCATCAAAGCGACTCCTTACGTAAAAAAGGCGGCCATCCGCATGGGATGACCGCCGGCCGTTAACTCATGCAAGTTAACGTATTTTACTCGTCAAGCGTTTCGATGCGGGGCTTGATGATGCCATATCCACCATTCTTACGGTGATACACCACATTGATGAGGCCAGTCGTCGCGTTCTCGAACACGTAGAAGTCGTGGCCGAGCAGATCGGTCTGCACCAGCGCCTGCTCCTCAGTCATCGGGGTGACATCGATGACCTTCTCGCGGACGAGCAGGTCGTCCTCCTCCTCGGGCAGCAGCAGGTCGGCCAGATCCTCGACGCGCTCGACCGGTGCGACATCCGCTGCGCTGGCACCGCCCTGGCGGTTGTCCACGACCTTGGTCTTGAACTTGCGCAGCTGGCGGGTGACCTTATCGGCGGAGAGGTCGATGGCGGCGTACATATCTGCACCGTGCTCGGCAACGCGGATCACCGAACCGCGGGCACGAACCGTAACCTCGACGATTGCCGGGTTGGGGTTCGAGGGGTTCTTCTCATAGCGAAGTACAACGTCGACCGTCATGGGCTCGATATCGAAAACCTTGAGCGCCTCGCCGATCTTCTCATCCACATGCGCACGCAGAGCATCGGTTACCGTCGTCTTGCGTCCAGAAACCTTGATATCCATACGTGGCTCCAATCTGCCTCGGGGACTTACTGTACTGGCTATGTACCCATTGCCGTGCATTTAATCACGCGGATTCCTAAAGACCCGAATAACGATTGCTTGATACCGCATACCGAAGTCTCGCACTTTTCTGTGGCAAAGTGCGCTATAGGAGGGAGCCGACAGATTTGTATTTGGTCCCGAAAATTAGCTTTGACCTGCTGGTTTTATAGGGATGAAAAAGCCGGACTCCCCTATTGGAGAAGCCCGGCAGTGCGTGTTGAAACCGTGAAAAGGTGTCCTTTCCAACGTATAGGAGACACCACCCCTAGCAATAACTAGCTATTGAGTTTGTTAATGTCGTCGTCGGTGATGGTGCCTTCCTGGCTGGACGATTTGTCCTCGGAGGATGCGGTCTCATTGTTGGAATCGGAGGACTCGCTGCCGGAGGACGTGGTCTCACTGGACTCAGAGTCGCCCGGTTGCACGTTAGCGCCCGAAACCGTCTTAGTGGTGAGGTCGTAGGGCATCGTGCCATACCAGACGCAGTGGACTGCCTCGAGCGTACCGTCGACCGTGATGTCGTCGAGGGCGTCGCTCACGGCACGGCACAGTTCGTCATTGGACGAGGCGCCCGCAACACCAAGCGTCGAGGGCGCCTCGAGCGCACCGACATAGGAGACCTCGCTCATCAGGCGTGCAAGGTAGCCGCCGGCCGTGGAGTCGCAAATCACGTAGTCAATCTCGCCGGACTCGAGCGCCTCAAAGCACTCGTTGATGTTGGAGAAGGTCTTTTGGTTGGCCGTGATGCTCTGCTTGGCGAGCGCTTCCTGCGAGGCCGAGGAGGTCTGAACGCCCAGGGTAGCGGTGTTAAGCGTTTCGGTGGAAACGCTCAGCGACTCGCCGTCGCTCGTCTTTCCGAACACTGCCGCAGCGTCGTACAGGCAAGTACCAAGCGTGCTGATATCACCATCCGTGGAATTGATATCGCCAATGAAGATGTCGGCCTTTTTGTCGCCAAGCGCGGAATCGGCAGAAGACGCATCGACGAAGGCAACCTTAAGGCCCATACGGCTTGCAAGGGCGCGGGCAGCATCGACCGCGTAGCCCGTGAGGTTACCATCGGCGCCCTGCATGGCCTGCGGAGCATCGGAGGTATCGAGGGCAACCGTCAGGGTACCGGGAGTGACCAGGGCATCGTCCGACACCGTAGGGGTAACGGTCTCGCGCTCGATCTGGTCAATCGTGGGCGTCGTGAACGTGGACAGTGGGTTGAACGCGCATCCGCTCAAGCCCAATACGGCAATGACCGCCGCGGTCCCAGCACCTAACCGAGCCGCGTGCATCAAGCTGCCCCTCACCATGTCCACTACCCTGCCTTCTGTGTCGTATACAATCCGTGCGTTGCGCGGAATAACGGGTGTTCCCACCAGCTGACCTGGTATTTGACCCCACACTTGCGCACCGGGGTGTTTGCTCGGGAGGCCATAGCCACCTTCACGACTGGCCCGCTCGCCCGCGAGGCGGTATTGCCCCAAAGAAAGTAGAACGGACGGTGCGGCTTACATCTAGGACGCGCCATGATCGCGCCGCGCGCACGCGGTCGCTTACGTGGATCCCTTTGACCGCGTCTGTCTTGGACTAGGACGGGCATTTCGTCCGTCCGCAACCACAGCCTGGCAGGAACGTAGCGCATTATAGCTAAGTTCAAGCTAAAGTTTAAGGTTAGGGGCGTCATTCGCACCGTGAGCACAGATTTTGCAGGTCGGAGCGGACCATTCGTGCCCCTATGAAGCCCGGAGCTCCCCTACGGGGAGCTCCGGGGCACCCGTCTCAGGGTGCCGTGTGCAAAAAACGGCAAATATGAGTACTGCTATCAATTTAGTAGCAGCGTTTTTCCGCCCCGCGAGCCCTTTTTGAGTTCCGCACAGCCTGCTTGGCGCCAAGATATTCCACATTCGTTTATTATCTCTTCAATGAATCCAAATTTCCGGCCCAAGTTTCTTTGTTTTTACTGCCACTAATCTAGTAACAGTACTCATATTTGCCGTTTTTTGCACAGGGCATATAAACAGACCTCCCTATAAAGCCATAGTTTTACGCCGGCTTGAGCCCAAAGCACGCTCGGAGCGTATTCAGCAGAGCATCTTGCCTCTTTCGACGCGCCTCTACGCGATTTTGATATCGCCTACCCATACGTTGGTAAATGCGCCATGCGAGTGCCTCCATTGCCTCCATGTCGCAGAGCATCTCGTTATTGACCGTCGCGACCTCGATTCCCATAGTAATCAAGCCCGTGTTGCGTTTTTCATCATGGATACGCCCCCTCCGGGAGGAATGGCCCAGCTCGCCGTTGTATTCCAGGTCAAACCGGGCTGCTTCCTGATACGCATCGCAAACTGCATGCGGCATCCCCGAGATTGCCTGCGCGCGGTCATCGAACTCAATCTTGTAGTCGGTCTTAAAAGGACCGCAGGCAAATCCGCCATAGGAAAACGGAAGCGAAAACATGGCAAGCATGATGCACTCCATGGGTGAGCGCAGGTTTTCCGACAGATAGGGACACAGCCGCCGCAGTTGTTTGGCCGCACTCCCCTTGCATGCCGCGAGGTAATCTGCCAGGCGATCGGGCGTCAGCACCGGCTCGACTTCAAAGTAGCCCACGTCTGCCGGTTGGTCCTTGTCCTTTGCAAGTCTATTCGCAACAGGCGAGGTATAGGGAGGTAGATACTTCCCGCGATCGCTTAGTGAAATCTTGGAACACAGTTCCTGGGCCAGGGCAAACGCCTGGATACAGCCGACCTCGCGGGCGACGGCAACACAAAGGGCCTCGGGAGATAGACTGTATACACCCGGCTCCACTTCTAGAATCGAGCCGACAGGCAACCCGGAACACACGGACCAGCCCACGCCAGGCATGCGGCGGCGCTGCGCCGCAGATCCTACCAGCAAGCACAGATCTTCTTGCACCTCGCCGCTTTTGGCTCCAATTCGCACCAGGTCGGGAAGATAGATATCCTCGGTCGAAGGCGATGACGTACACAGCACGCGGCGCTCCTCCTCGGGCTCAAGGTCCTTCCAGCCGATGTAGCCCATCTGTCGGCGCTCGGCGCGCATCATGCGTAGCGCCGAGGCGCCTGTTAGGATTATGGAAGCCGCTAGCTGTTCGCCTGTCGGCTCGTTGCACCGCTCAATCTTTACCGTCACATGAATCACCCCTACCAAACGCGTGCGATAGCGAGGCCATCAACGGCCGCGGCACCGGTGCGCTTGAGTTCCGCCGAAGCCGTTGCCATCGTCGCACCCGTGGTGATAACGTCGTCGATAAGCAGCAGGCGGCGGCCCCGCACGTCCTCAACCGTCTCGTACATGCCTCGGGCGCGTTCGCGGCGTTCTTCACGACCGAGTTCACGCTGGTCGCCATGGCCGTACTTAACGAGAGCGTCGAGCAGCGGAACACCCGACAGCTCACAAAATGGGCGCGCGATGGCTTCCATATGATCGAAGCCGCGTCGCCGAAACGCCGCCGCCGTCGCGGGCACAAACACCACGGCATCGGCGCCGGACAACACACCGCCGTAGCGTTCGGGTGCCGCGACCTGGGCATGTAAGGCGGTGTCGTATAGCAGCTCTGCCAGATACGGAGCCAGACGTCGCTCGCCCGCATCCTTGTACGCTTTAATGATGCGCGGCAGCGGATGCGCATAGACGGCGCACGCCAGACAGCGATCGAGTGCCTCCGCCATTGCCGAGGACGTGCCCTCGACCGAACACTCGGTGCACAGCAAGTCTCCAAACGGGGCTCCGCATCGGGTGCAGCTATAACGTGGGTCAATGAGCGCGAGCGCGGCCAGGCAGTCTTGGCAAATAAGCGCGCCGGCGCGCTCGCAGCCAGCACATCGCGTGGGCGACAACGCCTCAAGCGCCTCGTACGTCGCGTGCTCGGCAAACGGTAGCAATTCGTCCGCAAACGGTAGGGCACCGGCACCCTGCAGACGGCTCAATATGTTCAGATGGCTCTTCAAGACACAACCCTCCCTACGTTCGGTCGCAGGGAGGGTTGTTGATTCGGCGCTATGATACCCCGATGTGCTCGGGGCAAGGCGGGCTAAATCCGCTCGCGGGCGTTATTCGCCGGCGGGCGGTTGTGGTGCGGACGAAGACGGGGTCGAGCCCTCGCCACCATCTTGACGCGGCTTGCGGGAACGACGACGGCGACGGCGCTTCTGGCCCTGGTCGGCCGAACCCTCGCCACCACGATCTTCACGCGACTCGTGTTCGTCGCGAGCAGCGCCGCGCGCGGCCTTGGCGGCCGCGCCTCCGCCATCTCCGGGGCGACGACGTGTGACCTTGACCTCGCCATCCGAGACCTGATCGGCCACGGAGGGCACTGAGGGCTTCTGTTGCGCGCCCGAGGAATGGCGACGGCGCGGACGCGGCGCGCGCTCCTCCTCGCCACGTGACTTGCCGCCCTTGTCGGCAGGCGCATCGGAGACCGAGGGGCCCTTGGAAGCGGCACCGGCTTCGCGAGCGGCTGCGGCGCGGAAGGCGTCCTCTCGCTCCTCGCTCGACAAATGGCGGCGGCGACGGCGCGTGGGATTCATGCCACCGCCGCGATTCTGCTGCTGGGGCTGCTGAGCCTCGCGCTCGCGGGAAGCGTTCTTGCCTGCGGGAGCGACCTCGCCGGCATCGCCCGAACCCGAGCGTTTGCGACG
>OMGM01001057.1_pt1 | contig 11133 bp, 5 predicted proteins | sample 1645851 | NCBI WGS metagenome assembly OMGM01 (sample SAMEA103958126, study PRJEB25191) | human gut metagenome | reverse complement strand
CTGTCGGACGATTAATTCTTAGCAAGCAAAAATATAAAATAAAGCGGCATAAGGATTTGCTAAATGAGAAGGAGAATCTTAATACTTTGAAAACTGAGAGATTTACCGAATATAATGCAGATAAATCATTAACTTTGCCTGCAGAAAACAGAAATAGTTTATGGCAAAAAAAAATGGAAACATCCTGATTGTCGATGATAACCGAGGCGTACTTACCGCCTTGCAGCTTTTGTTGAAGCCATATTTTGAAGGGATAATCACACTTCCCTCTCCCGTAACCCTGCCCAGCGTATTGCGGGAAAGGTCATGGCAAGTGGTTCTTCTTGACATGAACTTCACCTCGGGCATCAACACCGGCAACGAGGGACTATACTGGCTCCATAAAATAAAGAAGCAATGTCCCACCCTGCCCGTAGTGCTGTTTACCGCCTATGCCGACATTGACCTTGCCGTACGGGGAATCAAGGAAGGAGCCACAGACTTCGTCGTGAAACCCTGGAACAACCAGAAACTGGTGGAAACCTTACTGAATGCCGTATCAGCTTCTGAAACAAAATCTCCGGCCAACGGCCCAAATGCCGGACGTACGGCAGAAAGCAGCCACCTGTTTGCAGATACCCGCAACATGTATTGGGGAAACAGCCCCGCCATGCAGCAGCTCCGCCTTTTGGTGGAAAAAGTGGCCTCTACCGATGCCAATATCCTTATTACGGGCGAGAACGGTACCGGTAAAGAGATGCTGGCACGCGAAATTCACTCCCTTTCACCGCGCAACCGGCAGGAGATGGTAAGTGTGGATATGGGTGCAGTCACCGAAAGCCTTTTCGAGAGCGAACTGTTCGGCCACATGAAAGGCTCTTTCACCGATGCCCATGCCGACCGTGCCGGCAAGTTCGAAGCAGCCAGCCGCAGCACCCTCTTTCTCGATGAAATAGGCAATCTCCCCTACCATCTGCAAGCCAAACTGCTGACCGCCATCCAACGACGCAGCATTGTCCGTGTAGGCAGCAACACTCCCATTCCCGTAGACATACGGCTGATTTGCGCTACAAACCGCAATCTGCCCGAGATGGTGGCAAAAGGCGAATTCCGCGAGGACCTGCTATACCGCATCAACACGATACATCTTGAGATACCCTCGTTGCGCGAGCGGCCCGAAGACATCATCCCCCTTGCAGAACTTTTCATCGCCCGCTTCTGCAAGCAATATGACAAGCCCCCTGTCAAGCTGACGGACGGCGCCTGCGAGAAACTTACGCTCCACCCCTGGTACGGCAATATCCGCGAACTGGAACATGCCATCGAAAAAGCCATTATTATCTGTGACAACGAAACCCTTCCCGCAGAACTGTTCCAGCTGGCACGGCGAACCGGCACTCCCGAAGCAGCCGCATCCACGCTCGAAGAAATGGAAATGCAGATGATACGGAAGACGCTCGACAAATGTAGCGGAAATCTCTCTGCCGTCGCCGCACAGCTGGGTATCACCCGCCAGACGTTGTACAACAAAATGAAGAAGTATGGCCTTTAATTATTCATTCCGCGTTGCCGTCAGTCTGGCAGTAGCGCTCCTTGCAGGGGTGATGTGGACTGTGGACGTATTTTGGGGCGCGCTCTGTACTGCGCTGCTTTCCATAGCCCTGTACTGGCAGCAGAAGCTATACCGCCATCATGTGCGGAAGGTGCTTTTCATGCTCGACGCCATCGAAAACAACGACAATGCCATCCACTTCTCCGAAACGGAAAACACTGCCGACGCACGCCTCGTGAACCGTGCATTGAACCGGGTTGCCCATATACTTTATAATGTGAAAAGTGAAACAGCCCAGCAAGAAAAGTACTACGAACTCATCCTGGACTGCGTGAATACCGGTATCCTTGTCCTGAACGACAATGGTGCCGTATATCAAAAAAACAGCGAAGCACTCCGTTTGCTGGGCCTCAATGTCTTTACCCACGTCAGTCAGCTGAACCGCGTAGACCCGCGTCTTTCGTCCCTTCTTGCCAATTGCCGCCCGGGAGACAAATTGCAAATGCCTTTCAACAACGAGCGAGGCACTGTCAACATGTCTGTCCGCGTCAGCGACATCACAGTCCGTAAAGAACATCTGCGCATCCTCGCCTTGAACGACATCAACAACGAGCTGGATGAAAAGGAAATAGATTCCTGGATTAGGCTTACCCGCGTACTGACGCACGAAATAATGAATGCCGTCACTCCCATAACCTCCCTGAGCGATACACTGCTGGGACTGACCGAAGCGCAAGTTTCCAAAGAAGAAATCAGAAACGGCCTGCAGACTATCAGCAGTACAGGCAAGGGCCTGCTCTCTTTTGTGGAATCATACCGGAAATTCACCCGTATTCCCACCCCCGAACCATCCTTGTTCTACGTAAAAAGTTTTATCGGACGGATGGTCGAACTCGCCCGTCACCAGCACCCCGATGTCCGGGTCACCTTTCATACGGACATCGCGCCAAGCGACCTTATTCTATATGCCGATGAAAACCTGGTATCACAAGTGGTCATCAACCTACTGAAAAATGCCATACAAGCCATCGAATCGGATAAAAATACAGATAAAGAAGGACATATCAACATACGTGCCTACTGCAATGAAGCGGAAGCCATACTGATAGAAATTTCCAACAACGGACCTGCCATTCCCAATGACATTGCCGAACACATATTTATCCCCTTCTTTACGACCAAAGAGGGCGGAAGCGGTATTGGATTGAGTATTTCCCGGCAAATAATGAGGCTTTCCGGCGGAAATTTATCCTTATTGCCTGGTAAAGAAACCACCTTTATTTTAAAATTCAATTGAACTATTTTAGATTTGTATTTGTTAAACACATTGCATATCTTTGTACTATTAGACATAAGAAACATCACATTTCAAACTATATAGCATAGAATTTATGATATTTACAGCAGGAAACATACTACTTATAGGTTCCATATTACTTTTCGTCAGCATCATTGTCGGCAAGACCGGCTACCGTTTCGGAGTGCCTGCGTTATTGCTTTTCCTTGTCGTCGGTATGCTGTTCGGCAGTGACGGATTGGGATTGCAGTTCCACAACGCCAAGGAAGCACAGTTCATCGGCATGGTTGCACTCAGCATCATTCTGTTCTCCGGTGGCATGGACACCAAGTTTACGGAGATAAAGCCCATATTGACTCCCGGCATTGTTTTGTCAACTGCAGGAGTGCTGCTCACGGCCCTCTTTACCGGATTATTTATCTGGTGGCTGTCCGGCATGAGCTGGACCAACATCCACCTGCCGTTGATAACCTCCCTTTTGCTTGCATCCACCATGTCATCTACCGACTCAGCCTCTGTATTCGCCATTCTGCGTTCACAAAAAATGAACCTGAAGCATAATCTGCGCCCCATGCTGGAACTGGAAAGCGGTAGTAACGACCCGATGGCATATATGCTGACAATCGTGCTGATTCAATTCATCCAGTCCTCCGGAATGGGAGTTCCCCAGATATTGGGCTCTTTTGCCATACAGTTCATTGTCGGTGCCGCAACCGGTTATTTCCTCGGAAAGCTGGCCATCCTTATGCTGAACCGGCTGAATATAGACAACCAGGCACTCTATCCTATCCTGTTGCTGTCCTTTGTATTCTTCACCTTCTCCATCACCGACCTGCTGAAAGGCAACGGTTACCTGGCCGTGTATATCGCCGGAATGATGGTAGGCAATAACAAAATCATGCACCGGAAAGAGATTTATACTTTTATGGACGGACTGACCTGGCTTTTCCAAATCATCATGTTCCTCTGCCTCGGTCTGCTTGTCAACCCCCATGAGATGCTGGAAGTTGCAGTCGTGGCATTGCTCATCGGCGTCTTCATGATTGTCGTGGGACGTCCTCTCAGTGTTTTTCTCTGCCTGCTGCCTTTTGGCAAGAGAATCACCCTCAAGTCACGGCTATTCGTATCGTGGGTAGGATTACGTGGCGCAGTACCCATTATCTTTGCCACCTATCCCGTGGTGGCTAATGTGCCCGGCGCCCATGTCATCTTCAACATCGTATTTTTCATAACCATCGTCTCACTGGTCATCCAGGGTACCACAGTCTCCTGGGTAGCCCGGCTGCTTGGCCTCTCCACCCCGCTGGAAAAGACCGGAAATGATTTCGGAGTTGAACTGCCCGAAGAGATTGACTCCAACCTGCACGACATGACCATTACACAAGAAATGCTGGAGCAGGCAGACACCCTGAAAGACATGAACCTGCCCAAAGGCACACTGGTGATGATTGTAAAACGTGGCGATGAGTACCTCATTCCGAACGGAACATTAAAACTTCATGCCGGTGACAAGCTGCTTCTTATTTCGGAAAATAGCAAGGAATAAGAATTACAGATAAGTTTCTATCCGTTTCAGGGCAAGAAAAAAGTGGAAACTATTTGCTTTGCATCACTATAAGACCTATCTTTGCGCAGTTTTAACTAAAGTGTGCAACAGCTGAATGGAACAAGAACAAGGGTTCATCGATTATATAGAACAAAGCATTATTAAAAACTGGGATCGCAACGCCCTGACAGACTACAAAGGAATTACACTGCAATACAAAGATGTAGCACGGAAAATAGCCAAATTCCATATCGTATTGGAAAGCGCCGGCATCAGGCCCGGTGACAAGATTGCCGTTTGCGGACGTAACAGTGCACATTGGGCAGTCGCTTTTCTGGCTACAGTTACCTATGGAGCTGTCATTGTTCCCATTCTGCATGAGTTCAAGGCCGACAATATCCACAACATCGTCAATCATTCCGAAGCCAAGCTGCTGTTTGTCGGCGACCGGGCATGGGAAAACCTCAATGAAGAGGCAATGCCCCTGCTGATGGGTATCGTACTGCTGACGGACTTCACTCCGGTAGTTTGCCGCAACGAGCAGCTGATGGAGGCTTTCGAGCATCGCAACGTCCTCTATGGCACACGTTTCCCCAAGAATTTCCGCCCCGAGCATATCAGCTACCGCAAGGAGGAATCACCCGAAGAACTGGCTGTCATAAACTATACTTCGGGCACCACGGGATATTCCAAAGGGGTCATGCTCCCCTATCGCAGCCTTTGGTCCAATGTTGCATATTGCCATGAGATGCTCCCCGTACGTCCGGGCGACCATATTGTATCCATGCTGCCTCTGGGACATGTATTTGGTATGGTGTACGATTTTCTATACGGTTTTTCCGCAGGCGCCCATCTGTATTTCCTTACCCGTATGCCGTCTCCCAAGATTATTGCACAGTCATTCTCCGAAATCAGGCCACGGATCATTTCGTGTGTACCGCTTATCGTAGAAAAGATTATCAAGAAGGATATCCTGCCCCGGATAGACAATAAAATAGGCAAGCTGCTATTGCGGATGCCCATTGTCAACGATAAAATCAAGGCTGACATGCGCAAAAAGGCAATGGAAGTATTCGGCAGTAATTTCGATGAAATAATCATCGGAGGAGCACCGTTCAATGCCGAAGTGGAACGCTTCCTGAAGCAGATAGGCTTCCCCTATACCATTGCATACGGAATGACGGAATGCGGCCCCATCATTTGTTCCAGCCGCTGGGAAACATTGAAACTGGCCTCTTGTGGCAAGGCAACCACCCGCATGGAAGTAAAGATAGACTCTCCCGACCCTCAGAACGTGGCAGGAGAAATAATCTGTAAAGGTGCCAATCTGATGCTGGGCTATTACAAAAATGCCGAAGCGACTTCCCAAATCATCGATGTAAACGGCTGGCTGCACACCGGCGACCTTGCAACGATGGATACCGAAGGATATGTCACTGTCCGCGGACGCAGCAAAAACATGTTGCTCACAGCCAGTGGTCAGAACATCTACCCCGAGGAGATTGAAAGCAAACTGAACAACATGCCCTATGTGTCCGAATCACTGATCGTATTGCAGAAAGACAAGCTCGTGGCTCTTATCTATCCGGATTTTGACGATGCATTCGCCCATGGTATGGAACAATCGGACATCGAAAAGGTTATGGAGGACAATCGGAATGAATTGAATCTGCAATTACCGGCCTACAGCCAGATTACAAAAGTCAAGATACACTTCGAGGAGTTCGAGAAAACGGCAAAGAAGAGCATTAAAAGATTTATGTATCAGGAAGTAAAAGGGTAAGGGGAATGTGTCAAAACCTTCTTTAACGCTTTATTTTAGGCGCGGATGACGCAGATTTCACGGATTTAGTTTATTGAATCCGCATTATTCCGCGTAATCCGCGCCTAATATTATAACATTATAAAAGTCTTCATGTGCTTTTGACACATTCGCATCCTTTTTGTTAACAAAAATAGAAGCAAAGGAATAAACGGCTAATAAGTGTTATAAAACATACTTTTTTAGTTGGATAATTTGCAGATTTATCAAAAGTCCGTATCTTTGCAATGTGTTTTTCATAGTATTAGATTTAAGGTTAACAAAGGTTGGAGTACAGCGGTACTCCTTTTTTTATGCCCGTAAATCAGATATTCCCGGAAAGCCTCTTCAGTCCCTTCAATACAGATTTATCTTTCACCTCCATGATGCTGATGGCATAGCCGCCACCGGAAGCAGCTTTCAGTTTCAAGACCGTTTTGGGAGAAACGATACCTTCACGGATAACATAAGCTTGCGGATTTGTCTTATAATCGGCATCTTTTGCATCGGCATAGACGGTTGCAATATACTGCTTGTCTGCATCCAGGAAGTCCAGTTTCAGAGTTGAAGCATGTCCGTGCTCACTGCTGGTGCAACCGATAAACCAGTCATTCGTACCTTTTGCCTTACGGGCAACAGTGATGTAACGTCCCGGCTCAGCTTCCAGATAGCGGCTGTCGTCCCAATCCACAGCCACATCTTTGATGAACTGGAAAGCATCCATGAAACGCTCATAATTCTCAGGAAGGTCGGCAGCCATTTGTAGAGGGCTGTACATAGTGACATAAAGTGCCAGCTGACGCGCCAAGGTAGTATTGGCATGCGTATGGCTGTTCGGATTCAACTTATTGATGTCCATTTCAAAGATACCGGGCGTATAGTCCATCGGACCACCCTGCAAACGGGTAAACGGAAGTACCGTTGTGTGGAAGGGCTTGTTACCGGCAAAAGCCTCGTACTCCGTGCCTCGGGCAGATTCATTGCCTATCAGATTGGGATAGGTACGGCATAAACCAGTCGGACGTACCGCTTCATGGGCATTGACCATTATCTTGTGTTTGGCAGCTTCGGTCACGGCGTATAGGTAATGGTTGTTCATCCATTGTCCATAGTGATGCTCGCCACGGGGAATCATATTGCCTACGTAGCCACTCTTTACCGAATTATATCCATATTTATTCATCAGACGGTAGGCAGCTTCCATGTGCCGCTCATAGTTACGGACGGAAGCCGATGTTTCATGGTGCATCATCAGACGGACACCCTTGGAATGAGCATATTCATTCAGATACTTGATGTCAAAATCGGGATAAGGAGTCACGAAATCGAAAACATAATCCTTGGAATTACCGAACCAGTCTTCCCAACCCGTATTCCAACCCTCCACCAATACCTGGTCAAAACCGTGTTCGGCAGCAAAGTCTATGTACTTCTTCACATTAGCCGTGTTGGCCGGATGAATGCCGTTCGGTTTCACCTTGGAATAGTCCGTATCATCCAGTTTCACAGAAGGGAGGTCAAAAGTATATGCCCAGGGCTTTCCCCCTGCAATCATTTCCCACCATACGCCGACATATTTCACCGGCTTAATCCAGGAGGTATCATCATACTTGCAAGGCTCATTCAGATTGAGAATCAAATTGGAGGCCAGTATCTCGCGGGCATCATCACTGACTATGACCGTACGCCAGGGAGTATGGCAGGGAGACTGCATATACCCTTTATTTCCTTGGGCATCCGGAGTCAGCCAGGATTCAAAAACGAGGTTCTTGTCATCCAGGTTGAGATGCATGCAAGAGTAGTCCACCAAGGCTGCCTCGTGCAGGTTAAGGTACACTCCATCAGCTGTTTTAAGCTGTATGGAAGTCTGGACACCTGTCGGCGAAAAGACAGTTTGTGACGCATTGTCACTCACAGCTCCCTGCAGCAGTCCACGGATTTCAGAGAGTTTGGACTCCGTGTAATCATATTCCTGGGTATCATAATCTCCCGGAATCCACCAGGCAGTATGGTCGCCGGTCATGGCAAACCGGGAATGCTCTTCCTTTATCACAAAATAAACCAGATTCTTCTGTTGCGGAAACTCATAACGGAATCCCACGCCGTCATCATATACCCGAAAACGGATATTCATAAAACGAGTGGTAGACGGTTGTTCAAGTTCTACCAGCAATTCGTTGTAGTGGTTGCGGATATCTTTTGTTTCCCCCCACACCGGTTGCCAGGTTTCATCGAAAGTGGAAGTAGAAGTCTTTACTACTTTGAAACCATCCATCAGGCTGGTAGCTCCTTTCAGTTCCAATCCCAACGTACTGGGATTGATGACGGGAGTCCCTTTATAATCCACCTGATAGGCTAGTCTCCCGTCTTTTGTCAGTTCAAAATCCAGCTTCACCATGCCCGAAGGGGATGAAATGCCTTCAGCATTCCCCGCCAGGGCAGAAAAAAGCAAAGCCGCGCTAAGTACAAATTTCTTCATAATAATGATATGTTTTTTGTGTTAATAGATAAACTCAATGATATGTTCCTTTCCATCATCCGGCAACCTCAGCAGGCAGGTCCCCTGCTTCTTGTCGGGACACCAGGCAGTTATCGTAAACTCTGTCTCCCGATTTTCTTCCAGCTTTCCGACATTCGTTTTCTTGATTTTCTGACCGTCCAGCAAAGCTGTTTTCGGCATCTGTTCCGTATAGATGCAGAACATCAGGTTTCGTTGGCCGGGTAAGCTATATTTCTCACCGGTCCGTGTACCTACTTTCAGCGTATAGCCTGTGTCGGTAGTCTGGCAAGTAATAGGAGTGCGCATGAACTCTCCACGCAAATATCCTAAATCAGTTCCTGCATCTTCATAAAGCGAGAAGGTAGTTTCACTGCCCGCTGCAGCAGGAAATATCTCAAACGTAACCGGATAGACCGGTTTCTCATCCGTATAGTTCATGACCGGCATTTGAGGTATGATACTTCCCTGCTTTACAAACATAGGAATAGTATTGAGGGGAGCATCCACCGTCATCCATTGCTCACCGCTATATGCTGTGTGTTTGTTGTTGTAGTCAATCCAAGTTCCTTCAGGAAGATACACATTCTTGTTTCGCGCTCCTTTCTTCACCACCGGAGCAACCAGCAGTTCGCTGCCAAACATGAACTGGGCATCCGTAGAGAACGTTTCCATATCTGCCGGATATTCCAGAAACATCGGTCGCATGAGAGGCAACCCCGTTTCGTGTGCTTCGCGGGCATACGTATAGATATAAGGCAAAAGACGATACTTCAATTCGATGGCTGCCTTGGCATTCTTCTCGGCCTCTTCGCCGAACAGCCACGGCTCCACAGCCACGTTGCCCTCATGATGAATGCGGCTCAGGGGATTGAAAGCGCCCATCTGTATCCACCGCGTATAAAGTTCAGCCATCGCAGGATAATCCTCTATATCTCCGCAATAACCGGTAATGTCACAAGTAGTAAAAGGAATAATTCCCAAACCGGCAGACAACAGTACCGGAATCTGATTGGCCATCTGTCCCCAACCCTGCGTCACGTCATCACCGTTTCCACAGTCACCAGTCCAGCCGAAAGTATAGCGTTGCAAGCCCGCAAAAGCGGCACGTGTCATCTGGAATACGCGACGGTCAGGATTCCTTTTCTCAAACTGCTCCTTCACCACTTTATCCCACGTAAGGCCATAAACATTGTGAATCTCATCATGCATGCCCAAATGGTGTTTCATCACCAGGCGTTCCGTCTGCTCCTCATTGCTCCAGGCAGGTTCACCCATATCAGTCCAGAAACCGGCAATGCCATCATCAATGGGCTTCTGCTGATAAGCTCCCCACCAGTCTGCCACAGCAGGAAGGGTGAAGTCCACTACTCCACAATTACCACCCCAGGGCCAGGGCATGTCATAACTCCTGCCGTTGGTGGAGTCCTTTACCAGATACCCTAACCTATCGGCTTCCTCCCATTGCCGCTTATTGGCTTGTGAAATGACCGGATCTTGCGAAACCACCACCTTGAAGCCCATATCCTTGAGGTCTGCAAGCATCTTTTTCGGATTCTCGTAGTTCCCTTTCCGCCACTCAAAATCCTGCAAATACTGTGTCCAGCCTATGTCCTGGTAAATAACATCACAAGGAATTCCACGCTTACGATAGCCTTCAGCTATTTCATAAGACAATTTCTCGCTCGTCAGCAGTCCCCGGCATTGTGCAAAGCCCAATGCCCATTTAGGAGGCATTATGGGTTTTCCCGTCAGGTCGACATATTGTTTCATGATTTCCTTATAATCCTTCCCGAAGATGAAATAATAAATCATCTCTCCCCCAGGAGCCTCGAAACTGTAGTAATCGCGGCTTTCCGTACCAAACTTAAATTCGGTTTTATACGTATTGTCCAGGAAAATACCATAACGATAACTGCTCATAAAGAACGGAATACTCTTGTAGAGCGGGTCCTCAACGGCACTATAACAAGGCTTGTCACTGTTCCACATCTTGTAGGCTTCGCCGCGACGGTCCAGCTTGCCGGTCTTTTCTCCCAAGCCGAAGAAGTGTTCGTCACGACGGAGGGTCTTGTATTCCAATTTGCGCAGCCCGTTACTGATATGCCCCTTATCGGCATAATCACTGAACAGCAGTTTCTGATACTTGTCGAATATCTGTAAGTTAAACGGAGACTTGTTTACCCGGATACGGAGTTTAGGGGTAAAAATCTCGTAGCAGGCATTCTGCTCGTCCACATGGACGGTACCGACATCCTCCAAGTCCTCATTGACGACGGCAAAGGAAGGATTACTCCGCTGGAAACTACCGTCGGGAGAAAACCATATACGTACCGTAGACTGGCTACACAGACGTAATTGTATGGCAGAACTGTCATTTAAATAGAAGGTCACACTCCGGTCGTCACTGGTATAGGAAGTGCAGTCTCCGGTGCGGTTCTGTGCATTCGCATATACTGAA
>OMGM01001047.1_pt1 | contig 11274 bp, 8 predicted proteins | sample 1645851 | NCBI WGS metagenome assembly OMGM01 (sample SAMEA103958126, study PRJEB25191) | human gut metagenome | reverse complement strand
TGCACGGAGCAGGAAAAGGACGAGATACGCTTTATGAAGGGATGGAAACTGAAAGCACTGGAGAAAATAATGCCTGCATGGCAGCGACGGCAGTGCGAGGAGATCAGAAGGGAACGGTGGAGAGGCTTTTAGTGGTCAGTGTATCCGGAACGCAATGCCACGCAAAATGCTCTTGTTTACGAGCATTTTGCGTGGCATTGACGTATGTCCTTAATATCTTCAATAGTTAACCCACTATCCATTTCTCTATATTACGACTTTTCTTGCTGAAGTTCACCCCTACCTTAAACAATTTGCGCCCGTCCGTCTCGAAAGGTCGGGCATACTGTTTTTCATTGATCTGTCGCAAGGCTTCCTCCGCTGTACCGTTTAACTTGAATTCCATTACGTAAATAAATCTGTCTGTCTGCAGAACCAAATCCACGCGCCCCTCACTGGTATGATATTCCACCTTTACATAAAATCCTACCAACTTGAATACAATGAAAAGTACATTCTGATAGTGTAACTCCAAGTCGCGTATCATCTCGTAGGGCGTATCAGCAAAGAAGCTCTGAAGGCGGCGGAAAAAGGAATCATAGTCACCACTTTCCACTTCACGGGTAAATTTCAGGATTTCGAAAGGAGACTCCACTTTGGTAACCGTTGTATAATAAGGCAGCAAAAAACGCATGAATCCTTCCTCTACCTCCCGGTTAGGAAAACCTAGATAATAGATACCGAAACGCTCATCGTACCCCTTGATCGTAAGATACCCGCTCTGATAAATCACCGGAATAGGATTCGTGGACTCGGAATCAATACTATTCAGCACCTGGATATCCGTTTCCTCGTGCGCCATCCGTTCCAAGTCATAATGATGTTTTTGCAGCAACCTCACCAGATAAGTCGGCGTACCGGTCTCAAACCAGTAGTTTCCGAACTCCTTCCGTTTGAAGGCATTAAGCAGGCTGAAAGGATTGTAAATACCGATGGAATTATGTGTAAAATGATAACCGTCATAACACTCTTTCAGTTCGGCACAGATTTCATCGTATGTCCTCCCCCGTTTTTCAGCAAATTCATGAAGTTCCGGTTCCAGCCAGGTTTGAATTTCCTTGTCACTGACCCCACAGATATCAATAAACTCATTCCACATGGAAATATCGTCCAAGTTGTTCAAATCGCTGAACACACTGACCTTGCCAAACTTGGTAACCCCCGTCAGCAAAGCGAACTTGATGCAACCGTCCATTGTCTTCAACACTCCATAGAAGGGTTTCAGTATGCTCCGATATACTCTCTGAAGCTCCTCATTGCCGATGGCTTGCAGCATGGGCTTGTCGTATTCGTCGATGAGGATGGCCACACGTTGCCCCGTCTGCTCGCAGGCACGCCTGACCACTCCGGCGAAGCGAAGGGCAAGCGTGCTTTCCGCCATTCCCGTGCCATAAAGCTGTTCCCATTCTGTCACAGCTTTTTCCAGCTGTTTGTCCAAGCTGTCCGGGGTGTCATACTTCCCTATATTCAGGTCGATGTGCAGCACGGGGCGTTTTATCCAGTCTTTCTCCAGCTTCTCCATCGCCAGCCCTTCAAAGAGTTCCTTCTTTCCCTGGAAGTAGGCTTCGAGGGTGGAGATGAGCAGGCTCTTGCCGAAGCGCCGGGGGCGGCTTAGGAAGTAGTAGCTGCCCGTCTTTACCAGCCGGTAGACAAGGGCGGTCTTGTCGACGTAGAAATAGCCGCCTTTGCGCATCTTCTCGAAGTTCTGTATGCCGATGGGGTAGATTTTGTTGCTCTGTATGGGTTCCATATTTCCGGTTCTCCTTTCTTATATATCACTTTTCTTATATATTACCTGTAACTTTCTTATATATTACTTGCAACGCACAAATATACGAATAGTTCTTGTAACTGACGGCCTGCAATCTGTTAAACTATAGGCTCTGTGCATGGTTCTGCGGACTTGTCCGGCAAAGTCTCCCGGTACTGCACGGGTGTCATGCCAAGCAGTTTGTTGAACGCCACATAGTAGGTGTTGCGGCTCTTGAAGCCCGAAGCGGTGGCTATGGCATCTATGGAATACATTCTGTTGTCTTTCAGCATCGATATGGAGTGCTCCACGCGCAGGCGGTTGATGTAGTCGCTGAAGCCGTCGGCACCGGCATATTCGCGCAGGAACGGGTTGAGGCGGTTCTTGCTCAAGGCCGTTATCTTCATCAGGTCTTCGCGGTTGAAGTCGGGGTTTAGGAAGGGCAGGTCGGTGAGTAGGGCATCTTCCATCTGCATGAACCGGCGGCGGTTGTCTTCATCGTCGGCAGCGGAGGGGGAAGTGTTGGCTTGAGCGGCAGGCGGCTCTTCGTTAGGGGCATCTTCCGGGTGAAGCGGCTGCCGGCGGTATGCCTTGCGCAGTTCTTCTTTCTGTGCCAGAAGCTCTTCTATCTGGCGGGCGGCTATCTGGTTGCGTTCGCGGGTGCGGCGCAGGTGGAGGTGCTTTTCCCATAGCAGGATGGCGAGCAGGATGGCGATGAAGCTGGTGGTGATGAACAGTACGCGTTGCCGTGCCAGCTTGTGTTGGGCTTCGCGTATCTGCGCATCCTTTTCCTGGGTTTGGTAGATGATGGCGAATTCGTGTGCCTGGCCGGCCTTTTCGCGGGCATAGATGCTGTCGGTCAGCATGGTGATGCGCTGTTGGTAGCTGTCGGCCAGTTCCGGACGTTTCAGTCCGCGGTAGGTGCGGGCATAGCGGTCCAGCAGAATCAGGTGGCCGTAGTTGAAGGTATCGGCCGGTTCGGCCAGGGCGGAAGAGGCGTCAAGAAGTTGCAGCACTTTATGGTACTGACGCGTACCCAGCAGGTAGGGGACGATTTCTGTTTGTCCTGCCTGCGATTGTGCAAAGCCGGTGCTTTGGTATTTCCGGGCGGTTTCGGCGGCTTTTTCGCTTTGTCCGTTTTGCAGGTAGTACCAGGCAAGTTTGGAGTAGAGGTAACCGTATTGCTGGTCTATGTATCCGGGCGGCGGTCCGGGCAGCAGGCTCATGCGGCTGATAACGTCGAGACGCTTCTCGCAGAGGGCAATGGCTTCGTCCAAACGCTCGTTTTCGGCCAGATAGGCGGACAAGTCGCCGTAGGAGGTGGATAGTTGGGCCAGTTCGCGCACATTGTCCGTGCCTTGCAGCAGTTCGATGGAACGGTACATGTACCGGAACGCTTTGTCGTCGAGCTTCATGCCTTGATACATGCGGCCCAAAGTGAACAGCAGTTCGCTTTCTTTGGCCTTCTGTCCTTGCTCCTGTGCCAGCTCGATGGCTTCGGTACAGATGCGGATGCCTTCTTCGTATTTGTTCAGGCGGTCGAGGGCGGTGGCGAGCTGCGTGAGGACTTGCAGTTTCCGGAGAGGAGTGTGCTGCACGGAGTCGCTTTGCAGGGCGCGGCGGATGTACCGCTCCTTGAGGTGGTACATACCTTGACGTTCGTAGACTGTGCCGCGCAGCATGTCGATGCGGAATTGCGGCAGGTGGGGAAGACGGCGGGCTTCGGCTTCGTCCAGCAGTGACAGAGCGCTGTCGGGCAGGGTGTAATAGATGCTGCGGATATGCTGTTCGGTCAGCAGGCTGTCGGGCAGGGAAGCGGAGGTTTTGTATCGGTTAGGGGTGCTTGCGGTGGAAAATAGGCTTATGGTGAGTGCCAGAGCAAGATAGAGGGGACGGAAGTAATGTATTTTCTCCATTGTTTATTTTCTCTTTTGTATGGCAAAGATAGGGATTATTTTTATCTTTGCCTGCGTTTATCATAAGAAGTTACTGCAATGAATATATACATAAAATCTGTCATTTTGTCTTTTTTCTTTATATCTGTCGGGGCTCGGGCACAAGAGGCTTCCTTCACTCCGCCTTTTGATTTTCCCATCATTTTCTCCGGTAACTTTGGCGAGATACGTGCCAACCATTTTCATGGCGGACTGGATTTCAAGACCGGTGGCGCCATAGGCAAACCGGTACGTGCGCTGGCGGACGGATATATTTCGCGTATCCGTGTCACCCACGGCTCGGGCTATGTGCTCGATGTGGTGTATGATAACGGCTATACCGCCATCTACCGTCATCTTAGCGCCTTTGTGGGTGAAGTGGCAAAGCGAGTGAAGGCTCTTCAGTACGAAAAGGAAAGCTGGGAAGTAGAGATAATTCCCGAGCCTGCTCCCGTGTCAGATGAGGGAGACGATAGAGATAGAGGCAGTAATAATCTCGGGGTGCATATCTTGGGCGAATATCCCGTGAAAGCCGGTCAGATAATAGCTTTGAGCGGAAACACCGGATACTCTTTCGGTCCGCACCTGCATCTGGATATGATAGAGACGGCTACGGACGAATATATAGACCCACTGCCTTTCTTCATGGACAAAGTGAAGGACAAGACTGCCCCGCGTGCCGAAGGTATCATGTTGTTTCCTCAGCCGGGCAAAGGAGTGGTGGAAGGTAAGCAGACGCGACGGGCTTTTCCGGCACATCCAACGAAACCCATTACCGCCTGGGGACTGATTGGTGCAGGCATCCGTGCCTACGACTATATGGACGGAGTGCAGAATAAATATGGCGTGAAGACGGTGATTCTCGAAGTGGACGGTGAGGAAGTCTTCCGCAGTACGATAGACCGCTTTGCCTATGAGGAGAACCGCTATATCAATTCGTGGACACACGGTCAGTACATGAAGTCTTTTATAGAGCCGGGCAACCGTCTTCGCATGCTGCAGGCATCCAACGGCAATCGCGGACTGGTGGAAATCAACGAAGAACGCCCTTACCGATTTGTCTATACACTGAGCGATGCGCTGGGAAATACCTCCAAGGTCTGCTTCGCGGTGCAGGGGCAGAAGACGACAATTGCTCCGGTGGAACATCGTGAGAAATACGCCCTCAAGTGGGACAAGGTGAACTATCTGCAGGAACCGGGGTTAGAATTGGTCATTCCGAAAGGAATGCTCTACGATAACGTCCTGTTGAACTATTCCGTGCGGGCTGATAGCGGTGATATAGCTTTCACCTATCAGTTGAACGATACCCGCATTCCGATGCACGATGCCTGCGATTTGCGTATCGGCTTGCGCCGGCGTCCGGTAGAGGATATGACCAAATATTATGTGGCGGGCGTAACGGCGCGCGGTGGAAAATACCGCATCGGCGGTAAGTATGAGGATGGTGTCATGAAAGTGCGTATACGGGATTTGGGGACTTATACCGTGGCAGTGGATACGGTTCCGCCGGTGATAACTCCCGTGAACCAAGCCCAATGGGGACGTACGGGAAAAATCATCTTCAAGGCCAAGGACAAGGAAACCGGCATCAATACCTATCGGGGTACGATTGACGGGAAGTATGCCTTGTTTGGAAAGCCCAATTCCATCAGTGGTAACCTGGTGTGCGAGCTCGACCCGAAATATGTGGAGAAAGGCGGCAAGCATGTGGTGGAGATGACGGTGACGGATGGCTGTGGCAACCGTACTACCGAACAGTTTGATTTTGTATGGTAAAGACTGAAATATTTAGTAACATTATAATTTAGAAGTATGAAAAGTAAAAGACTGACTCTTTCCGTCTTGTTTGTTGTGGCAGCCGTGGCGAATGCGCTGGCCTGCACCAATCTTATCGTGGGCAAGAACGCTTCTGCGGACGGTTCTACCATTGTTTCCTATTCTGCCGATTCTTATGGTTTGTTCGGCGAGTTATATCATTATCCTGCCGGTATGCACAAGAAAGGTACGCTGATTGACATACACGAGTGGGACACCGGCAAATACCTCGGGCAGATAGAGCAGGCCCGCCAGACGTACAATGTCATCGGCAATATGAATGAGTTCCAGCTCACTATCGGTGAGACGACATTCGGCGGACGTCCCGAGCTGGTGGATACCACCGGCATCATCGACTATGGCAGCCTGATTTACCTCGGTCTGCAACGCTCACGCACCGCCCGCGAGGCCATTAAGGTGATGACGGAGTTGGTGCAGGAATACGGCTATTACAGCAGTGGCGAGTCCTTTACCATTGCCGACCCCAACGAAATATGGATTATGGAGATGATTGGCAAGGGACCCGGTGTGCGCGGTGCCGTATGGGTGGCTGTCCGCGTGCCCGATGATTGTATCTCTGCTCATGCCAACCAGAGCCGCATTCATCAGTTCAACATGAACGACAAGGAGAACTGTATGTACTCCGCCGACGTCATCTCCTTTGCACGCGAGAAGGGCTATTTTGACGGTGTGAACAAGGATTTCAGCTTTGCCGATGCCTACGCTCCGCTCGATTTCGGTGCCCGTCGCTATTGCGAGGCCCGTGTATGGAGCTATTTCAATATGTTTACCGACCGTGGTAACGAGTTCTTACCTTATATATTAGGTGAGACGAACACTCCGATGCCTCTGTTTGTGAAGCCCAACCGCAAGGTTTCCGTGCAGGATGTGAAGAACGCCATGCGCGACCATTATGAAGGTACTCCTCTCGACATCAGCAAAGATTTCGGTGCAGGCCCGTATCATACCCCGTACCGCCTTTCCCCGCTTTCTTTCAAGGTGGGTGACCAGGAATACTTCAATGAACGTCCCATCTCCACCCAGCAGAGTGGTTTCGTATTCGTGGCACAGATGCGTTCCGAGTTGCCCGACCCTATCGGTGGAGTACTGTGGTTTGGCACGGATGATGCCAACATGACGGTATTTACGCCCGTATATTGCTGTACGGACAAGGTTCCCGTATGCTATACCCGTGTGGACGGCGCCGATTACATCACTTTCTCCTGGAACTCCGCTTTCTGGATTTTCAACTGGGTGGCCAATATGGTTTATCCCCGTTATGACTTGATGATGGGCGACGTGCGTGCCACTCAGACAGAGTTGGAGACAACCTTCAACGAAGCGCAGGAGGGCGTTGAGGCTGCTGCTGCCAAACTTTTGGAAAAAGACCCTGCCAAAGCAAAGGCATTCCTTACCAACTATACGAACATGACTGCCCAAAGCACTTTCGATACTTGGAAACGTCTTGGCGAGTTTCTTGTCGTAAAGTATAATGACGGCGTTGTCAAACGTATGAAAAACGGTCAATTCGAACGTAATTCCATCGGCCAGCCGGCAGGCGTAATCCGCCCGGGATACCCGAAGGAGTTCCTTGAAGAGTATGTTAAGCAGACGGGAGACAGATATAAAATGCCTGAATAAAATTAGGATATTTGAACTTATTCTTCTACATTTGTGTCTTACAAAAAAGTTTATATTAACCCTTAAAATAATAACAGTCTTATGGAAAATCAGGAACTGATTAAGCAGGTGACTGAGAAAGCCGAAAAATGGCTTACCCCGGCATATGATGCCGAAACTCAGGCAGAAGTGAAACGCATGTTGGAAAATCCAGATAAAACCGAATTGATAGACAGTTTTTACAAAGACCTGGAGTTTGGAACGGGTGGTCTGCGTGGCATCATGGGTGCCGGTACAAACCGCATGAACATCTACACCGTAGGTGCCGCAACACAGGGCTTGTCCAACTATCTGAACAAATGTTTTGCCGGAAAGAAGGATATTTCCGTTGTTGTGGGGCACGACTGCCGCAACAATAGCGACAAGTTCGCAAAGATTTCTGCCGACATCTTCTCTGCAAACGGCATCAAGGTATATCTTTTTGATGACCTTCGTCCTACGCCCGAAGTTTCATTTGCCATTCGCCACTTCGGCTGCCAGAGCGGTATCAACATTACAGCCAGCCACAACCCCAGAGAATACAACGGCTACAAGGCTTATTGGGATGACGGTGCGCAGGTGCTCGCTCCGCACGATACAGCCATCATAGACGAGGTGAATAAGGTGACGGTGGCCGACATCAAGTTCAACGGCAACAAGGACTTGATTCAGATTATCGGCAAGGAAGTGGATAAGGTTTATCTGGAAATGGTTCACTCCATCTCTATCGACCCCGAAGTCATCCGTCGCCAGAAAGACCTCAGCATTGTGTATACTCCGCTTCATGGCGCAGGCCGCGTGCTTATTCCGGACTCATTGAAGGAGTGGGGATTTGAGAATATCAACTGCGTGCCCGAACAGATGGTGAAGGACGGCAATTTCCCGACAGTGGTTTCTCCGAATCCCGAAAATGCCGAAGCCCTTTCCATGGCCATTGCGCTGGCTAAGAAGATTGACGCTGACATCGTAATGGCAAGTGACCCGGATGCCGACCGTGTCGGTATGGCCTGCAAGGACGATAAGGGCGAGTGGGTGCTTATTAATGGTAACCAGACTTGTCTCATTTTCTTGTACTACATCATCAAGAACCGTATTGCAATGGGTAAGATGCAGCCGAACGACTTCATCGTGAAGACCATCGTGACCACCGAACTCATCAAGGCTGTGGCAGACAAGAACAAGATTGAAATGCGCGACTGCTACACCGGCTTCAAGTGGATTGCTCGCGAAATCCGTCTGAGCGAAGGCAAGCAGCAGTATATCGGTGGTGGTGAAGAAAGCTATGGCTTCCTGGCCGAAGACTTTGTCCGTGATAAAGATGCGGTTTCTGCCTGCTCCTTGCTGGCCGAAATCTGTGCTTGGGCCAAAGACCAGGGCAAGACACTCTATGACGTATTGATGGAAATCTATGTAGAATATGGATTCTCTAAGGAAACCACCGTGAACGTGGTGAAACCCGGTAAGAGTGGTGCCGAGGAAATCAAGGCGATGATGGATAACTTCCGTGCCAATCCTCCGAAGGAAATCGGCGGTTCGGCTGTCAGTCTGATTAAGGATTACAAGACGCTGGAACTTACTGATGTCCAGGGCAACGTAAGCAAGCTGGATATGCCCGAGACTTCCAATGTACTTCAATATTTCACTGTAGACGGCACGAAGATTTCTGTCCGTCCTTCCGGTACGGAACCGAAGATAAAGTTCTATATCGAGGTGAAGGGCGAGATGGGTTGTCCGAAATGCTATACCAGCGCCGATGCCGAAGCTGAGAAGAAAGTGGAGGCAGTGCGCAAGTCACTCGGCATTTGATAGGAAAGAGGAAAAAATGTGTATATAGTGTTCGGAGAGGCGTAACCCGTGAGGGCTGCGCCTCTTCCTTTTGCTTCTGTGTTGAAAGAAAACTTAAATAAAGACTTAAACCCGATGGTTGATGAACAAAACGTTTGCAGGGAAGTTAAGTATAGGCAGATTGCGGTTACACACCGATTGGTTGATGTGAATGAGAGTCGTTTCATTCGTAGTTGTTCGTTTGTGAGTGTGTGTTTTCCGCAATCTGCTTTTTAAAATTTCTTCCCCCCCTCTTTTTAATTCTTTAATTTTTAATTGTTCTCCATCCACCAGTCTATCAGCCTTCTTGCGATACTCAGTTTTCGTGGAATTTCGGGCAGGTTGTCTTTGGAATAGAAGGCGGCAGCGGTCAGCTCATCTTCCTGCAGTTTTATCTCCCCGCTTTCGTAGTCGGCAATGAAACCCACCATCAATCCGCTGGGGTAGGGCCAGGGCTGGTTGCTGAAGTAGGTGATGTTCTTTACCTTCAGCCCCGTTTCCTCAAAAACTTCCCGTTCCACACATTCTTCCAGTGTCTCGCCGGCTTCGAGGAAGCCTGCCACCAGTCCGTAGAAGGTTCCTCGGAAGTTCCGGGCATGCACCAGCAGGATTTCGTCTCCTTTGCGTATCAGTACGATGATGGCGGTGGAAACGGGAGGGTACATCTCATTGCCGCAGTTGGGACACTTCTTCATGATGGGGGTCTGGTGCTCCATGGCGGTACCACACACGGGGCAGAAGTGGCTGTGCTCGTCCCAATAGAGTATCTGGAAGGCCTTTCCTGCAGAACGGTACTCGTCCGGCGAGATGTAGTCGTACGATGCGCGCAGGCCTATCATGACCCATTCATCGGTTTCGGCCACGAGCTGTTCCAAAGCAAATGCACGTACTTGCTTGCCGTTGGGTGGGAACACTTCGTGTATATTACTTCCGGCTTCCGGTGTCAGAGGAGGCTCTATACTGACGGGTACGCTGTATTTTATTTCTCCTTTGTCTGTATATCCTTTTTTCAGCAGCAGTTGGTCTTTGAAGAAGACGAACCACTGCGTGCAGGGTTGGGGTTCTGTTGATTTTTCCATTGTTTGTTGTTTTATTATTTGGGGGGATGAACACGAAAATACAAAGGCACAGAGATTCTTTTCAAATTAATTTCTATGTCTCTGTGTCTCTGTGCTTGCCCCCCTAAATTTCGTTTGCTGTGTCTTTTTCTTGTCGCACATAGACCGTTGACCTTCCCATTCCGCGGCGGCGCAGGAACCCTTGCCGGATGAATTTGTTCAGCTCGTCTATGGCGGCATGTCTGGTTAGTCCGCTTAGCTGGATGTATTCGTTCTTGTTGATACATACATTCTGCTTGAGGAACAGTTCCAGTTCGGCTTTTCTTGTTGCTTCGGTGGTCTCTACTACTTTTTTCGATTTCTTGGTAGTGGAGTGTACACGTTCCAACGTCATTTTCTTCTTGATGTTGTTGCGGAACGTGCTGCTGATGCGCAGGTGTACGTTTTGGAATTGGACGGATTCGGAGCGGATTTTCTTTTTCTCGTCGTCGGTCTCGCGCAAACATTTCAGTGAAGTGCTGAAGAATCCGAGTTCTCCCAGCTCCACGATGTTTCCGTTGGCAAGGAGGTCGCACAACTCGTCAATGCAGGCATCCAATGCTGCCCCTATCACATTCTTGGGCAGATGTTGGAAAGTTGCGATATGTTCCACAAACTCCTTTTGGGTATAAGTCCTTTTCGGGCAGATACGTGCATGGAGTGATTTCTTGTCTTCTTTCCCGTCGGGCGAAGGCGTTTCGTAAAGGTCGTAATACGCGCTCATAAGATATTTATTTTTGTTTATAGCGATAAACAGTTCTCGTCGCTTCGGGGAATTATTTTTGTCGCTAAGCGGATTAATTTTCTTCTTCCTAAAAACTAATCGTCCGACAACTGTTGCATTATCGTCCAACAGTTGTTTAATTATCGTCCGACAGCTGTCGGACGAAACAGAAATGGGTATGGGACGATTATTTCTTAGTGAACAAAGGTATAAAATATTGTGATACGAAGGGTAGTGTTTGGGGAGGAAAGTTTTAGTTTTCGGCAAAAGAGGGGGGATTGTTAAATCCCCAATAATAGGGACTGACCCGATGAAGGACTGGTCACTTACCTGGGGACAATTTGTCTCCAGGTAGAAATGGTAATAGATATAGGAAATGAAAGCAAATCACAACGTGTGTGCGTGTCTGTGTGTATTTGTTTTCCAAAG
>OMGM01001038.1_pt1 | contig 11393 bp, 8 predicted proteins | sample 1645851 | NCBI WGS metagenome assembly OMGM01 (sample SAMEA103958126, study PRJEB25191) | human gut metagenome | reverse complement strand
TTCAAGAATTACAGACACCAAGTCTCTTTTCGTGAGGGTTTTCCTAGCCATTGTAGCATCCATATCCCAAAGATTTAAAGGTTACTAACGTGTACCCACAGTATTGAGAAAAGCCATGCAGCCAACACCGGGAACGCTGGCTGTAGGCCCAGACGACCCCACTGAACTCCCAAGGGATAAACTTCCTATAGAGCGTGCGGCACTTATACCGAGGGCCATACCGATGTACTTTTTCCTCATGTTGGTTGCACTACCGTCAAAACGACCGGCATACTCGTCATCCAACATGATAGAAGTTCCGAGAACACAAGCTCTCAGAAGGTCATCTGTTGTTTCATCACCTTTGGTAACGGTTCTACCTGTGTCCTTACTGGTGAGAAACTGTAGAAACAGATGGCTGAAGGGTTTACGGTCAATAAGGTCTTTAAGGTTCTTGTTGAGTTCTAGCAAGTCATCAAGACGAGTTTCAAGCCCACAGAACAACCATTCCCCGGCATAAATACGGGAACGCTGTAGATCAAAGTCGTCCATGTTCACGCTATACTGAAGAGCATCAATACCATAGTCTTGGTATATCTGCTGTTGCAGGTTGATGGATTGCCAGCGGTCAAAAACCACAAGGCGTACATCGTAGGCTTCCAGTATAGGGCCAATAACATTTCTGTAGACCCCAACGTAGTCGATAGGATTCGGGTCCGGTATGATTTCCAAGAGACCCGAGGTCACAATCTTTTTCTCACCATCCTCATCAACCCAGTGATGCAGTGATATAGCAAAACTGTTACAGTTATGCACTATCAGACCATTAGCTATAAAGGCGTGCTCGCCTTCATCTGACATACGTATATCAAACACACGTGTCTTTTTATATTCTTCTATTGAGACTATAGGAGAATAAATATAACCTAAATCAAGTAAGGTCGTTATGCGGACATATTCATTCTCATCTTCTCTGCGAATCTTGTCTAAGACATCATTATATACCCCGGAACGATAGTCTTCGTAAGATAAACTTCTTTGCCGGAAGAAGCGTGATTCTATAGGCAAACGACACCTAATAGTTCTATCCGCACATATCTCGTGACTACTATATCTAGGTGATAGATATGGTCTTATCCAGTCTAACAACCTTACAGCATGTTGCGAAGAGTTTGTAACTAAATTATTAGAAGTGCCAATTGAGGAGTATATACCATGTACCTGTAACATACATTGGAACTCATGCAAAATCGCAGGAGACGAGCTCCAAATAGTTATACGCTTGACTTTCTCTTCAATACTCCCATCTGCTTCTATATAAGCTGCCGTAAACGCTTTTTGTGATTCTTCATCAGCTTGTAATATTGACCACGGTATAGATTTCTTTTTACTAAAAGACCTACCTTTAGAAATTTTTAACCCTAATTCCTGTAACCACTTAGCAATGATAGAATTACACCAATATGCTCTATAAACATCCTTATTTATAGTTCCAACGGTATTATGTATCTTGTATTTGTCACCTTTCTTATGCGTTGTATATATTTTAGGGCTAAGGCCAAAAACTTCTTGACTGTATTTGGATATATAATCCAAAAATACAGGGTCACTGTTGGCTATGCTTATTTGATATTTGTTGAAACTACCTTCACTAACTATAGCACCTATTAGATAAGCCAAGCTTGGAGTCATATGGCTTGGTTTATTAGGAACAGTAATAGTTGTATCTGTTCTCGTATAAATCCGGCCTTTCTTAGACACACTCTCTACTTGCTGTGTAGGTTCTGATAGACTCAAGGGCAGCTTACTAACCCTATGAGGTTGATTCATGTTGGAGCAAAGGAAGTCACCCAGTTTAAGGTCAATCAACGGAATATATTCCAATTGATTATTACGCAAAACCAAAAATTTATGGTCTTGGGTAGCTTTTATCGTTAACCCACTTTTAGTTACTACTCTATAAGTTTGTTTTACCCCCTTATTTAGTACTTCCACGGCTTTATGGGCCTCTCCATGACTCCCGCAGATTAAGTCCAGAGTACGACTTTTTTCATCTGCTGAAATCATATCCTTAATGTACAGAAGACCTTTGCTTGTAGGAATCAAGGTAGTACCCGTAACACAGTTGTACCCGCAATCGAGGCTTAAACAGCAGGGAGCATCTGCGGGATTACGTATTTCGATGGCAGGATACTGCACAACACCGCCGAGGCTGTCCTTGGTAAATCTCAAACCCTTGAAGCGAATCGAGTTTTTCCACTCGTGCTTAAATAAGGGCACGAGTGAAGCAGGTGACTTAATATAGGGGTCAGTAGAGAACGGTGGGTTAGCCCCGAAGTCACGTTCAGCCTCAATAGGGTTGACACGAAACTCTTCTGCAAGGTCTTCCTTTCTAATGTTGGGATTCACTTCCCATGTAGGGTACTTCCAACCAAAGGATACCTTAGAGCCTTGAGACTGCTTGTAAGCTCGCATGATGGGGTCAAGCTTAGAGCTCGGTGAACTAATATCACACTCTATAGCGTTAGGCATATCCGGGTATTCATGAAGTAATTGACGAGCCTTTGGTCGTATCGTCATCAACGAGTTACCTAAGGCTTTCTGCACTTCATCCCAGTTGTACTTCACTCCATCCCCGCCACCGAAAAACCAACCTACTTCGTCACCTGCGGCGAAGATACGGGTACGACCCCTCAGCATACGTTTATCAGGACCAGCGGGAGCCCATAGCATACGTTTGTGCGCCCAAGCAATAGCAGACCCGTTGATTTTTACCAGCTCTTTGCCTATACGATTTCCTTCTTCGTGGAGAAAATCAATGTACTGCTTAAACCAAGGCGTATTGGTGACGTTATCGAAATAAGGGTCCCAAAGGTTCTGCACGGCGTCAGTATATCGTAGACCAACGAAAGTACCGTGCAAGATAACGGAGGGCAGGAGTCCGAACATACTGTGTATATCGGGTAACATGAGAAACTGCCCGGTATGAACGGCAGCAATCATAGAAACAAAAACGGACTTCCCTGAACGTTGACCTGCAACGCCCACGAGTCGTCCGTAGAAATTATGATCGCCGTCTTCAATGGCTTCTGCACGTGTCTTACCACATTTGGGACAAATACCGTTGCGGTACAGTACCATGCGGTCCCATATTTCGTCCAGTTTGGTATCTACCTGAATACCCTTTCGTATGAAGCGTGTGTCACTGCAATAAGGGCAGTATGCTGACCAAAACTCTGACGCTATTTGGAGCTGTCGGGGGAAAGGCTTGATCCCCATAAACTTGGGGTCAGTCAAAAACGTTATAGGATTTCCAGGGCGCGGCAAATCACGGTCATCTACAAGCGAAAGCGCACGTGGATCGTAGTCGGATGTAATGATGTCTTCGACAAGCTTGACGGGATCAAACTTATCTGCATCCTCCTCGACTTTCGTCCCCGTGCGCTTCTTTACGATAATCGTTGTTTGTTCTTTCTTTTCGCTTGGCGTTTCATCTTCAAGGCCAAGGAGCTCTCGTGCCTTTTGTCGACCCAGTATGGTTTCCCACACTTTAGGGTTCCACAATTTTGGCCTCTTCTTAAAGTTTATGCACACATGGTCGGGTTCAAGTTCTCGACCAAGGTCATAGCAAGACCTCAGGTTCTCACACCACTTGCAACTGGACTTCGTGTACATCCATCGTTTACATAGTGTGCCTTGTGTCTTGCAGTACTCTGGTAATTTCTCTGGAACTATGCAGTTGTCACAGGATCGGACAACTTTTACCTTCTTTGTAGACATACAAATCCTTTACTGAGTTCCACGGGTAGACTATGGGATGTGGCCTACAACATTCTCTTATACATCTGCAAGTCCTGTTCAGCGCGAGCCACATCGTCTTCGGTAACGTAGACATCACCGTCATCAACAACCACCTTCGTGGCTCTACCATTACGTGCAGAGGCCGCCCGAACAAGAGCTTGAGCGGTTTCGTTAAGCTCCAGTGTTGCGCCACATACAGGACAAACGGGAAGTTCGGCGTAGGCCCGTGACTTGCACGAAGCACATAGAGGATAAGCCTTTCCGTTGCGTAACACCAGTGTTGCACCAGCAGAGGACAACGTAACTTCTTGACTGCGAGTATGAGGTAACCTCTGCAAGCTAGGGTTGTGCTGCAAACCAAGTTCTTGCGGGTTGTTCTGAATAAACTCCCGCAACTGGTGAACCGTTATGCCCGCCTGATGGCAGAACTCAACGAGGTTAAATCCAACTTGGTTATCGACGATCTGCTGCATGATGTCCTTAGCAGTAATAAACGTGTAGCCGCGCTCCGTAAGATCATCCTTGCAGGCTTGAATGTGAGTCAGCAAGTTATGATCTTTACGAAACAACGGCAACTTTTCCTCTGAGTTGGCGGCCTTCAATTCCACTTTAACCGCAGCGGAAGTCTGAGTCATCACAAAGATTCTCCTGTCTTAAAGGTTTATCCCTTGGCGTAAGACTTTACGGCCTCAAGAATATCATTTCTGGATATCGAACGGTTACTGAATACCGTGGGTATAAAGGCCTCCATGATTTCATCCTCGTATAGAGTAAGACCAGAGGCTCGAATAAATGTTTGTACCAGCAGAAGGGATTCAATTCGCTCTTGCGTTTTGGTTAGCGTAGCGACTGTAGATGGGGTCAAGCTCGGTAGTCCTGCCGCTTCGAGATCAATGGCGATTTCATCAACAGCAACACCTACACCGACATCAAAGTTCAGAATATCGTCAAGACCTTTCTTAACAACGTCTCTGTGCATACGAGCAAGGGGAAGTGCTTGTAAAAGCGCGGAGTATCGCTTCTTCATACGATTCACCACGGTTTGTACTTCTTCTTTCGTCTTCCCTACATTGTTTTTGACGTGTTGCGCGTAATTACCCATAGGAGGTAAGGGCTGGTACTTAGGCATACCGTTGACTGGGTCTTCAATCCAGTTATCCTCGTCATTGGCTATACTGGAGTCCAAACCCATGACCTCAGCAAGCTCCTTGCGACGAGCTATGATTTGCTCATGCAAATCCTCAAATAGTTTCGTGCTGGGCCTAGTCTCCTCTTTTACATCCTCTTGAGACACAGAGTATACACTGCTGACTCCATTAGTCTCAGCTTCCCGGGATTCGTCGGAACTCAGTTCTGGCTCAAGACCTTGCTCGGACTCATCGTCTTCACTGGTATCAGAAGGACTGCTCAATTTTAGGCAAACAGCTTGAGCTTTCTTCATCTCAGGAATAACTAAGGGTTCGCGCTCTTGCTGTGAAGCCTGAGTAGCTTCTTCGTGTGTACGTGCAGACTCAGTGGAGTCAGGAGGCAATGTATACTCTGTACTCATTGGGCTACTCGCTTATTTGTACTTTCAGCGTTGAAATCATGGTCTTCAAGTTGAATGAAGTATTTCTGACTTGCTCTAGAACAAAATCAGTTTGCTCTATCTTAGCAGAAACATCAGAACACACCTCATTGAAGTAACGTAATTGAACGTCGAAAATGGCATCCTGGTCTTTCTTTGGAAGACCTATAAGAGATGACTTTGACATAACGCGCTTCTGCGCAGCAGACCACTGGCGGTCTGCTATACGTTGGCATCGTGAGAGCTGTACTCGTATCTCCACGAGGCGTTCTTCATGTGAGTTAACAACAATAAGAGCGTTCATGAGGGCGTCCAACTTCTCCCGCACGGACTTCAACTTTGGAACTCCGGTGTACCGTTTGCGCACTTGATTGAGTTGCGTAACCTGCTCATCGAGCCCAGTATCATTCACGTACTTAAGGACGTCCTCAAGAGGCTCCTTAAACTCCGATAAGTCAATTCGAGAAGGAAGTCGGGAACCTTCACTACGCTTCGGCGGCATAACTACTCCTACAAAACTGGCGAACGCTAGTTCTGTCCAGCTTGGGCTTTAACGGCTTCGTAAGCTTCTCGTGTAATGGCATCAATTTCACCCAAATCAGGGGCGGAACGACGAGCGGAAGTAACCATACTGGAATCCGATTCGACACCCCGGCTGGCGCAGCACGTATGCTTGGCGATCATCATGACGAGAATAAACTTCGGCTTGATGAGGTTAAACAGGTAGTCGGCAAGGTCGTCGGTGAGGTTCTCTTGAACTTGTGGAGTTTTGGCAAAGAACTTCACGATACGCGGAAGCTTAGAGACTCCGATAATCTTCTTATCGGGAAGATAAGATACGTGGCAAGTCCCCATAAAAGGGAAAAAGTGATGACTGCACAGACTGGAAAACCGTATGTTGGCGCACGTAACGAGGTTATCGCAGTTCGACTGGAAGGTTGTGTTGGCTTCCGGCACATGACCCAAGTTTTTGGTGAACTCAAGCCAGACGTCCACGATACGCCGTGGGGTATCTTCGAGGTGCTCAAGTTTATTCTGCGGAGTCTTTTCAGCGATTCTAAGAGCCTTGAATGCTTGCCCTACGTGTGAAACCGCTGTTTTCCATTGAGCCTCAGTCACACCAGCTTCCTTGAGAACCAAGGCACGATCATTAGCGTTCATAGTACCTCCTAATTGTAGGGTTAAGCCTCGGAGCCAACCAAGTCCACACCCATTATGGCCCCAAGACTATGTATAACTTCACACCCGCAAGACATACTCATGATTTCAAAGTAGTCCGAACCAAAAAGCAATGATTTCTGACTGGCTTCAACCACGGAAGGTGTCATTTCGGGGTTAGTTACACTCAAAGCATATGGAGTATACCTAATAACCCAAGGTTTGCATATATTACGGGGAATAAAGGCATAGCCTACGGGCTTAGTATAACCCAGTACGTGAAATTCATAAACTCGAAAGAACTTGGATTCTATGTCTTTACGCAGTGTGGGTACAACATCACTTACCTTCTGTAGAGCAAAAACAAACATCTGCTCCTCATATGGTAGGTGAAGGTTTTGCGAGTCCGAAGTCGCGTAAAGCTCATGAAGGGGAAACATTGACCACGCGCATCGTATATGATTCAGTTTCTCTTTGTCCAAAGCCTTAGCACTAACGTTCTTAGAGTCTTTAGTCTTTACAGAGGATTTCGTGGTCATATTAGCTTCCCTTGACCTTAGTTAGCCGTGAACGGAGCCAAGCACTTTACGGTTACGTTCTCCGTGCTTGCCGTAAGCCTGTAAAACTTCTCTTCGTGACTGACACTCATGGTAATCTTGTCATCAATAGAGGCACAGCAGTCCAGGACGTTACGCATGAGGGGCAACGACAGACTCTGTTCAAGATCGCCCACGGAGTTCTTCTCAATCTTCAAGGAGTCCTCCGAAAAGCCTTGAACCGTCTTCATCTTGAGACGAATACGCTTGTCCCTCATCTTGAACTGGAAGGGCTCACTGTCATCAGAAACGACGCTGATGGACTCCAAAACTTTGGAAAAATCCTCTACGCTGAACACCACACAACCCTTACTGTAGTAACTATCCTCAATGAACTCCATGCTCTGCTTGATGTAGTCGATTTGACCCGTCTGGCTCGCCGCAATGGTTGCCGTAAGTTGTTCGCTCTCAAACATCAACATGGACTCACTGACGTTGATCGTACACTTCTCGTCAATGAAGCTCAGAATAGTCCTGAGAGGGGCAATAAAGGACTGAAATTCAAACTGAACCTTGGACAACGGCTTCTTGTACTCGTAGAACGCACAGTGCGCACTATCTGCGAACTGAATCGTGAACCCGTCTTCACTGTTTACCAGACGAGCTTGGTCGTTCTCACCTGCAAGGATATACGTAAAGGATACATCATTCACCATGCGGCGAAGAACCGCAATGGATTCCGAAGACATTTTAATCGTGGAGTCCCACGTCTTTTCCGGGAGTTCGTACTGATCCTCAGTAGCCTCCAGAATGAATACACCTACGCGAGAACCGCCTTCAACGTTAAGCGTATTTTCACCCTTATGGTGGTTGAGCAGAATGGTCTTCTTGCGCAACTTGAGAAGATCGGAAAACACCGAGAACTGCAACCCAATTGTACCCTCTTCTTCCACTTCACAGGGTACACTGAACCGCACGTAGGACTCAGTGTTGGCGATAACATTCAGAAGACCATTCTTAGCCTGTAGGATTACGGCGTTAGGTTTGACCGCCAGTTTACCTACTGCGGAAACCGCAAGCTGCAAGTTATCTTTCTTGATGGTTAGTCTCATGGCTGACCTCACGGTAAGAAGTGTTTGATACCATTACAGTGTACACGTAAACACGAGTATTGACAAGTACATTATTGAAGGACACACGTGCATCAAAGAACTTTCTTGGACTTCAAGAACTTTATGAACTCGTCGCGTGTGAGTATTTCAATACCCTTGCTCTTAGCTGTTTTTACCTTTGACGAAGACGACCCCGCAGATTTCACGACGAGCATATTGACTTTACCCGTGAGAGAGTCAGCATACACGCCCCCATTAGACTTAACGACTTCCGCTAAGTCTGCATCCCGGAAGCCAGTAAACACTACGAAAAGACCAGCAAGTTTAGAACTTGCGGGCTTCTTTTCTTTAGGTACAATGTAAGTAACGGTATCCGGTAAAGTATTCAAGAACTTCTTGAAATCAGGCAAGCCTCTCATGAAAGCATTCGTAGTCTTAGTAGAAAAGCCGGGGAGTTCAAGAACGGCTCTCTCCACGGCTTCGGGCTTCATGGTGAGAACTCGCGGCAAAGCCTTACATATGGAGGCAAACCGCGTTGAGCCTAACTCCCGACTAAAACAACCAGACCCATACATGAGGTCTGATAACAAGCACTTATTGATGGCATCATCAATCTGCGAACGAATGGTTGACGCCGTGCGTTCTTTAACGCCTTCCGCTGTCTGTAGTTTTCTCAGATTTGCCTTGATGATTTTGGGGATGCTGTTGAGACCTGCTTCATATAGTCTCCCTATGATGCCGGAACTCACATCTTTTACGCCTAAAACACGGAAGAAGTTTGTGATGCGCGTTATCTGAAATTCTTCGATGTCTTCCGCATTGGGAACAAAGATGTCTACGCCAGATTCCGTCCACTCCCAATCTTTATCCTTTGGGAGGTCAGCGGCTTTAGCTGGTTTGAGGACTTCAAGTATGTGCGGTATGACATCACCGCTACGAGTAATCTTGATTCGAGCACCCTTGCCGATCTTATTATCCGCTATGAACTTGGCGTTAAACCCTGTGGTTCGGCTGATAGTGACACCCGAAAGTTTGACGGGCTCAATGTTTACGACAGGTTTTAGGTAGCCGTGTTTACTGAGTTGCCATGTCACACCCTTAACAGTAGCGGTAACAATGGAATCCGCAGAAGTCATTTTGAAGGACACGCTATAGTCAGGGTTACCAGACGTATTGACTGGGTTCAACTTGTCCAGTGTAACAACAAGGCCGTCAATGCGGTACGGGCTCTTCTTTCTGCGCTCTTCAAGAATAGCTACGAGCTTTTCAGAGGTAAGGCTTTGGTATGTACGATGCCACGGGGTATCAAAGCCCAAGGCTTCAAGTTTCTTGAACTGATCACTAGGCTTCATGCGAGGCTTAACAATTTCATAAGCCAAGAAGTCTACGTCCTTGATAGCAGGATTGACTTCGTTGGAGTTTGCTATGCCCGCAACATGATTACGTGCGTTAGCTTTCTCTTCTTCGTACTTGCGGAATCGAGATTCACTCATAATGAGTTCACCGCGACCCCAAATTTTGGGCAACTTTTTCGGAAAATCACGTATGTGAGGAATCAGATGCGATATAAGTTGGCCTTGCGTACCGTCACCACGACTATAGAGTTGCTTAATGTTCCCGTCACTTGTAAAGCCGCCGGAGTTACCATCTTCCTTGTCGCTGACAACGTAAGGCCCCGGATTAGCTTCTAACCAAGCCTCTGCACTTCCGTCCGGCTTGATTTTATCCAGAGAACCCATGTGAAATGGCAAAGCTACTTTGCCCTTAGCCTTTGTGACAGGTGCCCCAATCTTGGATACGTAAGGATTACGTGGGAACTTCTTTTTGAGGGCATCAAAGATAGCATCGTAAGTGACATCATCAAAAATACGCCTGACGACTTCAAGTTGCTTAGGCGTCAAACGATACTCACGCCCATCATTGTAGTAAGCATCATCGGCAAGCCTCAGAACACCTACAATATTCTTTGAACCCCAGGTTGTGAGGAAGTCAGCAACTTCATCCTCGTTTTCAGGGTCTATGGCTTTCAGGTCGTCCAGAATATCTCTGAATGTTCCAAAGGCGGTGGTGGCAGCCGTAAGTTCCTGATCATCGTGTTCTATAGCCATGAGTCCATGCCTCCACGTCTTTAAATATCATCGTCTGAGGGAACATCATCGAAACCCTTGGCTAAAGGCTTTCGACTCTTAACCGAGTTCGCATTCTTGAAGCCTCTATCGCCTTCTTCCGTTATATAATCTCCAAACTTACTTGTTCTCAAATCTGCTCGGAGCTTGAAATCATTAGGTGATTGGTTACGTGCTTTAGGTTGTTGAACCGTTATACACCCGGCTTCCATGATCTCATATAGTGTTTCTTTCCAAATCCACATATTGGATGCATGTTCTTTCAAAGCCTTGGCGTAACGAATGTCATCACTTTTTTCATCTAGCTGTGCCAGAACGCACACACAGGTCTTGTTTGCAGTAGCCCAACGCTTTGCTCTACGTCCAGCCTTATCCAAGGATTTCCACTGTTCAGTTTCTCCATCTTCTGGGGCCATAAGACCTAGGTAGTCGACGGCTATGATGTCGTAGTTTTGAACAGCGCAAGTCTTCAAGGCCTGACTTAAAGACTCCCCTTCTTCGGGGACATAAAAATGAAAACAGCTAGGGTCGTCAGGACTCTCGTGAAGAAAGTCATCGACGGCCTTAACCATTGGTTTGTAAAATCTCTTGAAGTCACGCATGATTTCATTGGCGGGAACACCAATGAGGTTAGCCCCCATACGAATCAGCATCTGTTCAACACTCATTTCAAGGGGCAATAGACAGACACGAGCCCCACGTTCTTTCATGTTCATAAGAACGTCTAAAGCCAAGCTGGACTTACCACAACCTGTCTTACCTGCTATGACCCAAAGAGAATCACGCGGTATACCTATATTCATATCATCGAATGCTTTATACCCTGTAGGTAAAAACATTCGGTTCTTCAATTCTTTGTAGAACTGTTTGAATCGAGTCCTAACGTTTTGACCCGTCACTTCAAACAGCTTACCTTTCGTCAACGCTAAGGACTCAACACGAGCCAAAGAATCCCGTGTATGAATGATCAGATTCTCAACCTCTTCCGTTGTCATATCGGACTTGAGGCTGTCTGACAATTCATTGTGTAAATTTATGAGGCCACTATGGCGGGCTCTGTTGGCTATGCTGTCGGCAACACTGCGGTACTCATCATAATTACGAGGACGAGCAA
>OMGM01001023.1_pt1 | contig 11552 bp, 9 predicted proteins | sample 1645851 | NCBI WGS metagenome assembly OMGM01 (sample SAMEA103958126, study PRJEB25191) | human gut metagenome | reverse complement strand
TCTATTTATTACAACTTCTTTTTCAACACCTAAAAAAGCCTCTTCAAATGTAATATCCATATTTAAGTTTAAATCTGCACCTTTTCTTGGTCCATTATTTTTTCTAGCAGATTGTCTGCCTCCAAAGCCTCCACCAAAGAAAGATGAGAATATATCACCTAAATCACCAAAGTCTCCAAAACCATCAAATCCGGAAGTAGAATATGTATAATTTCCACCTCCAAATGGTCCTCCAGCTCCTCCAAATCCTTGTGGATCAGCTGTTCCAAATTGGTCATACATTCTTCTTTTTTGAGGATTAGAAAGTGTTTCATATGCTTCGTTAACTTCTTTAAATTTCTTTTCCGCTTCTTCTTTATTATCTGGGTTTGCATCTGGATGATATTTTTTTGCCATTTTTCTATATGCTTTTTTTAATTCATCATCAGTGGCATTTTTATTAACACCTAAAACCTCATAATAATCTATTTTATTAGCCATTTTTTCCTCCATAAAATTTCGGGATTGGGGGACGGGTCTCTAATCCCGTATAATTTTTTCGGGATTAGAGACCCGTCCCCCAATCCCGAAATTTTTCAAATTCTATTTGTCATCTTCAACTTTATAATCAGCATCATAAACATTTCCATTGTCTCCGCCATTATTAGCATCTGAACCACTAGCTGCTGCATTTGGGTCTACTCCTGCTGCTCCGTTTGGATTTGCATTCTTATATAATTGTTCTGACATATCGTAGAATACTTTTGTTAATTTTTCTGTAGCCTCTTTGATTTTTTCTGTATCGTTTGTTTCTAATGCTTTTTTAGTATTATCGATTTCAGTTTCAACTTTAGCTTTTTCTTCTCCACTAATTTTGTCACCTAAATCATTTAATGTTTTTTCGCTGTTGTAAACTAAACTTTCTGCATTGTTTTTAACTTCAATTTCTTCTTTCTTCTTTTTATCTTCTTCAGCATGTGCTTCTGCATCTTTAACCGCTTTGTCGATATCTTCATCTGTTAAGTTTGTTGAAGCTGTAATAGAAACATCTTGTTGATTTCCTGTTGCCATATCTTTTGCAGATACATGAACTATACCGTTTGCATCTATATCAAATGTTACTTCAATTTGAGGTACACCTCTTGGTGCTGCTGGAATTCCTGTTAATTGGAATCTTCCTAATGTTTTGTTGTATGCTGCCATTTCTCTTTCACCTTGTAATACGTGAACTTCTACTGATGTTTGACCATCTGCTGCTGTTGAGAATATTTGTGATTTTTTAGTTGGTATTGTTGTGTTTCTTTCAATTAATTTTGTAAATACTCCACCATATGTTTCAATACCTAATGATAATGGTGTTACATCTAGTAATACTAAGTCTTTAACATCTCCTGATAAAACACCACCTTGGATTGATGCACCAATTGCAACACATTCATCTGGGTTTATTCCTTTATCTGGTTCTTTACCTGTTATTCTCTTAACAACTTCTTGAACTGCTGGAACTCTTGTAGAACCACCAACTAATAATACCTTTGAAAGTTCTGAAGCTGTAAGACCTGCATCTGAAAGTGCGTTCTTAACTGGCTCAGCTGTCTTTTCTACTAAGTCGTGTGTAAGTTCATCGAACTTAGCTCTTGTAAGTGTCATATCAAAATGCTTTGGACCTTCTGCTGTTGCTGTGATGTATGGAAGGTTGATGTTAGTCTGCATAGCACTTGATAATTCCTTCTTAGCCTGCTCAGCAGCAACCTTTAATCTCTGAAGTGCCATTGTATCTGTAGAAAGATCTACGCCTTCCTTAGCCTTGAAGTCATCTAACATATACTGTGTAATAGCATTATCAAAATCATCACCACCAAGTCTGTTGTTACCAGCAGTAGCAAGAACTTCGATTACACCATCACCGATTTCAATGATAGATACATCGAATGTACCACCACCAAGGTCATATACCATAATCTTCTGCTCGTGTTCATTATCAAGACCATAAGCTAAAGCAGCAGCTGTAGGCTCGTTGATAATTCTCTTAACATCAAGACCTGCAATCTTACCAGCATCCTTAGTTGCCTGTCTCTGTGCATCATTGAAGTAAGCTGGAACTGTGATAACAGCCTTAGTTACTTTTTCACCTAAATAGCTTTCAGCAGTAGCCTTTAAGTTCTGAAGAATCATTGCTGAAATTTCTTCTGGTGTATAATCACGACCATTTACATGTTCTTTATAGTTTGTACCCATATGTCTCTTGATTGATGCTACAGTATCAGGATTTGTAACAGCCTGACGCTTTGCAGCTTCACCAACGATGATTTCACCGTTCTTGAATGCAACAACTGATGGAGTTGTTCTCATTCCTTCTGGATTTGCAATTACTTTTGCTTCACCATTTTCCATAACACTGACACATGAATTTGTTGTACCTAAATCAATACCAATAATTTTACTCATAATAAGTTCTCCTCCTATTAATCCTTATTCACTTTCACTAAAGTTGCTCTAATTACTCTATCTTTTAACATATAACCTTTTTGTAATTCTTCAGTCACAATATTTGGACCAAAGTCAGGATTATCATCCTGCATGACTGCCTGGTGCATATTTGGATCAAATTCCTTACCCTGTGCTTCAATCACAGTTACACCATTCTTACCAAGAATATTCATTAACTGGTTCAAAATCATCTTATTACCCTTAAGAATATTCTTACCTTCTTCGCTTTCAGGTTCAACAGTTAATGATCTTTCATAGTTATCAATAACTGGTAATAACTCTTCAATAAAAGACTGCATTGCATACTTTAACTGATTCGCATGTTCATTTTTAAGTCTTTTCTTTAAGTTTTCCATATCAGCGAATACTTTATAATAGTCTGTCTTCCACTTGTTGATTTGAGATTCTAAATCCTTAATCTTTTCATCTTTAGGATCTACTGTTTCTTCAGCTGTTTCTTCAGTTGTTTCTTCTTTTACTTCTTCAGCTTCTTCCTTAGTAGTTTCTTCAACAGTTTCTTCTGTTTCTTTCTTCATTTCTTCTGCCATGGTCTCACCTCTTCTACTCATCATTTTCCTTGATGATTCTTTCTATATTTTCAGTAATATATTCTACAAGCGATACAACTTTCTTGTAAGGCATACGTGTTGGACCGATTACAGAAATCGTTCCTTTACTAGCTCCTCCTGTATCAAAAGAAGATGAAATAACTGATACATCATCAAGTCCAGACACATTTGAATCATCACCAATTAATACCTTGATACCATCATCATCAGTTGGTGCTAAGAAATTCCAGTTTGATGAATTTTCAAATGCACTCACTAATTTTCTTAACTTGTTGACATCATTGTATTCTGGTTGATACAACAAATGATCTTTACCAGAGAAATATACATTGTTTCTTGCAAACTTCATAAATGCTTCTAAGAAAGCATTAAACAAGATTTCATGTTCCTTGATTCTCGTATTGAGGATTGGCTTGACATCGTTTTCTAATCTATCTGCCACCTGATTGATTGGTGTTCCAACTAATGTGTCGTTCATTACCGCCACACAAGATTGTAAATCATCCAAACTCAATGTCTCAGATAAAGTGAAAACTCGATTTTCTACATGTCCCTTATCCGTTACAATAATCGCAGTCACATTGCGCGTCCCGATTGGAACAAGTGTAATGTTCTGCAGACATTCATAACTTGAATTAGGTCCTAGAGCAACCGCCGTCAGATCAGTCAACTGGCTTAACATTTCGCAGCTTTCTTTAATCAAACTATTCAATGATTGATGTGTATCACTAAAGATAGTTGCAACCTGATTCTTTACCTGTTCGTCGACATTTGGCTGAAGCAAAGTATTTACATAATAGTAATATCCCTTCTTAGAAGGAACACGACCAGAAGATGTATGTGTCTTCACTAGAAAGCCAAGTTCTTCAAGCTTGCTCATTTCATTTCGAATAGTGGCGCTTGAATATGGTAATTCATATTTTGTCATTAGAAGCTTAGATCCAACAGGTTCTGCTGTTTCAATAAACTCTTCGACAATATATTTAAATATAAGCATTTGTCTTGCCGAAAGCATCCCAAGCACCTCCTTAGCACTCTTTTTCCTCTTGTGCTAGATTCATTATACATTCTTTTTTAGCAGTGTCAAGACTTTAGTGCTAGTTTATATTAAAAAGGGTTTCTCTTATTTGAGAAACCACTTATTCTGGTAAGAAATCTAGAAGAATGGAATTAAGAAGATCGAGTGTATCATTTGTTTTCAAATGATTGTTTTCAATAATCAACGAATGATTACCAAGGTTCTTAGTAAGAGCTTCTTTATAGACATCTTCTACAGAACAATGATATCTTCTTTTAAATTCATCAAGGTCTAATCCTTCTTTTAGACGTAAAGACATCATAAGATGATTAAACATTGTATCTTCAATTGTTTCTTTTTCTATATATATTGTATTCTTCCCCTGCAAGTAATCAGTAAGACTACGCGAGTGAGAAATAAGTTCATCATCTATCTTACCTGTCGCACCAATGCCCACACCATAATAGTTATCATAATGCCAATAAACTTTATTATGTTCTGATTCATGATTTCCTAACGCAAAGTTAGAGACTTCATAGCGATGAAAACCAGCATGAGAAAGTGTCTCTACAATATAATCACTCCACTTTCCTTCTGTTTCTTCATCAAGAGGTTCATAGTTATCATAAAGTCTTGTATGTTCCTCCAATATAAGTGAATAATAAGATAAATGATTAATAGGAAGTGATAAGGCAGTCTTTAAATCTTCTTGGACATCTTCTAATGTCTGATTAGGAAGTCCATACATCAAATCAATAGAGATATGCTTAAAGCCTATAGCCTTTGCATTTCTTATTACTTCTTTCGCAATATCAGAAGTATGATAACGTTCAATCTTTTTTAATAAATCATTATTAAATGTCTGTACACCAACGCTTATTCGATTCACACCATGAGTATGCATACATTCTAGTTTATCTAGCGTTGCTGATTCAGGATTGACTTCTATTGTATATTCGAGAGTATCATCACCTACAAAAGGATCAGCCATACTTAATAAGATATCTAATTGTTTTAAAGAAAGAGCACTTGGTGTTCCTCCTCCTATATAAATAGTTCTCATTATATGATGGGGAAGAGCGTCAAGCTCTTCCTTTAATCGTTCTAGATATTTTAAGACAAACTCTTCACGATAATAGACCTTTGCGAAATCACAATAAGAACAGATATGATCACAAAAAGGAATATGAATATAAAGTGCTTTTGTTTCCATATTATATCCTCATCAAGAAAAGTTCTAATCCTCTAAATTTATCTACTGTACCTGTCTTGATTGCATAATCAAGTTCTGATAAGGCATAGAGTTTTTCCATCAGTTCAGTGATATCAAAATGTGCTGCATTTTTACGAATCGGATAGATAGCACGAGGATTAAGACCTAGTGCTGAGGCAATATCATTATCACGATAGCCCTTCTTGCTCATAATAGAGACCTGGTAGAGATTACGTAACGCATTTGCAATTAAACCAATGAGTTCTAAAGGATCATGTTTCTTAGAGATTAAGTCTTGATAAACACGCATTGTATTTCTTAAATCATGATTCAATAATGCATTAGTTAACTTAAAGACATCCTCTTCAACTCGTGGTGGGACTAATCTTTCAACATCTTCTTTCTTTATACTATGTGTATAGAGACATAATTTCTCTACCTGATTAGAAATAGTGAGAAGATCATTTCCACAGCGTTCTAGCAATAAAGCAAGAGCATTGTCTTCAATAGAGGCATTTCTATGAACAATAGCTTCTCTAGTAGCCTTATAAAGCTGATTAAAAGTTAATTTCTCCATTTCATACCATTTCGCATTTTTACGTAATGATTTAACTACTTTCTTTCTTTCATCAAAGTTACGCTGATCATGATATATTACAAATAATGTTGTTGGATTATCATGTTCAATATAATCTAAAAATAGTTTAATATCTTCATCTGTGACTAGCTTCTTTTTAGGCTTCTCTTTAGTAAGAAAGATTGGATTCTTTAAAACAACCATCTTATATTTTGTAATAAAAGGCTGTGTTAAAGCATCTTCAATAATGTCCTTCATAGGTGTTTCACCTGCATGATAGACCATATAGTTCATGTCATCACTTGTACATTGATATTTCTTTTTTAAGTCTTCTAATCTTTGTGCAAGTAATAGTTTTTCTTCTCCGTATAATACAATATTCATAGTTCTCCATCCTTTTGTCCTATTCTACCATATATTTATTAATAACGGTAAATAAGATGTTCTCCTAAATAAGTGATAATAGAAAAGCTGCCATCAAGATCTGTACGCAATATTTTAATCTTTCTTTCTTCTAATCGTCTAATAACAATACGAGCCGGGTGGCCATAAAGATTATGTTCTCCTACACCAATCATTGCGATACGTGGATGAACCATTTGAAAGAATGTTACAGAAGAAGAATAACCACTGCCATGATGTGCGACCTTTAAGACATCCACATCTATTTCCCCATATTTCTTATAAAGAGCTTCTTCTACGTTACTTGGGATATCTCCAGTAAACAGATAAGTATAACCTCCTGTTGTTACTAACATAACTAATGAGTTTTCATTAGTGGAAGGATAGATAACATCACTTTTAAGCATCTTGATTGTAATGAGCTTATTCTTTTCTTCTTTTTGATACGTATCAATAACACGCTTGACTTTATATTTCTTCTTTAATGACTCTAAGGCACCATAGTGATCATAATCATGATGAGATATATAAACTCTATCAATACACGGAACACCTTGAGATTTAAGAAATGGAATCACATTATGTGAGGCAATATCATATTCCCTATTACCACCTGTATCAATCAAATAATTTCCTTGATTAAAAGGAAGACGAATGAGTGAACAATCTCCCTGTCCCACATCAATCGTAGAGACCTGCGTGTAAGGTTTATAGATACTATATATATGGAAGCTGATCAGAAGTGCGCACAACAATGACATAGAAAATTGAATACTCTTCTTTTCTTCTAATAATAAGAAGATATTAAACAAGATAATGTAATAAAGAATAATAAATGAGAGTGTTGGTTTTTGAAAGATGATTTCAGCATTGAATGAAGTAATAAAGGTAAGAATCATCTGCTGGTAGCCAATCATCATCTTCATAATCAGATCTATTGGAAAAATAAGAGAGAGAAGTGTCACAATATAGAAACAGGATATAAAAGGAGAAAGAAGAACTGTTAAGAAATAAGAAAAGATATTAATAGAGAAATTAAGTGAGAGGACAATAGGAATACCACCTAAATAAATAAGGAAAGAGCGGTATGGGAAATGTTTAGTCATAATGACAAGAAAATAAATAAAATATGAAAAGACAAAAGAAATACTAAAGATGATATAAGGATTCTTAATAACATTAACTAAAACAAGAAATGATAAAACATCTAGTTGATTGAACTTCTCCTTCACAAGATCATAAATTACTAACATATAAAAAGCACGATAAAGAGATATATTATAAGGTATAGAAAAAACATAAAAGCCTATAAGTACTTTAATGATGATATCTGCAATATCATCACGTATAAACGATTTAATAAGACTGAGACATTTATAGAGTAAATGAATATGCATTCCTGAAAGAGCAAACATATGTACGAGAGAAAGACTTGTGAGGAGTGAATAGTCTTCTTTAATAGCTTCATCCTTAATGCCTAAGATAAATAGCTTCTGGTAGCTTTTAATAGATTTTGAGGAAGAAAACTGTTTTTCTAATAATTGATAAAAGGACGGATGGGATGAGACAGAAGTAATATGGGTGATTTTAGCCTTTGCGACGATATTGTTAGCTTTGAATGAATGATATTCATCATAACCTATAGGATCTTTACGATGATTGATTTCTAGAAAGTTCAATTTAACGAGTACTTCATCATTATATTGAAACTTATGATCTGTATAAGCTTTAATCTTCCCATAATCTGTATTTAAAATAACATAATTATCTCTTATATCTTTCACCTTTCCAGAAACAATAGAAGGCACTTCTGTTGATGTGGCTGGTCTAAGTATAATTGGTAATAAAAAAAGAAGAAATAACATCTTTCTTCCAAATCGTTTTACTAGATAAATTAAATAAGCTAGTAGAAATATATAAAATAAAGGATGAACAAGATAAGCAACAGATAGTAATAAGACAAATACTGCATAATATACTAAATGATATCTTAAAGGCATAAGTAGTCACGGTAGATGAGATATTTCTTCTCACCGATTCCTTGTATATTCATAATGTCTTCTATTGTATAAAAGGGCTGTATCTGCCTATAGTCTATAAACTTCTGTGCTGTTTTCTCTCCTACCCCTTTTAATGTCATAAAGTCTTCTATTGTTCCTTTATTGAGTGAAATCATATTTGCTCTTTTTTCTGGTAAGTAAAGACGCATTTCTGCCTGGATACTTCTATTCATATTTAAAGAATCCATGCAGGCATTTTCTTTAACTCCAACTTCCTTAACCAAATCACTCATTGTCATCCCTTCTTTTATAGGGACTTCTCCTGTCTTGTTAAAAGCACCTTCTAATGTAATATAGACTTCTGATTTTTGTGTTGAGCTGACCTTCTCAGGCTTTTGATAACCATATATAAATGAGGCAATACTTAGAAGAATCAGCCCTATAATCTTAATTTGACGCATAAAAAAAAGAGAATTAAATTAATTCTCTCTTGTAATATGAAAATGCCTATAAGCAAGATCTGTCGCAATTCTGCCTCTTGAAGTACGTTTGATCAAGCCTTTTTGTAGTAAGTAAGGTTCATAGACATCTTCTAATGTCATTCTTTCTTCACCAATGCTTGCAGCAAGTGCTTCTAATCCTACAGGGCCACCTTGGAAACGATTGATGATACCCAGTAAATATTTATGATCGACATCATCTAGTCCTAGATTATCTACTTTTAAACGGTCCAATGCCTGCATTGTACGGTCTTTAGTAATGATTTCATCGTCATAGAACTGAGCAAAGTCTCTGACACGTCTAAAGAGTCTATTTGCAATACGTGGCGTTCCTCTTGAACGTCTTGCAAGTTCCATCTTAGCTTCTTCTTCCATTGTCATACCATAGACTTTACTTGTACGAGAAATAATATCTCGGAGTTCTTCATCCTTATAATAATCAAGTTTAGCCACAATACCAAAACGATCACGTAATGGGGCTGAGATATCTCCTGCACGTGTAGTCGCTCCTACTAATGTGAAAGGAGGTAAATCAATACGTACAGAACGTGTTGTCGCATCTTTACCAATCATAACATCTACACAGAAATCTTCCATTGCAGGATATAGTATTTCTTCTACAACTTTATTTAAACGATGAATTTCATCAATAAAGAGTACATCCCCCGGTTCAAGAGATGTAAGTAATGCAACAAGATCTCCTGTTTTTTCAATAGAAGGTCCTGTTGTAATCTTGATATGAGTTCCCATTTCATTCGCAATAATCATCGACATTGTGGTTTTACCTAGTCCTGGAGGACCATAGAATAAAACATGATCAAGTGTTTCATCACGCATCTTTGCAGCACCTACAAAGACACGAAGGTTTTCTTTTAAATCATGCTGACCGACATATTCATCAAAAGAAGCCGGTCTTAAAGAACTTTCTTCATCTTCGATATGTTCATTTGTATCTAAAATATCACGATTCATAAGATTCTCCTTTCATTATTGTGTTAATAAAGCTAATGCACGTTTTACATAACCATTAGTGTCTAGATTTTCACTAGATAATACTTTCATTGCTTTTTCTACATCATTTTGTTTATAACCTAATGCGATTAATACTTCAGTGGCTTCTTCATAATCTGGAGAACCAAGAGGCTTCATTGCATGTTTATCAAACTTTCCATGCAAGTCAAGAATGATCTGCTGTGCTGCTTTAGGACCAATACCTGGTATCTTCTTTAAATAAGCTATATTTTTACCTTCTATCGCATCAATAATTGCATCAATCTCACCTGTCGCAAGAATACCAATAGCTGTCTTACAGCCTATCCCTTTTACAAGAATAAGCTTCTGAAATAATTCTTTTTCTTCTTTTTTCTTAAAGCCAAATAGAGTAATATCATCTTCTTTGACCTGCTGATAGATATAGACTGTTGCATCATCACCCTTTTTAAAATTATAGGGGTTGGATACATGTACTTCATAGCCTATTCCATGATTATCTATGACAATATGATCTGAATACAAATCTGCAATGATTCCTTTGATATAACTATACATAAAAATCTCCTTTACGCATTTCCTAATTCTATCATATGTCAAAAAAAAATACCATTTCTAGAAATGGTATTAATTATAAAATTCAAATTCGAAGTCATATAAGCGTACAGTATCGCCATCTTCACAGCCTGCTTCTCTTAATGCATCATCGATACCCATATTACGGATCTGTAATGCGAATCTCTGGAAGCCGTCATCTGTAGTGAATGATGCCATCTGTACAAGTCTTTCAACCTTCTTACCAGTGACTTCCCATACACCATTACCTTTATTATGGATAGTGAATGGTTTTTCTTCTTCCTTATAAGTATAAAGAACACTTTCCTGTTCTTCTTCCTGATTAAAGAAATCTGGAGCAGTTTCTAATGCATCAGCAACTGCATAAAGAACAGCATCGATACCTTCATGGATAGGTGCAATGATTGGGAATACTTTCTGATCTCCAAGCTTTTCCTTGAATTTCTTTAAGTTTTCTTCTGCTTCATCGCCATCCATCTTATTAGCCACAATAATCTGTGGTCTTTCTAATAAGCGATATTCATATTCACCTAATTCTTTATTAATAGTAACATAATCTTCATAAGGATCTCTGCCTTCGCTACCGCTCATATCAATAATATGAACAATAACACGACATCTTTCGATATGTCTTAAGAACTGATGACCTAAACCTTTACCCTGTGATGCGCCTTCAATAAGACCAGGTAAGTCCGCCATAACAAATGAACGACCATCCTTTACCTGTACAACACCTAAATTAGGCACGATAGTAGTAAAGTGATAATCAGCAATCTGTGGTCTTGCTTTTGAAACAACAGATAATAAAGTAGACTTACCAACACTTGGGAATCCTACTAATCCAACATCTGCAAGTAGTTTTAATTCTACTCTTAAATTGAATTTTTCACCTGGTTCACCATTTTCACAGATTTTAGGTGCTGGGTTACGTGATGAAGCAAATCTTGCATTCCCACGACCACCACGGCCACCTTTTGCGATTACAGCACGCTGACCATCCTTTGTAAGGTCGGCAATAATATTGCCTGTATCGTCATCATAAACACAAGTTCCTACTGGTACTCTGATCACTAAATCATCAGCATCAGCACCATGCATCTTTTTAGCATGACCTTTTTCACCATTTTGAGCCTTGTATTCACGATAATATCTTAAATCTAATAAAGTTGATAATGAGTTTGTTGCAACGAAGATAACACTTCCGCCACGACCTCCATCTCCTCCAGATGGACCTCCCT
>OMGM01000996.1_pt1 | contig 11828 bp, 10 predicted proteins | sample 1645851 | NCBI WGS metagenome assembly OMGM01 (sample SAMEA103958126, study PRJEB25191) | human gut metagenome | reverse complement strand
GAACCGCGCAGGGCAACTGTCTCGCCCATCGCGTAAAAACAGTTGGCGGTGCTACCAGTGTTGAGCACGACATGCTGACCGGCTACCGTCACGCTGCCATCGATTGCGGTTTTGGAGATATCGACGGTGCGCGCCGCCAGGCGAACGGCTCCGCCTACGGTGCAGTCGCGAATCGACAAGCTCTCGCCTGCCGCGATAATATCGCGGCCGATGGAGGTGTCGTCCAGGTTGAGGCTCTGACCGGCCCAGTACAGGTCGCCTTCGACGCCAGATGGGGTGGAGTCTTCGTCGGTCGCGAGAACGTTTCCGGCGGTATCCGTGCCGGCAAAGGCTCCGGCGGGAAGGGCAACGAGCGCCAACGCGATGAGGGCGAGTGCGAAAAAGAGGCGACCTCGCGTTTTGCGACGTTGCGTCGGCGGGAATTGATTGCAAGGCATAGGTGGTCCTTCGTTAGGTGTTCAACATGTATCTAACAGGGTACCCAACGCGCGGGCGCTCTAAAAGAACCTCTCGGTTGCATTTCGAAGGGCCGTGCCGTGCTGTCTACTTTTTGCGATGCAAGAAGCGCGCGATGTCTTCCTCGGTAGGGCTTTTGATGTCAAAGCGCAGCGAGAGCCAGCGCAGGCCCATGGTCACGACAACGCATACGACTAACGCGGCGACATTGCTCATAATGCCGCTCATAACGAGACACACATAGCTTGCCGATCCGGCGATAGCCGCGATGGCATAAAAGTTAGTGCGTTGGAAAATGCCCGGAACCACGCCCATAAAGCCGTCGCGCAACATGCCGCCACCCACCGCGGTGAAAAAGCCCATCATGATGCATACGGCCGGCGCAAAGCCATAAACCAGTGCCTTGTCCGCTCCGGTGGCGGCGTAGATGCCGACCGAGACGATGTCGAGCAATGGGATGAGTTTCTCGGGTTTATCGACGATTGCCGGGAAGATGTAGATGATGGCCGCTGTGGCGATGGAGAGCGGCAGCGCCATTGGCTGGTTGAGGATGTAGACGTTGCCGACCTGGAGTGTCATATCGCGCAAAAGACCGCCGCCCAGACCGCAGACCACCGCGAGCGCGACCGCGCCCACCAGGTCGAGCTTGTGTTCGCGCGCAACCAGCACACCCGAGATCGATGCAGCGACAACGGCGAACATCTCGAGCCAAAAGGGGATAGCGACCATGGCGTCCGAGGCATGTGAGGTAACGGTTATAGCGGCGACGACGGGCAAGATGGGGTCCTTTGAGTTACGGGTTTGGACAATGCCCGTACATAGTACATGTTCGGCGCCGATTGCGACCCTATTGCTCGGCAAACGGTCGGGACTGGGTACGGTCATAAGTTCCAAACATGTACATCAGCCTCCAAAGATGTCGAAAAATGTCGTTTTTGGAGGGTGATGTACATGTTTGGTTGGGATGTGCGGCCGAGAGGGGATCCGATAACAAAAAAGCTCCCATTCCCGGGAGCTTTTTCAACCAAAATGGCGGAGGAGGAGGGATTCGAACCCTCGTGACCTTATACAGGCCAAACGGTTTTCGAGACCGCCGCATTCAACCACTCTGCCACCCCTCCGCGTGGGGTAAAAACAAAGCAGGCTCGAAGGCCTGCTTTGGAATTAACTGGCGGAGAGTCAGGGATTTGAACCCTGGAGACGCTTTTGACGCCTACACGATTTCCAATCGTGCTCCTTCGGCCACTCGGACAACTCTCCGTTAAATGCGAAAGTCAGTATACACGAGGAATCGCAAAGTGCAAACAGAAAAGTTGGCATTTTTTGAAACGCTTGGCTTCGTGACGGGATCTAGGAGGCCAAAAACGGGCTCTGACCAGCATGGCTGCATACAGCAAATTGTTCAAAATGGGTATTTATAAACGACGTGGCAGCAATTTTAAAAATCTTTGAACGGTGTTGTGAACCACTGGTATGCATTTCGCGACCACAGCCTTGCAATTGCTGACCTGCGATTTGATTTGGTTTGTCCCCGCGGCACCGTATCTTGTCCACAGATTCGTCAAGCATTTGGCCAGCATTTGGTTGGAAGACGCATGAAGTGCCGTGTGAGTATGGACATATGTGGAGGTCATGAGGTCGTAGCTGCATATTCTTGCAGCCTGGGAGGTTGAAAGATATTATTACCAAGTCTTTTCCTGCTTCAGGCGCACCTTCACGACCTGAAGCCACATTTGCCCAGAGGAGGTGACAATATGAAGGCTTATGAACTGCTGTTCTTTGTTGACCCGTCGCTCGACCCCGAGACTCGTCTCGCTGTTATGAAGCGTATCGATACCACGATCGCTGAGGGCGCTGGCAAGGTCGACTCCGTTGACGAGTGGGGCAAGCGCAAGCTCGCCTACGAGATCAACGACCTCACCGATGGTGACTACACCCTCATCAACTTCCACGCAGATCCTACCCAGATCGCCGAGCTTGATCGCGTCCTGCGCATCACCGACGCTGTGGTCCGCCACATGATCGTCCGTCGCGACGACCAGGAGTAAGACTGTCGTTTTGGACTGGGCTTGTGCCCCAAGAGGAAGTAGTGAGTTATGAGCATCAATCGAGTGAACATCACCGGTAACCTCACGCGTGATCCCGAGCTGCGCGCCACTGCCGGCGGAACCCAGGTTCTGTCCTTTGGCGTCGCCGTGAACGATCGTCGCCGTAACCCGCAGACTGGCGAGTGGGAGGACTATCCCAACTTTGTCGACTGCACCATGTTCGGCACCCGCGCCGAGGCCGTGAGCCGTTTCCTGGCAAAGGGAAACAAGGTCGCGATCGAGGGCAAGCTGCGCTACAGCTCTTGGGAGCGCGACGGCCAGCGCCGGAGCAAGCTTGAGGTCATCGTCGATGAGATCGAGTTTATGAGCTCCCGTGGTGGCCAGGGTGGCTACGATCAGGGCGGTTACGCCCCCGCAGCCCCTGCGCCCGCAGCACGTCCTGCCGCACCGGTGGCTACGCCGCCCGCGGTCGACGTCTACGATGAGGACATCCCGTTTTAAGGGCTGTTCACCTATTTTTGAGTGAGAGGCGGCTTCGGTTCGCCGAAGTTGCCAAACGAAAGGTATTTTGACATGGCTAATGATTTTTCTGCACGTCAGCCGCGTCGTAAGTACTGCCAGTTCTGCAAGGAGAACACTGAGTTCATCGACTATAAGGACACTCAGCTTCTCCGTAAGTACATGACCGATCGTGGCAAGATCAAGCCCCGTCGCGTCACTGGCGCTTGCACGCAGCATCAGCATGACATCGCCAACGCCATCAAGCGCGCCCGCGAGATGGCTCTCCTGCCGTACACCGTCCCCGTGGTTTCCTCTCGTGGCAACCGCGACCGCGGCTAAGAAGGGAGACGCATCATGAAGGTTATTCTTCTCGATGAGATCAAGGGCAAGGGCGGCGAGGGTGACGTCGTAGAGGTCGCTCAGGGTTACGCTGAGAACTTCCTGTTCCCCAAGAAGCTCGCTGTTGCCGCCACCAAGGGCAACCTCAAGCAGCTTGACGAGCGTCGCAACAACATCGCCAAGCGCGAGGCCGTCCGTCTGGCTACCGCCAACGAGACCAAGGCTGCCTTCGAGGGCAAGACGGTCACCGTTGACGTCAAGGTCGGCGACGAGGGCATCCTCTTTGGCTCCGTTACCGCCGCTATGATCGCTGACGCCATCAAGGCTCAGCTCGGTATGGACATCGACCGCAAGCGCGTCGAGCTCGGTAAGCCCATCAAGGTTGCCGGTGCCCACACCGTTGCCATCTCGCTGTACCGTGAGATCAAGGCCGAGGTTGTCGTTCTCGTCGGCGTTACCGCCGAGGAGCTCGCTGCCGAGGCTGAGGCTGAGGAGACCGCTGAGGTCGCCGAGGCCGAGACCGCCGAGGTCGAGACTGAGGCTGCTGCCGAGTAGCATTTGCTGCAACGCAACAATCTTGTTCTAAGAAGGGCGCTCTGGGAGACCAGGGCGCCCTTTTGTTTTTTGCGCTGAGTGAGTGTCATGGTGAACGTTGCGTCGAAGTCCTATATACGGGACCGTTCATCCGTTTCGTTCGGTGGTGATTGCCGGGGCGCGGCCCGTTTTGGGACCGTGGCTGATACTATGGATGCTCGCAAGCGATATGAATGAGGATGCTCATGGCATATGACGAAAGGGAGATGGGGCTGACGGTCGAGGACCGTGGCTCCAAGTTGGGTCTCCCTCAAAACCAAGATGCAGAGGCCAATGTACTGGCCGCCATGCTGCTGTCGCCCGAGGTGGTCGAGGAGGCCCAGGTCGAGCTGCAGCCCGATGACTTCTACCGGCCCATTCATAAGACCATCTACACTGCGATGGTCGATATGTACAACAGCCGCATTCCCATCGACTCTATCTCGCTGATCGATTACCTGCGCAGCATCAACAAGCTTGATGCCGTGGGCGGCGAGGCCTACATTTTGGAGCTGATGGGTCAGACCCTGTCGCTCGTGAACTGGCAGCACCATGCCGCCATCGTCCGTCGCGACTCGATGCTGCGCGAGCTGATCGGTGCCACCAACGAGATCAACGCCCTGGCCTATAACGCCCCTACCGACACCAAAGAGGTCGTGGAGCTGGCCGAGAGCAAGCTGCTCAAGGTCACGGCGCGCGAGGTCAAGTCGAGCTATAAAACGCTGACCGAGTTTATGGTCGAGGCCTATAACGAGGCCGAGGAAGTGTGCCAGGCCGGTGGCCAGGCTGCGGGCGTGCCCACGGGCTTCCCGTCGCTCGACCGCATGCTCATGGGCTTCCGCGAGGGCCAGCTCATCATTATCGGCGCCCGCCCTGCCGTGGGTAAGACGTCGTTCGCTCTGAACCTGGCGCTGAATGCCGCCGCTGCGGGCTATACCGTCGGCTTCTTTTCGCTGGAGATGTCGGGCAAGGAAATTGCCCAGCGCCTGATTTGCGCCTACGCCATGATTTCAATCAGCGACTTCCGTACGGGCCGCATTAGCCCCGAGCAGTGGGCCAATATCAACGAGGCCACGCAGACCTTGTCTAAGCTCGACATTCTGATTGACGATACGCCCGGCACCACGGTGACCGAGATCCGCGCCAAGAGCCGCCGCATGCTCCACAACAAGGAGAAGGCCATCATTATCCTGGACTACCTGCAGCTGGTGAGTCCTCCGCCGGGACGTCGCTCCGAGAGCCGTACCGTCGAGGTTTCGGAGATGTCGCGTGGTCTGAAGATCATGGCCAAGGAGCTCAAGATCCCGCTCATTGCACTGTCGCAGCTGTCGCGTCAGGTCGAGTCCCGTACCGGCAAGCGCCCGCAGCTGTCCGACCTGCGTGAATCGGGCTCTATCGAGCAGGACGCCGACATCGTTATGTTCTTGGACCGCTCCGCCGATGCGGCCGAGGCCTCGCGTGACGATCGACCCGACGAGGGCGTTACGCGTATCGTCGTGGCCAAGAACCGTTCGGGCCCGATCGGCGACGTCGACCTGATGTTCCTGCCGGCATCCACCAAGTTCTATGAGCTTGATGGGGCGCATACCGAGGAGTAGGACAGGCGCCCGTTGCACGGGTATACTGGGAATGTTTTGTGCTTCTGCGTGCCAGCGCGGCGCGTAGACAGTCCATGAATGTGAGGAGTAAACATGCCGTCAACCGTTTTGGTCGGTGCCCAGTGGGGCGATGAGGGCAAGGGTAAGATTTGCGACCTGGTCGCCGGCGACTTCGATGCCGTCGTGCGCTATTCGGGCGGTAATAACGCCGGCCACACCATCGTCGTCAACGGCAAGAAGTACGGCCTGCACCAGGTGCCTTCCGGCATCATGTATTCCGACCATGTGTCGGTGATCGGTAACGGCTGCGTCGTCAACCCCAAGGTTGTCCTTGAGGAGATTGACATGTTCGAGGCCGACGGCATCACCACCAAGAACCTCAAGATCAGTGGCAACGCGCACATCATCATGCCGTACCACATCGATCTGGATGGTGCTTTTGAGCAGAAGCTCGGCAAGAAGAACATCGGTACCACCAAGCGCGGCATCGGTCCGTGCTACCAGGACAAGATGGCTCGCATCGGCCTGCGCATGCAGGACATGCTGGACGAGACGCTGTTCCGCGACAAGCTGGAGACCGCTCTTGCCCGCGTGAATCCCGAGCTCGAGCTCATCTACCACCTGCCCACCTACACCGTGGACCAGATTTGCGACGAGTACCTGCCCATGGCCGAGCGCCTGCGCCCCTACATCACCGAGACGAGCCTGCTGCTCAACAACATGATCGACGAGGGCAAGGACCTGCTGTTTGAGGGCGCCCAGGCGACGCTGCTCGACATCGACCACGGCACCTATCCGTACGTGACGTCTTCCAACTGCACCGCCGGCGGTGCCATCACCGGCTCCGGCGTCGGTATGAAGAATGTCGACCGCGTGCTGGGCGTCATGAAGGCCTATATCACCCGCGTCGGTTCGGGCCCCATGCCCACCGAGCTTTCCTATGAGTCCGAGGCCGGCCATACGCTGACCGAGGAGGGCTATGAGTACGGCGTGACCACCGGCCGTCGCCGTCGCTGCGGTTGGTTCGATGGCCCCATCGCCAACTACGCCTCGCGTGTCAATGGCCTCACCGATATCGCCATGACCAAGCTCGACGTGCTTTCGGCCTTCGATACCGTCAAGGTGTGCGTTGCCTACGACGTCGACGGCGAGCGTTACACGAGCGTGCCCGAGCATCAGGTGCGCTTTGAGCACGCCAAGCCCATCTACGAGGAGCTCCCGGGCTGGAAGTGCGACATCACCGGCTGCCGCAGCTTTGACGAGCTGCCGCAGGAGGCTCAGGACTACGTGGCGTTTATCGAGGATCTGGCACACACCCGCGTGACGTTCATTGGCGTCGGCGCCGGTCGCGAGCAGATCATCAACCGATTCTGGAAGTAATCGGCACTATTTGGTTATTGCGATATACCCCTTTGCAGCCCGGACGGGCGGCCGAGGGGTATATTTGCTTGCAAGGGGCTCGCGCGGAGCGGGCCATTCATCCATAGAGGAGGCACCCTTGAAGGCGGACACTCAAACCATCGACATCCTGTTGTTGGGCAGCGGCGGCCGTGAGCATGCTTTGGCAGCCAAGCTCGCAGCATCACCGCGCGCCGGCAAGCTCTACATCGCGCCGGGCAACGGCGGCACCGCGAGCTGCGGCGAGAACGTTGTTCTCGACGACTGCGATCCTGCGGCCGTGGCGGCGTTTGCGCAGAGCCACGGATGCGGACTCGTGGTAATTGGCCCCGAGGCTCCGCTCGTGGTGGGCGTTGCCGACGCCGTGCGTGCGGCTGGTATTCCCTGCTTTGGCCCGGGTGCCGAGGGCGCCCAGATGGAGGGCTCCAAGCTGTTCTCCAAGCAGCTCATGGAGCGTGCGGGCATTCCGACGGCAGCCTACGGCTCGTTTACCGACGAGGCTTCGGCTCTCGCCTACGTACGCGAGCAAGGCGCCCCGCTGGTCGTCAAGGCCGACGGCCTTGCCGCAGGCAAGGGCGTTATCGTGGCGACTGAGCTCGAGCAGGCCGAGGAGGCCGTGCGCGAGTGCTTTGGCGGCACCTTTGGCGATGCCGGCAACACCGTGGTTATCGAGGAGATGCTCGTTGGTCCCGAGTGCTCGCTGCTGGCCTTTACCGACGGCAAGACCGTGCGCCCCATGGCCACCTCGCAGGACCACAAGCGTGCGCTCGAGGGCGACCTTGGCCCCAACACCGGCGGCATGGGCGTTTACAGCCCGGTGCCCATCGTGACCGACGAGGAGCACGCCACGATGGTGAAGGTCATGGAGCAGACCGTGGCCGAGCTTGCTGCCGAGGGCATCGACTACCGCGGCTGCCTGTACGGCGGCTTTATGCTCACGCCTGCCGGCCCCAAGGTGCTGGAGTTCAATGCCCGCTTTGGCGACCCCGAGACGCAGGTCGTTCTGCCGCGCCTTAAGAACGACCTGGTCGAGGTCATGCTCGCCTGCGCCAACTGCGAGCTTGATCAGATTGAGCTCGATTGGCGTGACGAGTGGGCCGTGGCCGTTGTCCTGACGAGCGCGGGCTACCCCGGCAGCTATGAGAAGGGCAAAGTCATCACCGGCATCGCCGACGCCGAGGCTATGGAGAACGTGACCGTGTACCATGCCGGCACCGCCGTGGTGGACGGTCAGCTCGTGACCAACGGCGGCCGTGTGCTTGCCGTGACCGCGCTGGGCGATACGTTTGAGAACGCCCGCAACCTTGCCTACGAGGCCTGCGAGAAGATTGATTTTGAGGGCAAGACCTTGCGTCATGACATCGGTCTGCGCGCGTTGCGTGGCCGCGACGCCTGGGATGCCTAAAGTCCGAGAGGGATGAGACGGATGGACGAGAAGAACGAAGAGCTCGTGGACGCGCAGATCGTCGAAGAGGACAGCCGCGTGTATGGGCACGCCGAGGGCGAGCCTGGTGGCGAGGTCGCTGACGAGCCGGCGCTGGTGCTGGGCGATGACGACCCGCACGATGCCGAGCTGCACGAGAAGATTCTTTCGGAGAAGTGCGCCTGGAAGGGCAAGATCCTCGACGTCCACCGTCTTGAGGTTGAGCTGCCCAACGGTCGCCGCAGCGCCCGCGATATCGTTCGCCATCCGGGTGCGGCGGCCGTTGTGGCACTGACCGAGAGCGGCAAGATCGTACTGGTGCGTCAGTACCGCACTGCCATCGACCGCGTGACGGTCGAGATTCCCGCCGGCAAGCTCGATCCAGGCGAGGACCCGCTCGATTGCGCCAAGCGCGAGCTGCATGAGGAGACGGGCTTTAGGGCTGGTCGCATTCGCTTTTTGACGTCGATTGTCACGTCCTGCGGCTTCTGTGACGAGATCATTCACATCTACCTGGCCACCAAGCTCGAGTTCGATGCACCCAACCCCGATGATGACGAGTTCGTCAACGTGGACCTAGTGCCGCTGCACGAGCTGATCGACGCCGTGCTCGACGGCAAGATCGAAGACGCCAAGACCGTCGTAGGCGCACTTGCCTGCGACAGTATCGCGCATAGGTTGGGCGGAGCCGATCTTTAACGAGCGGGAATGATCCCGTAGGTTTGTGTAAGTCAGCGAAAGTGCTCCATTTGAGATAAGGTGGCCTAAAAGAGGAGGGAAGCGTATGGATATACGCGACCGACGATTGAAGGCCAGATTGTCCAAATGGAGCACTTGCAGCGTCGAGACGAAACGCGGTTTGGTAAAACCGCGTAAGGTGATTATGCTGAAGAGGTTTCTTTCGTATTACAAGCCCCAGATGGGGCTTTTTGTTGCCGATACTGTTTGCGCCCTGGTGCTTGCCGCCATTGACCTGGCGTTTCCTATCATTCTGCGCAATCTGACCGGCGGGCTCTTTACCCAGGGTCAGGCTGCGATTATGCAGGCGCTCGGTATGATCGCGGTTGGCCTGGTACTGATGTATGCCATCCGTTGTGCCTGTCGCTACTTTGTGAGTTACTGGGGCCACGTGATGGGTGCGCGCATGGAGTCCAAGATGCGCGAGGACCTGTTCGATCAATACGAGCGCTTTAGCTTTGCGTACTTCGATCGCAACAGCTCGGGTGACATGATGAGCCGCGTGGTCAACGACGTCGACCAGGTGGGTGACGGCCTGCTGCAGGGCTTCACTCAGCTCTTTACCGGCGTCATCACCATCGTGGGTACGCTCGCGTTTATGCTCTCCATCAACCTGACCATGACGCTTGTGGTGGTGCTCGTCACGCCGCTTTCCATCTTTGCGGCCGGTGCCATCGCCAAACTTTCCAATAAGAGCTTCACTGCTCAACAGTGCATCCAGGGCCAACTCGGCGCTCATATCGAGGAGTATGTGGGTGAGCAAAAGCTCGTGGACGCCTTCGCCTACGGCCCGCACGCTCAACAGCGCTTCGATGTCCTCAACGCCGAGCTCTATACGGCGGGCGAGCGCGCGCAGTTTATGGGTTCGCTTTCTAACCCCGGTACGCGCTTCATCAATAACATCATCTATGCCATGGTCGCCGTGATCGGCTGCGCGGGCGTGATCACGGGCGTGCCTGCGGCGCTCACGGTGGGCGGCGTGCAGATCTTCCTGTCCTACGCCAACCAGTACACTAAACCGTTCAACGAGGTCACGAACGTCATCACGCAGATCCAGACCGCGTACGCCTCGGCGCGCCGCATGTTCGCGCTGCTCGATGCGCGCGAGCAAGAGCCCGATGCCGTGGATGCCATTGAACTCGCCGCCCCGAAGGGCGAGGTTTCGTTTGAGCATGTGGACTTTAGCTATGTGCCCGAACGCAAGCTGCTGCAGGATATCTGCATCGAGGCCAAGCCCGGTATGCGCTTTGCCCTCGTCGGTCCCACGGGCTGCGGCAAGACGACGCTCATCAACCTGCTGCTGCGCTTTTACGATATCGATGCTGGGCGCATCATGGTGGATGGTCGCTCCTCGCGTGACTACACGCGTGCGAGCCTGCGCCGCGCCTTTGGCATGGTGCTGCAGGACACCTGGCTGTTCGAGGGCACGGTGGCCGAAAACATCGCTTACGGTTGCCCCGATGCCACGCGCGAGCAGATCGTCGAGGCCGCCAAGCGCGCTCATGCGCATAAGTTTATCGTGCAGCTGCCAGGCGGCTACGATACGGTGATCGGCGAGGACGGCGGCACGTTTAGCCAGGGTCAAAAACAGCTGCTGTGCATCGCGCGCGTCATGCTCACCGATCCGGCGATTCTGCTGCTGGACGAGGCAACGTCGAGCATCGATACGCGTACCGAGCTGCAGGTGCAGGCGGCATTCGACGAGCTCATGGCTGGCCGCACCAGCTTTGTCGTGGCACACCGCCTGTCGACGATTCGCAATGCCGATTGCATCTTGGTAATGCGCGATGGCGAGATTATCGAGCGCGGCACGCACGATGAACTGCTCGCGGCGGGCCGCTTTTACGCCGAGCTCTACCGCAGCCAGTTCGCCCAGTAAGCAAGACGTGGGGCAAATGAATCGGGTTTGTTCGTCCCACGTCTTAAGTATTTGGGGGCTTGCGCTGCGGACGTTTTGCCCCCATCGGTGCCGCCCATGTCGCCAATCGGCAGAAGGTGGTTTACATCTGTCACGTTAGTACTAAGATATTCATCTAATAAATTGCATTAGTGGCTTTAGTTTTGGGGGAAACGAGCAACGTGACTATGACATGCTCTTTGGTGGTCAACAGCAAGAGCGGTAATACCAGGATGGTTTCGGGCGCAATCAAGCGTGCCCTACAGGCTGCAGGCGTCGAGTTTATTCACGCTGCCGCGCTGAGCGATGATGTGGATGCAGATCAAGTTGCGCGCGAGGCGCAGGGTGCCTGCGCTGCCGATACGGTGCTCGTTGGCTTTTGGTGCGACAAGGGCGCATGCACGCCTTCGGTCGCGGCGTTGCTCTCCGCCTTGCACGGCAAGCGCGTCTTTCTGTTTGGTACCTGCGGTTTTGGTGCTGATCAGAGCTATTACCAGCAGATTATCGATCGCGTGACCTCCAATTTGGCCGATGATGCCGAGCTAGTGGGCTGGGCAATGTGCCAGGGCAAGATGGGCCCCGCGGTCAAACAGCGCTACGAGGCCATGCTCGAACAAGATCCCGACAACGCCCGCGCTAAGTTGCTGCTCGACAACTGGGTTGCCGCAAAGGATCACCCCACCAAGGATGATCTGGACCATATGGCGGCGGCGGCCAAGAAGGCCGTGCTGGGGGAGTAGCTCCCATCGCTGACGGCGGTCGGTCCATCTTTCTAAATGAAACGTCCTCCCGGGCGTCGGGGCACGAAGTTTCCTGCTCTACAGTCCTGCGCAAGACGAAGGCCACATTAAGTGGCC
>OMGM01000977.1_pt1 | contig 12066 bp, 8 predicted proteins | sample 1645851 | NCBI WGS metagenome assembly OMGM01 (sample SAMEA103958126, study PRJEB25191) | human gut metagenome | reverse complement strand
GCGGAAGTTTGGCTCCTACGTGCCGAAGCATCTTTACGAGGTATCAATCCGAAAAACGAAAGCGCAAAGCAATGTTATGAAACCGGTGTCCAAACTTCATTCAGCCAATGGGGTGCCGGAGATGCAAGCCTATATCTGACAAGTAAAGGTAAACCGACAGATTACATTAATTACGCAGCAGGCCCCGGAAAAGACATGAAAGCATTAATAACCACCACTCCCAATTTTGACGATGCAGCTAATCAAGAAGAACAACTTGAAAAAATTATCACTCAAAAATGGATTGCTTGCTGGCCAGAAGGCATGGAAGCATGGGCAGAACAGCGCCGTACCGGATATCCGAAATTATTCAAAGTACAAACCAACAACAGCAATGGTACAATTGATACAGACATCATGATTCGCCGCCTCCCCTTCTCACAAGATGATGCCAAAAAAGATCCTGAGCAGTATAAAAATCTGTGTACGGCTCTTGGTGGTGCAGACAATGGCGGTACACGGCTATGGTGGGACACAGGTAAAAACAACTTTTAATTCATATTTCAGTAACAACTATTATTTATAAGAGAGATTTTTAAATATTTCACTTAATCAAGGTATTAGCATAAGGCAAAAAGATTTCATAAGACGGGGAGCGTGATGTTTCCCGTCTTTTTCTGTTTTTCATACGGCATTCTATTTTATTTTTCTATCTTTGTTCAAGCTATGAAATAACATACCTATACAGCAAACTTTTTCCGGATATTCATCGTTTAACTGAAAAAAATATATGAAAAAGTTTCTAAGTAATACTATCGTACAACTGCTTATTGCCGTAATTATCGGACTGTTGGCAGGCTTTGTTGTTAATGACGCAGTGCTGGAAGTCGTTATCTGTATAAAGCACATCACGGGACAGATTATATTTTTCCTGGTTCCCCTTATTATTCTGGGATTCATAGCCCCCTCTATTGCCCATTTGCGCAGCAATGCATCAAAGATGCTTTTATTCGCTTTCAGCATAGCCTACCTATCATCTATCGGAGCCTCTTTTTTCGGAGCAGCCGTAGGTTACAATGTGATTCCTTTTCTGCATATAGCCGATGATGCCAATACACTGAAAGCATTGCCGGAAAATTTACTAAAAATAGATATTCCACCGGTCATGAATGTTATGACGGCCCTTGTACTGGCAGCTTTGATAGGACTTGCTACTGCTTGGGTTAAATCGGATGAAATATCAAAACTACTGGATACTTTTCAAAAGATGGTACTTGAATTGGTGAAAAGAGTACTGCTTCCCGTACTTCCCGTATTTATTGCCGCTAACTTCTGCATTCTTAGCTATCAGGGAGCTGTTACGAAGCAGTTACCGGTATTCCTCTCCGTATTGATAGTTGTTATTGTTTGTCATTTCATCTGGCTGTCATTGCTTTATTTCATTGCAGCTGTTTACTCAAGAAAAAATAGTTGGCAGGTATTGAAATACTATGGTCCTGCTTACCTCACAGCATTAGGTACAATGTCTTCAGCAGCTACGCTGGGAGTGGCGTTGGAATGTGCCCGCAAAAGCCCTATCCTTCGAAAAGAAATCAGTGATGTGACGATACCTTTATTCGCCAATATACACCTATGCGGCTCTATCCTGACAGAAACCGTATTTGTACTCACTGTATCCCAAATGCTTTATGGAAGTATGCCCAGTATATTACAAATTACTTTATTCATCCTGTTATTAGGATTATTCGCCATCGGTGCACCGGGAGTACCGGGGGGAACAGTACTTGCCTCTTTAGGGCTAATCATCTCTGTTCTTCACTTTAATGAAGCCGGAACGGCATTACTACTTACGATTTTTGCATTACAGGACAGTTTCGGAACAGCTTGTAATATTACCGGAGATGGGGCACTAACGCTTATTACAGATACTTTCGAAAAAAGATAGCTTCGAAGCCGAAGGCTTTTAAATAAAGGCTCTCTAATAACTATCTTTTTACTTAAGGGTTTTGTAAAGTTACTTTTTTTGATATTATTGCAAATATTCTCAACCCATACTAACCACAAATCAAAAATAGATACTATGAAACGAAAAACACTTAAAAGAAAAATTTCTATTGTTGGCATTTTGGTTTTTGTCAGTATGATAGTTTATTCATGTTGGCAAGATGAATGGTCCTCCAATGTAACTGATGAAGTTATTTTTGACAGCAATAAAGAATTGACCATTGCTAAAGCAGAACAATGGTATAATGCCACCAATTCCTCAGCTACTACAGTTAGATCCTTAAGTGCTGACGGGCGAATTCCAGCAAAGCCTAATTGGAACAAGGCTAAAGAAAGTAGAAAAGGAGATTTAGAGGTAGTCGAAACGACTCTAATGACAAGCGGTAGTACATTTTTTATGGATAACGAGACAAAAGAAAAATATGAACTACAAGATGATTTGGATAAAATATATAATGTAGCACGCATGGTAATATTGAAGAATCTAGAAACAGGTGAGATTTACAACTTCATCATGGTATTCATAGGTACTTATGATTATTTGATGCATACCACCTCTTTTGAAAACAATTCTTATTTACATCGTGAAGCTGATTTTGATGGAAAAGTTTTATTCTACAATTTCAATTATGGATTGGTAAATGGTTGGAAATATGAATCAGGGAAAATAACAGCCTCCATTTCTCCGGGAACAGAGGAAGGATACCGTATGAGTTTGCAAAGAGGAAGAGGACAATCCGTATGTAATACGGAAATAGACTGGATGGAAAAGCGGAATTGTCATAATGATATCGTTTGGGATCATGAACTGGGGCTGCCCGGCATCGATGTAATTTGCGACAAGTATTTACATCCTGAGTATCATGAAGTTTGCGTTTCATTGGATGATGACGAAATGGATGGCGGAGGTGGTGGATATAATCCTCCTTCAAATCCTCCTGAAACACCTCCTACTCCTTGTAAACGTGCTAAAACATTGTCGCAGGACGCAGCATTTAAATCGCGTATAAAAGATGTGTATAGAAAAACATTTTCCGCAGGCAATACTGTGGAGCAAGGCTTTATACAGACTTCAGACGGGCAAACTATTTTCCCGAACGTACAAGAATCAGGAAGTGCCAAATTCACAAATGATCAAATAGCAGGAAAAGAAATCATGGAATGGTACCATTCCCACCCTACAGGCTCTATGATTACTTCATGGGCAGATTTAAAGGCTTTAGCTATACGATACCAACAGGGATATGTGAAATCAGAGAATTTTACTTATGGAGTAGTTTCAGAGTTCGGATGTATGAGTATTATGATAACTTCTCCCACAGATTTTAATACTTTCGCTACCAAAGTTCGAAATGGTGAACTTTCCGAAAGTTGGAACGCTTATATAGTTGGTGCAAGCGGAGGGGGAGTTGATGAATGTATAGGTCAGTTGCTTAAATTTTTAGATCGCAATAACTCCGGTCTGTCAGTGATGTTTAGTTCGAATATTGATGAAAGCAATCCGACTTGGAATGCTCAGGAACTAGCTTCTAATGGGAAATCTGTAAATATGGAATGTAACCAATAAAAAGAAAAGTCATGAAAAGAATAGAATTTGTTTTGTGTTTGTTTTTTATCAGCACAGTTAGTTTTGCCCAAAAGGAAATTGCTCCAACAAAAAACTTGGATGCTTATATCGGGACTTGGATGTATCAGTCAAATGATACGATTTTTAAAATAGTTCTTAAAAAAGGATATGCAGAGGATCAACACATGATTATAAATGGTCTTATGGGAGGATATTTTCTATCAGTGAAGGGAATAATTGTAGAAAACTATTTTAGTATCAGAGATACTATTTGGCACTTGGACAAAAAAAAGGGAACTCAAGATTTTTCTATCTGGGCTTCAAACAATGCTACCAGTTTGGACTACATTGATCCTAATCGAGTCGGAGTTTTATTTTACGACCAACGGAAGAAGCACTTCGGCGGAAAAGGGATATTAGGCGGAAAAATACTTCTGCTTTCTTCCGATAAAATTCGTTGGCATCTGGATGAAAAATTAGGATTAGCCCTTGAAGAACCGGATGAATATACAGAACTGATAGGATTTTCTGTTCCTTCGGACGTGATAATGACTAAAGAGAAAGAACAATGATGTGAACAAAGACAACAAAATGTATCAAAAGCCAATGGAGAACCAACAGTAACCCCTGGCTTTTGGTACATTTATTTTCATAATCTTACAGCAAACTTGTTATTTCAAAACCTCATCCAGCTTTTGTTGCAAAGCCTCCCCTTCCAATCCTACAGCCAAGATCACCCCATTGGGGTCCAACAAGAAATTCATAGGAATCCAACGAATAGCATACTGCACGGCTGCATCCGATTTCCAGTCCTTCAAGTCTGAAACATGAGTCCATGCCAATTGATCTTTCTCAATAGCGGCCAACCAAGGTTCTTTCTTACGATCCAAAGAAACTCCTAAAATAGTAAAATTCTTATCCTTGTATTTATTCCAGGCAGCAACAATATTCGGATTTTCCTTGCGACAATCAGGACACCAGGAAGCCCAAAAATCAATCAGTACATATTTTCCTCTCAAACCGGATAATGTGACAGGATTACCGTCTACATCGGGCAATGTAAAATCCGGAGCCACAGCACCGACCTGAATATCTTCCATCCGCTTGATAAAGCCATCTATTTGACTGACATACATGGTTTCATCCAATGAAGCATCCAGTTTGGCACGCAATGCCTTCATTTCTTCCAGATTCAACTTATAAGCGAAATCCTTCACTATGAAATAAGGGGTAACAGCAGATGCCGGGTGAACAGCAACCAGACTATCTATGCTATATCCATCCTGACGAGTCAAAGGAGCATTTTGTGCATACAGATCATTAATGGCAGAACCTGTCACTGTCAGTATCTTTTCTGATTCATTCATCTTCAACTGCATCTTTTCGTTATCTAAAAAGAATACCAACGGACGTTTGCTATCCCTAAACGTAGTCAGCCCATAAGCCAATGGCTCAGTACAAACACCTTCAAATTTGAAAGTACCGTCAGTAATCACAGCCGAATCCACAGCTATGAACGATTTATCCTGATATTTTTTCAGATACACCATTCCATCTTTAACATCCGATATTTCTCCATTCAGAGTATATCCTTTTTTCTCTTCGCCACAGGACAGTACAGTCATAGCCAGTACACCAGCAAAAAGCACATTTACCATTCTTTTCATCTCTATCTTCCTTATTATTATAACTCGTCAAAAATAAATATTCCTATGCAATTATGCAAACTCCACCGTTCCTATTTGGAAATTAACTCTCCCTGAGTTACCTTTGTAACTTCAACTAACTATTATATAACCTATGAAAAAACTCCTATTTCTAGGCGCTCTCCTGTTGTCAACAGTATGTATGAACGCCCAAACTTCCGAATATTATCAGGAAGCAGCCAATCCTATTGCCACCAACCCCGCTTTATGGGCGAAAGTTACAGCTCCACAAATCAGCTGGGGAAGCACAGACATCCGCTATAAGAAAGAGGAACCGGCTCCCATCCATAGTGCGCAGAAAAGTATGAATCTTACTGCATGGAAAGGTGAGAAAATTTCAGCCCAACTGGTAGTATGGACTCCCAAATCGCTAAATGACTTGACTTTCATGGTCAGCGATTTAACCTCAGGCAGTGCAACCATCAGTAAAGAGAATATCCGAACAGGCTTTGTCCGTTACGTTATAACCGATGAACTGAACAAAGACGGTTTGGGCGCATGTGGCTATCGAAACAGTGCTGATTTTGACTCAACTTTAGTAGCAGATGTAATAGACCATATCACTCCTACTCTAACCCTTCCCGCCAACTCCACCCAAGGGGGATGGATCAGCGTAAACATCCCTCAGGGCACTAAAGCCGGGAAATACACAGGAACCGTCACAGTGAAAGCCGACGGTATCACCTTGTCTGAATTAAAACTGAACCTCCAAGTGAAGAACCGTACGCTGCCTCCTCCTTCCGAATGGGCTTTCCATCTGGATTTATGGCAGAACCCTTATGCAGTATCCCGTTACTACAATGTAGAGCCATTCAGCAAAGAACATTTTGACCGTATGCGTCCCGATATGCAAAACTATGTAGACGCAGGCGGAAAAGTCATCACTGCCTCTATCATGCACAAGCCTTGGAACGGACAGACTTATGATCCTTTTGAAAGTATGGTGACTTGGTTAAAGAAAGCGGACGGAACCTGGTATTTCGATTATACCGTATTCGACAAATGGGTGGAATATATGATGTCATTGGGAGTGAAGAAACAAATCAATTGCTATTCAATGGTACCTTGGAGACTTTCTTTCCAATATTTCGACCAGGCAAGCAATTCATTCAAATACCTGGATGCCAAACCGGGCGAAGCTGCTTATGATGAATTCTGGGGCAACATGCTGACCTCTTTCGCCAAACATCTGAAAGAAAAAGGATGGTTCGACATTACACATATCTCTATGGACGAACGTCCGATGAAAGATATGCTGGCCACATTAAAAGTAATTCGTAAAGCCGATAAAGACTTTAAAGTTTCTTTAGCAGGAACCTATCATGATGAATTAGTGAAAGAATTACATGACTATTGTATCGCCATAGGCGAGAAATTCCCTGCCGAAGTGATTAAATCACGCAAAGAAGCCGGACAGGTTACTACATATTATACTTGTTGTACCGAACCCCGCCCGAATACTTTCACTTTCAGTGCACCGGCTGAAGCAGAATGGTTAGGTTGGTTTGCTGCCAAAGAGAATTTGGACGGTTATCTCCGTTGGGCTTTAAACAGTTGGGTTAAAAATCCTTTGCAAGACAGCCGTTTCACAGCATGGGCTGCCGGAGACACTTATATGATTTATCCCGAAGGACGTTCATCCATCCGTTTCGAACGTTTGATTGAAGGTATCCAATCTTACGAAAAAATCCGCATCTTAAAGGAAGAGTTCGAAAAGAAAGGAAATAAATCAGCAATCAAGAAGATTGACAAAATATTAAAGGCATTCGATGAATTCAGTCTGGAAGAGATTCCGGCTGCTACGGTTGTCACTAAGGCTAAAGAGGCTATCAACAAATATTAAAAAAACATTTAGTGGGAGGATGTATCAGAACTTTTCAGAGGTTTTGACACATCCTCCCTTATTTAATGTAATCTGACACTTTCAGAATAAATGAAACTCATTGATGAAGAAGAGCATTATAATTAATATAATAAGTTGGCTAGGTATAAGTCTGCTTTTATTTTTTTATTTAGAACGGCAACTTGCATTCCACTATTTTTATATCGAACAATTTCGTCTGTTCCGTTTTAACCAAGACTACGCCCTCCAACTCTTTTCCCATCCCGGAGGAATTTCAGAATACATCGCTTCTTTTCTTATTCAATATTTCATCCATCCGCATATCGGACCGCTGATTATGACCAGTCTGTTTCTCTGCATCGGCATCGGTGTGCAGAACATCTGGCGAAAGCTGTCTCCCAACCTGGAAATGCCATTGGCTTATCTGATGCCGGGCATCCTGCTATTATTGGCCGATATGGATTTCAATCATCATCTGGAAGGTATTCTTGCTTACGCATCAGTAGTGTGGATACTCAATTTATACATCCGCATCCGTTCCCCCTTTATTCGGATTCCATTCATGGCCATCGTCTCATGGCTGCTGTTCTACTTTGCAGGTCCGGCATTCGAAGCGGTCATACTCTGTGCTATTTTCTATGAATTCTACACTAAATCATCTTTCAAATGGTACTCCCTCCTCTTACTTCCTTTGGGTATTTTTCCCGCTTGTTGGTGGTATCAGACAGGATTGGGAGGAGAAGCGCGCATTGTATTCTCGCCTGATGCTTATTTCAATCCCCGATTGGCATTGCAACCTATCATTTATTATGCATGGGGAGCATTATTACTCATATTCATACTAGCCTGCCTATGCGGAAAATTCAAAGGATTTAAAAAGAAATGGATGACCTATACCTCTCCTATTCTTCAGATTATCCTGGCAGGATGGTTCCTGCACAACGAAACAAAGACATACAACTCCCCCACATTGTACTTAGTAAAAGAGCTCGATTATTACGCCAGAACCGAACAATGGGACAAACTCCTTTCTGCTCCCCTTCGTTCCGATAAAAACGCCATGCACGCCTGTTTCCAAAATCTGGCATTGGCACAAAAAGGTATTTTGGCCGACAAAGCATTATCGCTCAAACAAGTAGGAGCAGACGGTTTATGGATTGCATGGAATCGTTCCACCACAGCTTCCACCTTATTAAGTGATGTTTATTATGCAATGGGAAATGTGGCCCTTGCCCAACGAATGGCTTTCGAAGGAATGATTTCTTCCGAATGGACTGTAAATCCCCGTCTGCTAACCAGACTGGTGAAGACAAATTTGATTTATGGCAATCATGCCGTTGCCGGAAAATACATCAGCATGCTGGAAGACACGCATGCTTATAAAGAACAGGCAGTTGCTCTAAAACGATTCCTGAACAATGATGAAGCCATTGACAAGGACCCTGAATTGGGATTCAAACGACACTGCATTGCCAAGACCGACGGCTTGGCCCAGATAGAAGGCGTTCCCTACGATTTGCTCCAAATCATCGCTTCTAATCCCGAATGTAAAACAGCATTCGAATACTTGGGCATATTCTGTCTAATGAATAAAGACATTATTCCGTTTAACCAACTTATAGAGACTTATCATAATGCCAAAGGACTGTCGCCTATGCCGGTAAGTTTCCAAGAAGCCATCATTCTTGCCCACGAAGGAGACACAGCAGCGTGGACTCGATTGGGAGTGACTCCACAAGTGGCAGAACGTTTCCGTACCTTCAAGCAAACGGTACTTCAGAATAGAGGAAGTGCTGCATTGCCCAACAAACTACATACCGGTTTCGGTAATACATACTGGTATTATTATATGTTCAAAAAATGAAACAACCATGAAGAACGCTATCTTATTCCACATATTTTTGCTTTGTATCTGTTGCATGGCTTGCACCGGCACAACTAAAGAACCGGTTGCCGATGTAACACTGGACGAACTGCCGTCTATCTTTCCCGATTACGCCGATGTCACCATTCCCCCACATATCGCTCCCTTACGCTTCCGATTGTCGGAGCCGGGAGACGAAGCAATAGCCGTGCTCAGCTGCGGCAATGAAAAGATGATAACAGCAGCTTCCACCGACGGGCTATTTCTCTTTCCGGAAAAAGAATGGAACAAATTACTGGACAAAGCCATTGGAAAAGATATTGATGTAAAAGTCTATCGAAGAGAAAAGAACGAATGGCAAAGCTACCCCACTTTTCTGTGGCATGTATCTGCCGACCCGATAGACGAATATCTGGTCTACCGATTGATAGAACCGGGATATGAACTGTGGAATAAAATGGGAATCTACCAACGTCATATCACCGATTATGAACAAACCCCTATCATCGAAAACAGCCTGACCAACCATAACTGTATGAACTGCCATTCCTTCTGCCGGCAAGACCCGGAGAAAATGCTGTTCCACATGCGTGCCGAACTGCCGGGTACTTACATTATAAATGGAAAAAGCGTAGAAAAACTGGATACAAAAGCCGGTGAAAAGGTACAATCATTGGTTTATCCGTCATGGCATCCTTCGGGCAATTTTGTGGCTTTCTCCGTCAACAATACCCGCCAGGCTTTCCACATGAACGATAAAAACCGGATTGAAGTCTATGATTTATCTTCAGACGTGGTGGTATACGATGTAAATAAGCATGAAGTAGTGACCGACTCACTGATATTCTCCGATAAAGCTTTTGAAACTTTCCGGACGGAAAAACACTTTATTTTTGCTCGGCACAAGCCAAGGAAATTCCCAAAGACTTCAAATCAGTGAAATACAGTCTTTGTTCTATCAGCTTCGACCCTGAAACCCGACGTTTCGGTCATCAGGTAGATACACTTTACAGCAGCGAACAAGCCACCGTCCGGATAACCGGAGCAGAACACAAAAGTGCCTCCTTCCCCCGGGTCTCTCCCGATGGAAAACAGCTCGTTTTCACGTTATCCGAATATGGAAACTTTTCCATTTGGCACAAAGATGCAGATTTATATAGAATAGATTTGGATTCGGGTGTCATGCACCGTATGGATGAAGTAAACAGTGATGATGTGGAAAGCTATCATTCATGGAGCAGCAACAGCCGTTGGCTTGTTTTCAGCAGCCGGCGCATTGACGGTCTTTATACACGTCCATATCTGGTACATATTGATGAAAACGGAAAAACAGGAAAACCTTTTGTCCTCCCGCAAGAAGACCCTGATTTCTACTCACGCTTCATGTTCTCATATAATATTCCTGAATTTGTAAAAGGTAAAGTAGAAGCCGAAGTACATACTATCGCAGACACTGCACGCAAGCCGGGAAACAGAATCAGAATGGGGGAATAATACTGACCGTCAGAAAGCATGTGTGAACAGATACTCCTCCTATTCACAGAAGCATTCTCATTACAGGCGTTTCTGCGAGATAGGAGGAGTTGCAATAGTCCCAATTGCAGACTATTACTTTTAGAACTAAGATTGTATTATAAAAACTCTAAAAAAGGATCAGAAATTAAAAGGGGTACTCTTTACATAAGCCTTATACTTCTTTATCATACCCGGATACGACTCTTCAGCACGCGGCAGATAACGGAAACCGGATACTTTTACGTCTTCTCCCAAGTTTATTACAAACCGGTGAGGATATTTATCCCCATCACGAGTACTCCAATAGGTAGATTCCTGCAAGTCATATATTTTATCGGCAGTAAAGTTGCCCCAACTTGTGCTTTCACTATCGGCATATTCAATCTTCCAATGCTGACGGGGAAGCGGCTTGCCATTTTCATCCAACAAATAGAACTCGGCTACGGCAGCATTGTCTTTTCCATCTTGTGCACTCAATGCCTCCAGACAGAAATAACGTCCTGCAACAGTTTTTCCGAATTTAACTTCCTGCCAACCGTTGCCTGCTGTCAATTCGCCAATAGCAACCGACTTCTCACCCTTTAGATTAAGATTTTGCCCTTTAGTGCGATGGGTGGCGGGAGCCTCAGCACGTAACATATCAAGAATAGGTCTCTTTAATCCCGATACCGTCGCTTTCTCAGGTCCCAGCAAATCAAGAACAATAATTTCATTCTTACCTTTCTTCAGCCAACAGCCGGGCATGAACAAAGTTTGTTGCGGTCCGATTTTCCAAAAACGTCCCATTGCCTTTCCATTAACCCAAACCATTCCTTTTCCCCACGTTTGCATATCCAGAAAGACATCCCCTACCCGGTCTAACTCAAATGTTGCACGATAGTAGGCAGGTGCATCAAGTTTTTCACCTTCCGCATATTTCTTTGACTCTGCAAAGTCGTAATCAACCGGGAAACTATAAACTTCCCAATTCTTTAATTCCTTCTTATCAGTCTCGGTCAGCAATTCGACCTTGTTCGTAATTCCTTTACGGTCATGGATAGCCACATCAAAATTAACACGCCCCATCGCTTCAACCAGAATATCAAGTCGGGTACCTTTCTGCAACGAAGGAAGCACCAATGAATTCTGTCCTCGTCTGCGATCCAGACGTCCCAACAATTTACCATCGGCATATACTTGTGCCCAATCGTGTACTTCGTCTATTAACAGAGTAGTGCCTTCTTTCACTTCCGGCAAAGAAGTGCGATATAAAATCGTTCCCCAACCTTGGTCGAACTGTTCCATCGGTTTGATATCCTCTGAAAGCTTCGGCTCGGGCAGATTGTCAAATAACGGAGCCACTTCCTTCAGTTCAAATTCGGGAATCTCAATTACCGGATAGGCAGCCGGAACATCGGGTATCACTTGTGCAGAGTCGGCATACTGCATCATCATCTCCCGCAACTTATAATATTTAGGAGTCGCCCAACCCGCTTCACTGATGGGAGCATCATAATCATAAGAACTGCACATGGCAGAATAAGCAGGACTATTTGCTCCTCCCCAATGTCCAAAAGTAGTTCCTCCATGCGTCATATACAGAGAAAAA